>Ga0310121_10002707_pt1 | contig 16620 bp, 16 predicted proteins | sample CB27_Tmax_986_MG_FD_203504 | JGI IMG/M metagenome (GOLD analysis project Ga0310121, IMG submission 203504) | Marine microbial communities from Western Arctic Ocean, Canada - CB27_Tmax_986 | ecosystem: Environmental > Aquatic > Marine > Oceanic | place: Canada: Western Arctic Ocean | collected...
CGGCGAAGGGCACCATGAAGGACGGCGAGGTGGAGGGGCGGTGGGAGGAGTACTACGCGAACGGTCAGTTAATGACCAAGCGGACCTACAAGGCGGGTGGATATGACGGGCCGTCTGAGGGTTACGACGAGAACGGTCAGTTACAGATGAAGAGCACCTACAAGGACGGTGTGTTGGATGGATGGACGGAGGAGTATTACGAGAACGGTCGGTTAAGGACCAAGGGCACCTACAAGGGCGGTTACCTGGATGGACCGTGGGAGGAGTACTACGAGAACGGTCGGTTAAAGACCAAGGGCACCTACAAGGACGGTGACCGGGCTGGAGGGTGGGAGGAGTATTACGAGAACGGTCAGTTACAGATGAAGCGCACCTACAATGCGGGGGGAGGGTGATGGGCCGGATTAGCTTGCTACCGTAACAAGGTTATAGTGGAGATTCCTGTAAGACCACCAAGACACCTTACTCTAGGCGCGGGTGGGCTGCGATGGGGATCGACGGCATCGTTAGAGCGGCAACTGGGTGTGCGACGACGATCGTTGCGGCAATAGCAACCCCGTGGTGGTCATTCCCCAAGCATCAGGCGGCCTGTACAACATCTGGGTGGGTACGTACGGCGCCGTCGGCACGAACGCGACCCTTTATATCTCAGAGATAGATCCGAGATAGTCGGAGCATAACCTAGTCAGAACTTCTTGGATCCCAGGCAGACGTGCTGGAGGGCAGCATGGGGGCATGTTCGGATTGATATTCCGTAATCGTTCCATGTATGTGGCGACGCTCCTCCTCGTCGCTTGGGCTTGTGGTGCCACCGCCCTTGGTCCGATTGATGAATCGGTCCGCCTTACATTCCTCGACGTGGGTCAGGCTGATGCCATCCTCATCCGTTCCCCGGAAGGACAGACTGCACTCGTAGATGCTGGCCGAAGCAGTCCCGTGCCCGCCCTGAAAGAATTGGGTGTAGAGGAGATCGACCTCTTGGTAGCGACCCATCCCCATGCCGATCACATCGGGGGGATGGCAGACGTGATCAACTCTATTCCGGTCCGCTTCTACATGGACAATGGTCAACCACACACGACAGCCACCTACCAGAACCTCGTCTCTACCCTCCAAGAACGAACGGACATCACCTACCTAACTGCTGAACCACGTACGATAACGCTCGGCAGTGCTGAGATAGAGGTGCTACTCCTACCTTCGGCGGACTCAACCAATCTCAACAACCGTTCGGTCGGGTTGGTTCTGCGCTACGGATCCTTTTTGGCCTTCCTGAGCGGGGACTCAGAGGTGCAGGAGCTAAGCTTCTGGGTACAACACGGACTCGTCCCCGACGTAACGGTCCTCAAGGCACCGCATCATGGCAGCCACAACGGCTTCACGTGGGAGTTTCTTCAGACCGCTCAGCCTGAGGTCGTCGTGATCTCAGTTGGAACGAACAGCTATGGCCACCCGCGACCTGAAGCCCTGCAAGCGTATAGCTCAGTGGCCGAAGTTGTCCTGCGTACCGACCACGACGGGCAGGTGACCATCGTGGGGCACAAGGATGGTCGATACGAGGTGCTACTCGGACAGGAAACCATTCTGATGGGTCAAGTACTCGGTAGCAGAGGTGAGCGTACTGAGGGGGCCGTCACGAGCTATGTCTATGAGTGAAAGCGAGAGAAGCTGGGTCGTTGATCGGATCGAGGGCGAGGTCGCTGTGTTAGTCGCGGACGATGATCAGGAGAGGCTCGACATGCCCCTGGATATCCTGCCCTGTGGCGTGCGAGAGGGAACAGTATTGAAGGTCCCTGAGAGCAAAGGTCACCCGTTGTGGGGTTCAGCCATGTTGGACGAGGAGTTGAGGCTGAAAAGACTCAGGCGAGCCGAAACCATACTGGACGAATTGAAGGACCGAGATCCTGGTGGAGACATCGTTCTCTGATCAGGTAGCCCCCATGCCCGGGCACCCTCCTACCTGACGGCAGCTCCCCGGATGGTGGTGCCGATCTCGCCGAAGACCTCGTTCTGAATTCCGTATTCGTGCCAATCCTGGTAGTCGAAATGCCACCATTCGCCGGGATTGACGGTGAATCCTTGGGACTCCATCGCCTGCCGCAGGAGGTCGCGGTGCCAGCGCTGTCGTGCTGTGCCGCCTGGATGGTCGGAATAGGAGCGGTGAGAAAATTCGTCGTACGAGCCGGGCATTTCGATAGGCTCTCCGCTCAGGAGATCATAGAGCGAGAGATCGACGGCCGCCCCTCGGTTGTGCCTCGATCCGCTCTCTGGATTCGCGACGAACTCACGCTGATGAGGTGGGGTCGCGTCCCAAAACATCTTGGTCACATACCAGGGACGGTATCCGTCGTGGATCAGTAGTCCGTACCCATAGGACGCGAGCGCCCTATGGGCCCGAGCCACGGCCTCAGCACCCGGGCGTTGAAGGAAGGCGCGCGCATCCTCATAGAAGACCGCGTTCATGAAGTTGTTCGTGGTCGCGTAGCGAATATCGAGCCGGATCGTTGGCTCCAAGGACGCGAGGTCCACCAACTCGGACTCTCGGAAAGAGCCTTGCTCCACAAGTGGTGACGCCGCGAGCGCCTCGACTCGCAGCTCCTCGACATCCCGCATGGGCTCGATCCGAAAGGTCTCACCCGCTATCGTGCCGATCTCCCGCCTCGCGAAGTACAACCCACCCATATGGAATCCGGTCGCGCGGCTATCTCTCCCCGCAGTGAACAGCAGGTGCTCTGCCGCGCGGTCACCCGAGCGACGGCCTAAAAACTCATGCGGTGACGACTCCTCTAGCGGATTGGATGACTCTCCCTGCCGAAGGTAGAGGCGCGCATCGTCTTCCAAGACCATCCACACGTCGTCGTCGGGCCCATACTCACCGATCAACTCCACCCAACGGGTAGGCGGTGCGTCCGGGGCAGGGAATTGGGACGTGACAGCCCCTGGCACTGCCTCAGCAGGTTGGCCCGGCAGGTTGGCCGGTACCTCCGCTGACCGATTTCGGGCGTTGTCCGGCGAGCAGGCGGAAACGGATATGGTGACAGCAAACACCAATGTCAGCCGAAAAACGCTTGGGCTACCTCGAGTGGCAGGTTTCACCTTCATATCCTGGACATGGAACTCGGTTGCTGTAGACTTCACGGCCCGACCAGTAAAAAGAGCCCACATGACCACACACCACCACCCCATCGATGGCGAGGTCCGGAGCGGGTCGTCGCTTCGTCCCTCCCGGACGGCGATCGCGATCATCGGGCTTCTGCTGGTCGTGGCCGTGATCTTCGTGGCATCGAGCCTTCGGCGGCCCACACCGCTGACTTTCTATCCGGTGTCCGCCGTGAATCCCCAGGAGGTTGGCGAGCGGCTCGTTGGACCATCGGTCCTCACTGTGGACGGGAGGGGCAACGGGCCGGTGCTTTTCGACTTCTCCAGCGGCTCGGTAGTCGAGTCTCCGGACCCTCTCGGATGGGATTTGGCATTCCAGAGGTTCACGATTCTCGCGAACGGGGGGGCAGGCTTTGCGGGGCAGGGCGGGATTCTTGATCTCGGCATCGTCTCGCTCGACTCTCTGACGAGCGTTCCGTCGAATGGTTACGCCCCGAACACGCCTGGCCGTGAAGTGAGTAATGTGGCGACAGCTGAGTGGTACGAGTACAGTTGGACCAGCCATGTCCTGAGCCCGAAGCCCAATATTTTTGCGGTTCGGACCGCCGACGGACGGTACGCCGTTTTCCAGATTATGAGCTACTATTGTCCGACCGCTCAAGCCGGCTGCACGACCATTCGGTATCAGTACCAAGGGGCCGGGGGCACCGTGTTCGATTCGGGCGGATAGTGTGCCGCTTCGGGTGCCAGGTCCCAACCCGATCTCTCCACCATCCGTACCATTCCCACACTAGCCTCGGATCGGCCACAAAAGACTGAGGCGTCGCCAATTCTTCCGGCCTGTGCTTGCCCGGCAGCGCGTCGAGGCCACGGAATGTCGGAACCCCAGACTCCGCGCTCACTCCAGCCCCGGCGAGGACCAGGATCCTGCGGACGGAGTGATCAGCTGCGCAGCACGGCCCAGGCCAGAGCAGCCCAGCCCGCGATAAGGGCGACTCCTCCGATCGGTGTGACGGCGCCGAGCCAACGCTGCCCCGTGAGCACCAGCGTGTACAGGCTTCCCGAAAAAACGACGATCCCGACGATCAACAACCACCCCGCGAGCGTTGTTGCCTCCGAGGGCCATCTCGAGGCGGCCCATGCCACGGCGAAAAGTCCGAGCGCGTGATACATGTGATACCGTACGCCGGTCTCGAATATTTCCAGATCCGCAGGGCTCACCCGGCCTCGTAGCCCGTGACCGCCAAATGCCCCCACGATTACGCCGATCATCGCCGCAACCGCACCGGCGATCGCAAAAAATCGCTCCATGATTCTCTCCTTACTTACTCTCCAGATGCCACTCTTCCGCTCAACCGTGCGTCCACCACACGTCACGGGCCGCCCGATTCCCGGACCCAACCATACGGGTGGCCAGCTCCGCCTGCCAGGCCAGTCACAAGCAGTAAGTCAGGTAGCGCGTCTACAGCGATCTCTGTAACCTCCCGACATGCATGTCACCAGCCTCGAGAGATCCGATCCCACCCCCATCTCCCAGGGCTCGACCCGCCGCATCGTCATCACTGTGGGTATCGCGCACTTCATCAACGACGCGTATTCGTCTTTCCTCAGTCCGCTCCTCCCCAGGCTCATGGACAACCTGGGGATGTCCATCGCGGTGGCCGCGAGTCTGGCGATGACTTGGTCTCTCGCCGCTTCGCTTGTTCAGCCCGCCGCCGGGTACCTGGCCGATCGATACGGGCGGAAGATTTTCGTGATCGGTGGACCCTTAGTTTCCGCCGTCTTTCTCTCGCTCATCGGTCTGGCCCGATCCGTCGAGGTATTGGCGCTCATCCTGATCGTGGGGGGGGTGGGCAGCGCGGCGTTTCATCCACCGGGGGCGGCAATGTCGGGAGGATCCGCGGAGGGGAAGGGGAGTGGTGCACGGATGTCCGCTTTTGCGTTCGGTGGGTTGTTTGGATTTGCGGTGGGACCTTTGGCCGTCGTCGGTCTTGTGGCTGTGGTGGGCTTGAGCGGCATGTGGGTCGCCATGATCCCGGCGATTGCGGTGTGCGCGCTGCTCTTTTTCGTGCTTCCGGGGGACAGGCCCCATCGCAACGCCGAGCCTCCGCCACCTTTGGAGGTGCTGCGGGCCCTTCGCGGCCCACTGGGTATCGTCTTCGTGATCAGCGCGCTGAGTGGATTCATTCAACGTCTGTTCACGACCCTGTCACCGATCATCTCCTTCCAGGATGGAGTTTCCGAAGCGACGGGCGCTGTGGCCCTGAGCGTTTATATGGCCGGCCAGGCGGTCGGTACCATTGTGGGGGGCCTGCTCACGGACCGCATGGACCGTTCGTACCTCCTGGCGGGCTTGACGGCCCTGGCACTTCCGGCTCATTTGTTCGCGTTCTGGCTGCCGGCGGGGTCGCCGTTGATGCTTGTGTTCGCCGCCGTCGCAGGATGTCTCAACCTGGCGCTCATGCCGCCAGTCATCGTGCTGGCGCAGGAGATCATGCCTGAGAGCAAGGGTGTGGGCTCAGCGGTCGTCATGGGTTTGGCGTGGGCCGCGGGTTCGATAGCTGTGATCGGTTTCGGTTTTCTGGGTGATGCCATTGGGCCCCGGCCCGCGGCAATCATCTCGCTTCCGGTCCTCATAATTGGAGTAGTCTTGGCCTTTCACCCCAGCCTCCGGCTTCATCGCAAGCCAGAGTATTCGTAGGGAAGCGACGACGTGCCTCTCCAAGTGATCCCGGGGCGGGACCGCGAGCTCAATGCCTTGATCAAAGCGGCGACGGCCACGACGTACCGCAAAGGATGTGTGATCTACCAGCAAGGCGCACCCTCGATTCTCGTGCTGTTGATTAAGGAGGGGCACGTGTGCTTGACCCTTCCCAAGACAGGCACCGAGCGTGCCCGCGTCGTCGGAGTCATTGGACCCGGAGAATTACTGGGCATCGAAGCTATCACGCTCGCCGTCCCTCGACGCTACACGGCCATTGCGGGCTCGGCCTGCACGGTCACCCCGTTGAACGGTGCCGCTGTCTTCGAGGCACTTCGTGCCTCGCCCACGACCCTCTCCCAATTCCTACGCAGCAACGACCATGACCTCGCGGAGGCCCGTCTCATCTCAGTGTCTTCCGGCTTTTCTTCCAAGGCCCGAATCGCGGATGTCCTCCTCGATCTCGCGTACCGCTTCGGGGCGGATGATGGATGCCACATCAAACTCGACCATTGGTTTACGCATAAGGAGCTCGCTGACCTCGCGGGCGCCCACCGCTCTACGGTGACGACGGCCATCAACGACTGGATCGATGCCGGCGTGCTCAAACCGCAGCTGCGGGGCCTCATCGTCCAAAAACCCGGGACGCTGAGAAAAGCGGGTACCGAGGCCTCCAAAAAGCGGAGGAGGAAGCTGGCGCCCCGTTGACCGGCATTTACCGTAAGTATAAGTTTTTCAGTTCTTTAGCCTATATTTTCACGGAGTTGAACCGGCCAGATGTCCAAACGTAAGGATCCCTCGACCCGGCGTGCACCCCAGACGCCCCACGATCAAGACGATTCCTTCGTCGCGGGCGTCATTGATTTTTCTGAGTGGGGAAGGACACACCGGCAAGCCCTCACGCTCGGCGTCGTCGCATTCGGGCTCCTGGTGGTCGGGGGCCTCTACTACGTGAACTTCCAGCGGTCACTGAGGATTCAGGCCGTGAACCGTCTGGAGTCGATTCATTCTTCGATCTCCCAGTCCGCGACCGAGGACGCCAAGGCTCAGCTGAGCACGTTCTTGGAGGTGTTCGAGGGTACGGATCAGGCCCGAGAAGCAGTGATCATCCTCGGGCGGCTGCACCTGGAATCAGGAGATGCCCCGGTGGCGATCAGCGTTCTCGAACGCGCCGACCTCGGCTTCAGGGATCCGATCGGGATCCAAGCCAACTCTCTTTTGGCCCGTGCCTACGAGCTTCAAGGGCGATGGCCCGAGGCCGAGGACACCCACCTCGAGGTCGCCGATCGGGCTGAGTTCGATTTTCAGATCAGGGCGGCGCTCAACAGCGCAGCTCGAGCTAGGAAGAGACAGCAAGATCTTGCCGGTGCCGCAGAACTCTACGAGAGAATCCTCGATAGCTTTGAAGACGACGATCCGGATAAGGGCCTGTACGAACTCCGGCTATCTGAGGCGCGCAATATGTTTCCTGACGAGCAACTCTAAGATCCGAAGGTCCTCGCCCACAATCCCAAACTTCGTATAATATATATTATGTTAAGTTGATGGTTTGGGATTGGGTTCCACGGATAATCTGACCCCCCCCCTCCAGGGCCTTCCTACGGAGTACGATCCCGCGCGGGAGGATCCAGGGCGAGCACCTCGACCTGGGCCGTGCCAGAATCGGCCATCCCCAACTTCGTCGCCGCCGTGAACGACAGATCGATGATCCGATCATCGACAAACGGCCCCCGGTCGTTCACCCGCACGACCACAGACCTTCCGTTCCCCTGATGCGTGACGCGAACATAGGTCGGAAGCGGCAGACTCTTGTGGGCGGCCGTCATGAGGTACATGTCGTAGACATCGCCTGAGGACGTCTGTCGTCCATGGAAATAACCCCCATACCACGATGCGAGTCCTACCTCTCGGTATCCGCGGCTGGTGTCCAAGACGCGGTAGGTGACCCCGTCGATGACGTACGTCTCGGGATTGCCCGAACGGCTCTTGAACTCTGGCTGGGGGATGGCGTCCGGGATCTCATCGAACTCGAGTCCACCCGGGGAGGTTAAGCCGGGCCTCGCCGACCCGGCCCCGAGCAGCGTACACGACCCAACGGCGCCCACAAGGAAGGCCGCAATAACGATGTATAAATATCTCGCCGACTTTAAGTTAGCAGTCATAGTATCATGGGGATGTGCGTCTCCTACATTCCGTACCACACCGCTCTTCGAAAGATGGCAGAGCCTAACATGGGCAGATCAAGGTTTCCTAGCCAGAAATGCGATCCGACGCCTCAACATCGGGACCCATCCCTGAAACAGGCGTTCGATCAAGCGCAGGCCACCGATATGAGATTCCGCGTAATACGCCCTCTCCACTGCGAATCCCGCACTTGTCACCATCGTCTCTAAGCGCTCCATCGACTTGTAATCCACGTGGCTCACGTCCCGCCTAATCAAGATGTTCCACGCCTTGAGCATCTCCAACAAATGCCCACGATGCGGCGTCCACAGACTGAGCCGTCCTCCCTTCTTCAAGACCCTGAACGCCTCACCCACGACGGCCTGGGAGTCCTCCGGATACAGGTGCTCGACGAGGTCCGCGCCGATCACCAAGTCGAAACTCTCCGCCTCCAGGCCAGTCTCTCGGGCATCCGCACAGAGGAAGGAAACGCCACCTAAGGACGCGCCGTCGATCGCTGAGCGGGCCAGCCGACTTTCGCACAGGTCGATGCTCTTCTGACTGAAGTCCACACCTACCATCTCAGCGACCCGGGGGCCGAGGGTCCAACAAAACGTGCCCCACCCACACCCGAGATCCAACACGCGCTCTTCCGGGCCGGGCTCGTAGATTTGAAGCACTTTGTCGATTCGATATTTCTGGAAAGAACTATCGAGATCCTGGAGGTGTTCGGTCCCTCCCTCGAAGTAATCGCTTCGATCGTAGAACTCCCGACCAATTCTTTCCTCGTTCATTGTGCCATCACCGCCTGGAGCGCGGCCTCGATCCTGACCGTTGCCTCCGGCCGTGCTCCCTCCCGGCTCGATCGATCATCGTGTCTTCCGAATTGAATGGGCTCCCCATACCGGATTGTGACCGGATCCCGTCCCATGAGCGCTCCCCCTCTGGAAAGACCCTCTTCCTTTCCACGAAATGCGTTCCGAAAAATCGAGAACCTCGCCCCGCCACAGAATGACATCATGACCCTCAGCCTTGCCGAACGCGATCCCGCTTCCCGGAACAAGCTCGCCTCGCCTAGATGCGCGCTGAGGCCCGGCAGGTCCCGGTCCGCGCAATCTCTCCACATCGGTGAGAAGATTGCTCACCGTGCCCGCGGTTCAGGTGGACCGTCCGACGGGCGAACGATGATGACCGCCCCCCTGCCCTGCTCGAACTGGGTTCCAGTGGAAGAGCATTTCGCTCTTCCCTTGTCACCGTCCAGGGGGTCGTGGCCACACCGCGGGCAGCGGTAGAGCATGTGGTGGATGGGCATACGACGACTCGACCGGCCGAAACCCTTTCGTAATGGATTTGAGAGACCCTCTTCGACGGGCCTCTATAGACGTCCAAATAGATCGAGAAATCTCAGCTTCCACACCTTCCATATCGCCTCGCGGACGATTTTTTTAGACATCTTGGACTGACCCGACTCCCGCTCCTCGAAGACGATGGGGATCTCGGCAAGCGTAAATCCTTTACGCCAGGCCCGGAGCTTGAGCTCGATCTGGAACGTGTACCCGTTGGACTCCACTCTCGCAAAGTCCAGGGCCTCCATGACCTCTCGCCGCCAGCAGTTGAAGCCACCGGTGGCATCCCGCACGGGAAGGCGTGTCACGACCCGGGCATACCAACTGCCGAAATAACTGATAAGGAGGCGGCTCATAGGCCAATTGATCACCGTGACACGTCCATCGACGTAACGAGATCCGAGAACGATGTCAAAGTCCCGGGCCTTGTCGATGAAGAGAGGCAGGGCGCTTGGGCGATGGGAAAAATCCGCGTCCATCTCGAAGAAGAGCGCGTAGTCACGCTCCAAGCCCCAAAGAAAACCCTCTATGTAGGCCTTGCCGAGCCCCTGTTTCCCCGATCGGTGAATCACATGCACGCGATCCGATTCGTGGCTCAGGGCGTCCGCGAGATCACCGGTACCGTCGGGCGAATGATCGTCCACCACGAGCACGTTGAGGCGTGGGTCCTGTCCCAGGATGTCAGGAACGAGGCGGGTTAGGTTGTCCGCCTCGTTGTACGTGGGAACGATCACGAGAAAGCGTGCATCCTGATCGTTCACGGGGTTGCGTCATCCGTTTCTGGCGGCGTCTCACCCGTCTCTTGGGATCGGCGCAAAACCACCACCAGGAGTGCCGCCGGGATCAACTCTGCGGCGGTCGTCCAGAGACGAGCGAGAACAGCCAACACGACCGCGGCTTCCCTCGCCATGATTGCTTGAAGCAAGACCACCAAGACGCCCTCCCGAATCCCGGCTCCCGCTGGCGCGAAAACCGCGATGTATCCAGCCACATACGCAGCCGCGAAGGCCGGACCCACCTGCAGGAACGCCCGCCACTCCCCGAAGCTCAAGTAAAGTAGCCAAAAAGCCGCCGCGTAGATCCCCCAGTTCACGACGTAGAGGGCCAACCAACGGAGACCCGCGTTTCCACTCCCCAGGCCGCTATCCGGAGGATCCGTACGCGTGAGCCGGAACCAAAACGTTACGACACGGCGGAAGACCGGTGGTATGACGACCACAGCGACGATGCTCACCGCGACTCCGATACCAGCGGCCAGCCCGACCCACCCCATTTCCCGCCAGATCGCGTTGGGTCCGAACAGCGTCACGACTCCCACGAGAGCCGCGGCCAGGATGGCGATCCCCTGACCGAGAATCGCTGCGCCTGTGGCCACGCTCGCCTGGACGCCTTCGCGCTTGGCCAGATAGGCGAGTCCGGAGATCTGCCAGACCTTTCCGGGCACATAGCGTCCCAGGTTCGCCACCATGAACACCCGCACGGAGGTCCAAAGCGGAAGACTGGGCCCCCCCAAGTCCCCCACCAGCCGGCCCCACATCGAGGCCGACCACAGATAGCCCAAAACGAGAACGACACATGACGACAGGAAAAAACCCGGCCGCGGACGCCACTCGGCGGTATTCAGCTCCCTGAGCCGGGCGAGATCCACCCCGACCCGGTCAAAAATGAACCAGGTAATGACCACGGTGAGGCCGACCTGCAGTAATCGAAGACCGAATCTCTTCACTCGGCCCGGCGCTCCGCGCTACGGCGGCCCTGCATCCAATCCATACCGATCAGCCCAACCACCCCCGCCAAGCTGAGCAGCGTGAGCCGAAGACTCCATTTGAGTTGGTCGGACTCGTAGTAGAACTCCACCGTGTGTTCGCCTGCCGCTATGGGCACGGCCCGCAGCGAGTGGTTCGCCCGCAGTAGAGGGACCTCTTCATTGCCGATTCGTGCTCTCCATGCCGGGAACCAGTTGTCGGCCAAGACCAGCACGGCCGGCCCGTCGGCACTCACGTGGAGAGTCATGTCATTGTTGTTCCGTTCCAGCCACTCGACACTCCCCACCACTTCCCCACCCGTGAGGTCGATTGGAGGCGGATTCGACAGCACCACCTGCCGAGCAGGATCGAAATCACCGGACAGCATGTAAGGTACGGCCTGGTCGTCGGGCAGGATCACGGCCTCGCCCACGAGGCGAGCCCGCGGAAGATCCGGAAACTCGTACACCGACTCGTAAGGCCGCCCCTGGATCGTCGTCTGACTCAACCTACGAAGGTTGTCCGTGATGTCCGCCGGCAAGCCCGCGTCCGCTGGAGCGCCCAGCTGATCCGGCCAGAGGATATACCGTACGTTGAGCACTTTGAGCACGTTGGCGCTGGCGATCAGGTTCACGGGAAGGCTGCTTCCCTCCATCCCGATGAGCTCCCTATAGCGTCCCAGATCATTCGGGTGATGCCCCGCTGACAGTTCGAGTCCGAACATTCCGGGACGAACGTCCTGCCCGTTCAGCCCCCTGAGCGAAAACACGCGGAACGGGTCCTCCTCGCGCTGCCGCTCCAGCAGAAAGTCGATGTTGGGGTCGGGCGCGCGAAACGCGGCAAAATTTTGGGTCTGGATGAACGGGATGTCGACGCGGATCAGGTCCAGAGAGATGAGGATTCCCAAAGCGACCACCGCCCCTAGCGACGTGAGTCGAGCCGTTCGGAGTCCCCAGGCAACGCCAGCCGTCAGGGCCGCGAGGACCACGGCAATCATGAATCCACGCTCGATGAACGGCTCGGCGTTGGTGAGGAACTGGGCGGCCTGGTCCGGCATGTCCCGATAGACGACCAAGCTCCACAAACCGCTGAGGCCGCCCGAAACCATGAGCACGAATCCTGCCAAGAGCACGCCCGAAGCCACCCAAAGGAAACGTCCCGTCCGAGTCCAATCTGCCTCACTCCCTGTTCCCTCGAGTTCCAGGAGGCGCTCGACACCGAAAGCCATCAAGGTCACCGCCGAGAAACCGAAGAGAAAAATGGCGAGCGAAGGCGCTCGAAAGAGACCGATCCCCGGTACGATCTCGTAGAAGAGGCGCCATACCGGTGTGTGGCTGCCTAGGGCGAAAAGGAGGGCCACGGCGCCGAGACTAGACAGAAAGAACCTCAGTGACCGCCGCGCTCCTCCAAAGAAGGAAACCCCTGCAAGAAGCAGAACCACGAGGCCGACGTATTCGTGGTTTCCCTTGAGAGGATTGCGTCCCCAGTACGTTCCTCGAGCCCAGTCAGCGTTGGCGGAGCTGACGCCCACGAACTCAGGGACGGCGAGCGCCACGACCTCCTCAGGGTGGAGGGACCAGGAACTCGCGTACGCCCGGGATGCTTCGGCACTCGCGTCCGTGGTGGTGGCTGTCCGGCGCGAGTGGTCCACCACGTATGAAGCGGCCGGTAGGAATTGGACGGCCGCCACCCCGGCACCCAAAAGAGCGGCGACGACGAAGACCCCAAAGCGGGTGACGGCAAGGTGGGAGGTGCCCGCCCCGTCCACTGCATCTTCGTCCTCTTCGCCCGCGCGCCAGATCAGCACCGTTCGAAAGAGCACGTAGGCGCCCACACCACCGAACAGGAAGTAGGCCATCTGGAAGTGCGTCGTGAGCATGACCGCACCGACCACCAACGACACGAAGGCGATCGATTTCATGCCACCGCGGACGAGGAATGATTCAGTGACCCAAAAGAGGAGTGGTGTCAGCGCGATCACGAAGATCTTTCCGTCCTGTCCTCCCTGGACGAGCGTGACCATGAACGGTGCCAATCCATAAGCGAGCCCAGCCAGGAGAGCCGACGGTTTCGACAATCCGAGACGCCGGATCCAACCGTACATGAAGATCCCGGCGAAGAAGACGTGGAGCACCAACTTCCACCCCAACGCGCGATACGGATCCAGCAGAAAGAGCAGAAGCGCGCTCGGCGGGTAGAGTGAATCCCCACCGGCGAGCGACTCAACAAAGGGTGTTCCGCCCAAAATGATCGGATTCCAGAGCGGAAATCCTTCACCCGACATCGCGTTTGCGTAGAACTCCCGCGCCATGTATCCGAGCGCCAAGGTATCGGAGCCGAAAAGCATGTCACGTGAGAACACGAATTCACGGAAAAGAATGAGCGTGACGACTCCGTAGAGGACCACCGGCACCCAGGTCGGCATCTGAATGCCGTGGCGGGAGGTGGAGGCGGTCGTCGCCTCGATGTGTTTCGGCTTGTGAGCGGCTTTTTTTCTCTTAGCCACTAGATACTGCCCTCCGCTGAAGGGTCTCGTACCTGCTTACGTCTCCCACTAAGGAGACCCTCATACACCTCCAGATGCCGATCCACGAGGCGAGCGTTGCTCCATCGCTCCACCACCCTGGTTCGGGCCGCCGCACCCACCGCTCCGAGGTCCTCGCGTTCGAGAAGGGAGGTCACCGTGGCAGCGAGTGCCGTGGGGTTCCCTGCCTCGAAGAGCCCCCCCACTTCGCTGTCGACGATCTCGGGTAGCCCGCCCACGTTTGAGGCCGCAACCGGCAACTCGCACGCCATCGCCTCGAGAGCCGCGACGGACGTGGCTTCGATCAGAGATGGAAACACGGCCAACTCCGCGGAACTCAATAGGCCCGGCATTTCCTCATGCCTGCGCTTGCCCAGAAACTCGACACGCCTCCCCAGCTCGAGGCTGGCCGCCAAAGTTTCGAGGTTGTCACGCTCGGGCCCGTCCCCGACGATCACGGCTTCGACATTCACGCGCTCAACAATCAGCGGCATGGCCCGAAGAAAAAATTCGACACCATTCTTCTCGAAGAGGCGCCTCGGAACGATGATCCGGCGACGCCTCGCAGCAGGAAGCGATGGCTCACGGCGGTAAAAAATGTCCGTCTCCACACCATTGGTCAGCGCTTCTACCCAAACCCCGGGTGCCAGCCTCTCCGCGACGTCGGCAATCTCTGCACTCGCAGCGAGGTTGTGGTCGGACCACTTGAGAAGGCGGTGAAAGATCGGCCTCCAGAACGGACTGGCCGCCCTCTCAAGGAAGTGCGAGGTGTGCCACGTCGAGACCAAAGGGATCTGATTGGCTTTCTTGGCTACGACTGCGGGCAGCACCGATTGGAAGGCCTGCGCATGCACCACGTCAGCCCGCCGGGCAGTCTGGGTCAGCCTCGGTGTCGACCATGCCCCGTGCGCGGTCCATCCGAGCGCGTTTCGCTTCGGCAGCCAGGTTCTCCAGACCTCAATACCCTCCATGACTTCGTGAGCCGGTAGCTCCGGTTTAGAACGGGAGGTAACGACCGACACGCGACAACCTCTCTTCACGAGGCCCCGGCAGAGGTAGTAGACATGGCTCTCCAACCCGCCCACTTCTGGAGGGAAATAGACGCAATGCATGGCCACGTTCATCGCCCAGCGCAGCCCGCGTTCATGGCCCGGCCCAGTCCACGGTCGCGCGTGAGGCCCCTGTGAGCACCGACGAGACGATGTCCACGATTCGCTCCCCCGCCCTACCGTCACCATAGGGATTGGGGAACGCTCCGGGCGGTGCTTCGTCGTGAGCTCTAGAAAGGATTCGGCTGCCCTCCTCTACGATTCTTTCCGAATCGGTTCCGACCAGGATCGCGACGCCGGCCTCGACACCCTCGGGCCGTTCGGTGACCTCCCTCAGCACGAGCACAGGCGTCCCGAACGTCGGTGCCTCCTCCTGGATGCCACCAGAGTCCGTCAAAACCAAATGGGCACCTTTCAGCGCCAAGACCAGGTCCCTGTAGCCCAAAGGCTCCACCAGATCGATGCGAGGATGGTTGCTGAGCAACTCCTGCGCAGGCTCGACCACGTTCGGATTCGGATGGACCGGATAGAGCAGCCGGACGTCGTCATGATCGTCGACCAGTTTCCGGGCGGCACGGAATATGTCCCCGAGCGGCGATCCGAAGGATTCCCTCCGATGAGCAGTCAACAGTACCAGCCGGCTGCCCTCGTCCTCCAGGATCGACCTCAAGGGCGGTGCTTCCGCCTTGCCCTCCATGGACGCCACACGCATCAGGGAATCCACGACCGTGTTCCCCGTGACGTAGACGTGTGAGGGTTCGAATCCCTCAGCTAAAAGTTTTTCACGAGCCGCGTGGGTCGGAGTGAAGTGCAGATCGGTGAGGACGTCTGTGAGACGCCTGAAAATCTCCTCAGGAAACGGCGCCCACTTGTCACCGGAACGGAGCCCGGCCTCGACGTGGCCCACCCGGGTCTTCTCAAAAAACGCCACGAGGGAAGAAAAAAACGCCGTCGCAGTGTCTCCTTGAGCGAGAAGCAGATCCGGCCGATACTCTCCGACCACGCCACCAAGCCCTTGGAGACACCCCTGAGCCACGTCGTAGAGGCTCTGTCCCTCCTGCATGATCCCCAGATCGTAGTCGGGGCGAAAATCGAGGGCATCGAGAATCTGGTCTACGAGATCTCCGTGCTGGCCCGTGAGCACCAGGCGACTATCCAACCCCGGCTCCTGACTCAGGGCCGCGACCACGGGGGCCATTTTGATGGCCTCAGGCCGGGTTCCGACCACCACCAGGATACGCGGCGGAGAGTTTTTGGAAGTCGTCAACGATCCCCACGCTTGAGGGAGTCCACCTCTTCTCGCAATTGAGCGATCATCTCCGCCACCAACCCGAAGCCGAACAGCAGGAATCCCACGGTCTCGAGAAGGATCACAAGGTAAAGAAGCGGCCTGAATCCGAGGCCCTCGACGAAGCGAAGATAGAATGCCACGGCACCGACGATCATGCCCAGAACGATCAGCGTCATTCCACTGAACCCAAAGAGGATCAGCGGCTTTCGAGAAAACAGGAGCAGGAACCACACCGACATCAGGTCGACGACACCGACGCCGATGCGGAACAGCCCCCTGTACTTCGACTTCCCCGCCCGACGGGGATGAAGCTCGACGTCGATCTCACTCACCGAATAGCCGCGGGCATAGGCGAGCACCACGAAGAAACGATGCCAGTCGTGTCTCAGGGACATCTCGTCGAGAATGTCTCGCCGAAACGCCTTCATCGAGTTCAGGTCCGACACGGGAACCCGGAAAATACGTCGGCTCAGCGCATTGTAAAACGAAGAGACCACACGCTTGTCGTAAAACCCGAATTTTCGCCCGGTTACAATATCCCATCCCTCGTGGAGCTTTTCGAGAAACCGTGGAATCTCGTCGGGCAGGTGTTGAAGATCCGCGTCGAACAGGACGAGATAGGTCCGCTCCGTGGAGCGGGCCGCGGTGATCATCGCCTCCGTTTTGCCGAGATTCGTCGGGTGGCGCACGACCCTCAGAAGA
>Ga0310121_10002708_pt1 | contig 16616 bp, 16 predicted proteins | sample CB27_Tmax_986_MG_FD_203504 | JGI IMG/M metagenome (GOLD analysis project Ga0310121, IMG submission 203504) | Marine microbial communities from Western Arctic Ocean, Canada - CB27_Tmax_986 | ecosystem: Environmental > Aquatic > Marine > Oceanic | place: Canada: Western Arctic Ocean | collected...
ATGCCAGGCGCCGCAGTCGTTGATAAAAGTGCCGTTGGCCATGGCGTGGCTGGCGATGCGCTGCAACTCCGCGAAGAGGACCCGGATGAACTGCGCCCGCGGCGGCACCTCGACGCCGGCCAGCTTCTCCACGGAGAGGCAGTAGGCGAGGTTGTTCGACATCGCCGCCAGGTAGTCGATGCGGTCGGTGAAGGGGATGTTCTGGGTATAGGTGCGCTCTTCGGCCAGCTTCTCCATGGAGCGGTGGAGGTAGCCGATGATCATCTCGGCGTCGCGCACGATCTCGCCATCGATCTGGATTTTGAGGCGGAAGACGCCGTGCGTGGAAGGGTGCTGGGGGCCGAGGTTGACGGTGATCGGCTCGCGCGGGTCGAACTCGGTGTCGGTGGGGGAGAGGGTCATGCCTGGCCCTCCGAGGAGCTGCCGAGAACGCGCGGCGGATCGCCGGGAACCGGGATGTTACGGCTGGCCTGGTTGGGGTGGATCGGGCGCTCATCGACGGTGCCCGGCACCGGCCAGTCATTGCCGCCGGACTCGTGACTGAAACCGGGCAGCCCGGCGGTCAGGTTGCCGGGCATCTGCAGGAATGACTTGCGCAACGGATAGCCGGGGAAGCCCTCCCAGAGAAACATCCGGCGCAGGTCGGAGTGGCCTTCGAAGCTGATTCCGAAGAGATCGTAGATCTCACGCTCCTGCAGGTGCGCGCCCTTGAAGATCGGCTCGAGCGAGGGGACGCGGGGATCGTCGTAGCCGCCGGCGCTGACCTTGCAGACGACGATCTGGTTCAGGTCCAGCGACTGCAGGTGGTAGACGACTTCGAGCTCGCCGTCGCGATCGACGGCCGTCAGATTGGAGAGAAAGTTGAGCTCGAGTGCGGCGTCGTCGCGCAGGAAGGTAACGGCTTCGATCAAATGGTCGGCGCTGAGTTCAAGGTAGGCGTCGCCGGCAGCGGCTGCGTTCAAGCCAACAACGCTGCCGGGGCAGGCGGTGTTGAGTCGGTCGGCGACGGCTTGAGGGTCGAGCCAGGTAGTCATGCCGTTACTGCCACTCCAGCGCGTGCTTCCGCCACTCGTAGGCGAGACCGAGGAAGAGCGTGCCAATGAAGATCAGTCCGGCCACCAGTCCGAAGGTGAGGACGGAGTCCAGGGCGACGGCGAGCGGGAAAAGGAAGATCACCTCGACGTCGAAGATGACGAAGATCAGGGCGATCAGGTAGTAGCGGAAGTTGAACTGAACCCAGGTGGGACCTTCGGTCTCGACGCCGCATTCGTAGGTGTCCTCCTTGACGGCGTTGGGCAGGTTGGGGCGGATCTTGATCCGACCCAGCGCCCACGACGAAATCAGCGGGATCGACGGGAAGATGATCGCAAAGATCAGGAGGATGCCAAGGTGGCTGTACTGCTCAAGAACCACGGCGAGACACCCCTTGTTTTCGCCGGTGACAAGATTGTGAAATCTGTCGCGGATTATACGACGGTGGCTGGGTAGGTCCAACCTGGGCCCCGCTTAGCCAGCCTGCACGGGCTTCCGCGCGACCAGCGCAGGATCGCGCGGAACGGCGCGTCGATGCAACTCATCTCCCGTAGACGAGAGAATCGGGACCGTTTAGCGTCGTTCCATGCTCATTGACCTGCACAATCACACGTGGCCGCGGTCGCACGATTCGGTTTTGGACCCGGCGGACCTCGTCGATCGGGCCCGCGAAGCCGGGCTGGACGGCATCTGCCTGACCGAGCACGACGCCGTCTGGAACGAGGATGAAGCGCTGCGGTTGGGCGAGGAGAAGGAGTTCCTCGTCCTTCCGGGCGTGGAGATCAGCACGGACGACGGACACATCCTGGCCTGGGGCGTGGAGAAGTACGTCTTCGGCATGCACCGCGCCGAGCGGCTTGCTGAGCACGTCGAGGACCGCGGCGGCTGCCTGGTCATCGCGCATCCCTATCGTCGTCAGCTGCCTTGGAAAGACGATGAGCAGGAGTGGGTCAAGTCGCTGGCCAAGGCGGAGCAGAACCCGGCTTACCAATACTGTGTCGCCGTCGAGGTTCTGAACGGCCGGGGCAGCGAACGCGAGAACCGCTTCAGTACGGAGCTGCAAGCTCAGATGGGGCTGCCGGGAACGGCGGGGACGGACTCGCACGCGGTACATGACATCGGCAAGGTCGCGACGTACTTCGAGAGCGAGTCGATCGAGACCTGGCAGGACCTCGTGCGGGAGCTCAAGGCGGGCAACTACTGCGCGGTCGACATGGAGACCGGCAAGGAATACGCCGTTCCCGCCGGCAAAACCTATTCCCCACTGATCCAGCGGGCGAAATAGCCATCCTTTTGATCCGGCCTGGTCGGTAGGCTTCTTCCGCGAAGGCGGTGTTTCGCCGCGCGAAGGAGGGCTCATGCCGGGAATCTCGATCGATCGGGCCAAGGGCGTCGCTGAAGAGCCGGGCACGGGCCACAACCGCTGGCATCCTGCGATCGAGCCGGTGCTCGAGGTGGCACCCGGCGAGGCGGTGGAGATGGAGACGCGGGATGCCCTGGACGGACAGCTGACAGCCGCTTCGACGGAGGCCGACTTCGGGTCGCTCAACTTCGGGCGGGCGCACGCCCTGACCGGGCCGGTGCGCGTGGCCGGGGCGGAGCCGGGCGATCTGCTTGAGGTGGAGTTCGTCTCGATCGAACCGCAGCCGTGGGCCTACACCTCGATCACACCGGGCTCCGGCTATCTCGGCGATCTGGGTTTCGAACCGCTATTGGTGCACTGGGAGATCGAAAGAGGAAACGCGGCTGATGCGGGTGGGGGCTGGGCGCGCTCGGCGCAGTTGCCGGGCTTCCGCTTGCCGGGGGCGTCGTTCATGGGCGTGTCGGGCGTGGCGCCGTCGCTGGAGGAGGTGGCGGCCTGGAGCCGACGCGAGGCGGCGTGGGCGTCGCGCGGGGGAACCGTCTTCGCGCCAAGCACGGACGGCGCCGTGCCCGAGTCGGGCCCGGCGCCGACAGAGGGGCTGCGCACAATCCCGCCGCGCGAAAATGGCGGCAACATGGATGTGAAGCAGCTCACCGCCGGATCGCGGCTGTTTCTGCCGGTCTCGGTGGAGGGAGCACTCTTCTCGACAGGGGACGGGCATTTCGCGCAGGGTGATGGCGAGGTTTGCTTGACGGCGGCCGAGATGGGCGCCACCGTCGTAGTGCGCTTCGCACTGCATAAGGGTGAGGCGGACAAGGTGCGGGGTGGGTCGCTGCGCTTTTCGCACACGGGGGAGTTCGCGCGGCCGGAGCAAGCGCGGCTGCGCAACTTCATCGCGACGATGGGGATGCCAATCGACGGCGACGGCGTGAACGAGGGCGAAAATCTGAACCTGGCGACGCGTAACGCGCTGCAAGCGATGATCGAACTGCTGGGGGAGCGCGGCTACGGCCCCTCGCAGGCCTACGCGATCTGCAGCGTGGCGGTCGATTTGAAAATCAGTCAGGTGGTGGACGTGCCCAACTTCATCGTTTCGGCCTTCCTCGCCGAGGAAATGTTCGAGCCGGCCTGATCCCATGCGGCTTCGCGGCCTTGGACTCGTTGACCGCAGTTTGAGCGCTCCGTATCCTCGGCTCGCTCGCGGGCTGGACGATGGTTCGTCGCCCGCGATGCTGACATAGCAAGATCGAACCGTCGCCCGGCGGTTGCGTGAAGGAGTGACACATGGCTGACGAACCCGAATTCGAATCCGTCATCACGGACGAGATGCGCGCCCAGATCGGCGTCGAGAGCGACCCGACGACGAGCGAGGTGACGACGACCAGCGTGCGCATGTTCGCGCGCGCGGTCGCCTACGAAGACCCCGTGTTCTACGACCAAGCCGTCGCGAAGGAGCGGGGCTTCAAGGATCTGCCGGCGCCCCCCGGCTACCTGGGCACACCGGTCTTCAACCCGGTCAACTCGGATCCCACGTTCGGCGCGCAGCGCGGACGCGGGCCGCGGATCCAGTCGCCATACACGCTGGTGCTCAACGGTGGGACGGACGTGGAGTACTACGACACGCCGATCACGGCGGGCGACACGCTGACATCCTCGTCGCAGCTGGAGGTGCTCAACGAGCGTTACAGCGCAGCGTTGGGCGGGCCAATGCTGATCCAGGTGACGAAGACCACGGTCAAGAACCAAGACGGTACAGTAGTCGCAGTGATGCGCGGGACCGGGATTTCCTACGGCCCCAAGCGCGACGGCTAGCCGAGATCGATCGGACAGCGAGAGCAGAGAAAGGCGAAAGCCATGGCTGAGCAGGCCTACTTCGAGGACTACAACGAGGGCGATTCGATCCCGGTGGTCAGCAAGAACCCGAGCACGCAACAGCTCGTGCAGTTTGCGGCCGGATCGGGCGACTTCTACCAGATCCACTACGACCAGGACTTCGCCCGCGACACCGGTCTGAACGGGATCATCGTGCACGGCGCCCTGAAGCACGCCTTCCTGGGCGACCTGCTGCACCGCTTTGCCGGCGCCGAGGGCCACGTGAAGCGCGTCGCCTGCTCGTACCGCGGCATGGACGTGCCCGCCAAGGAGTACACGCTCAAGGGCACCGTGACCCGCAAGTACACCGAGGGCGAGAAGAACTACGTGGAGCTGGAGATCTGGGGCGAGAACGAAGAAGGTCAGAAGACGACGCCGGGCACCGGCGTGGTCACACTGCCTTCGCGCGGCTAGGTTCGCCCACGCGGCGCGCGCCGCGAGCGCTGCCGCGATCCTCTGCAGATGAGCTAGGAGTCCGCCATGGGATTGCTCGATGGCCGTGTGATCGCGCTGACGGGCGCGGGGCGCGGAATTGGTCGGGAGGTCGCGCTGCTGGCCGCCTCGGAAGGGGCCAAGCTGGTTGTCAACGACGCCGGGGTGAACCCCGACGGGACCGGGCACGACGGCGGTCCGGCGGATGAGGTGGCCAGCGAGGTCAAGGCCGTGGGCGGCGAAGCGGTGGCGAACTTCGCCGACGTTTCGACGATGGACGGCGGCGAGTCGATCATCCAGCAGGCGATCGACGAGTTCGGGCGGATCGACGGTCTGGTCAACCTGGCCGCAATCCTGCGTGACCGCATGGTCTTCAACATGACCGAGGACGAGTGGGATTCAGTCGTCAACGTGGACCTCAAGGGCCACTTCACGACGATCAAACCAGCCTCCGTGATCTTCCGGCAGCAACGCTACGGACGAATCATCAACTTCTCGTCGGTCAGTGGGCTGCAAGGCAACCCTGGCCAGGCGAACTACGGCGCCGCCAAAGCGGGCGTGGCGGGGCTGTCACGGGTCGTGGCGCGCGACCTCGGTCGTTATGGCGTGACCTGCAACACGATCGCTCCGGGAGCGATGACGCGACTGACGCTGGCGGTGCCGGCAGACACAGCGAAGAAGCGGGCGGCAGCTGGGATCGGCGGTGGTGGTGGTGACGCAGCCGTCGACGAGGAAGAGGTCAAGCGCCAGCGCGAGGCGGCGATGGCGGAGCGCGGGCCCGCCCAGGTAGCCCCGATGGTCGTCTACCTGCTGCTGGACGAGGCCTGGAACATCAACGCCCAGACGTTCGCGGTGGCGGGTGGCCACGTGGGCCTCTTGCCGCAGCTCTACCCGCCGATGAAGAACATCTTCAAAGAGGGCACCTGGTCGCTGGATGAGCTGCGTCGGGTGGTACCGGCACAGTTGATGGCTGGCGTGGAGAACGCCGCGCCGCCGCGCCCCGACATCGAGGTACCCGGGCGGGACTAGCGGCCGACGACTCCGTCAGCTTGAGCTAGTCGGCAGGGCGCGTGATTTCCATGCGGTGGAAGCGGTGGCTGCCACGGCGGGAACGACCCGTGTCGCGGAAGCCCGCGTTCTTGAAGGCGCGCTGCGCGCGGACGTTCCAGTCCAGCGTGTGGAGATAGATCCGACTCAGGCTGGTCGTGCTGAAGACGTAGTCGACAAGCAGACGGACCGCCTCCGTGCCGAGGCCGTGGCCCCAATAGTCCGGGTCCCCGATCGTGACGCCCAGCTCAGTCTCGTGGCGGGCAAGGTCGATGTTGTAATACATGACGTTGCCGATGTGGTGGCCGGCCGGGGTTTCCACGGCGAACGTGCGGCGGAAGGAGTGCGAGTTGACCAGTTCCTCGCGGAAATTGCGCAGGAAGTCCTCGTACAGCTGCGTGATGGGGCGGGCGGCGTCGTAGCGAGCGAGGGCCTCGTCGCGGCGCCAGCTGTAGTCGGCGGGAGCGTCGTCGACACGCTTGCGGCGGAGCACGACCTGAACGCCGGTCGCGATCACGTCATCCCTCGTGAGGGGTTCGCTCTGTCGCTCGTGAGTCGTCGCCATGGCTTGCTCGGGCCGCTCGCGTGTGTTCGCTCGAGGGCGTGCGATCGGCCAACAGAGTAGCGGCCCGTTGCAACGTCTCGGCGCTGTTGGCGTGCGTGACCCGACGCAGGGCCTCTCCGAGTGGGAACCAGGCCACCGTTATGTGTTCATCGTCGTGAGCCGAGACGTCGCCGCCCGTGGCTCGCATGAGCCAGAAGTGCACCCGCTTGTGGTAGCGGGTGCGCTCGCTTGGGCGGGCGAACCAGTACTCAATCGTGCCGATCTTGTCTTCCAGCGCGACCTCCAGGCCAGTCTCCTCGCGGACTTCACGGAGAGCGGTCTGTTCGATCGACTCGCCGTCGTCGGGAGTGCCTTTGGGCAGGCCCCAGACACCGCCCGGCGTTTCGAGGAGCAGGACATCGAGACCGTCGTCGCCAGGGCGATGAACGACGCCGCCGGCCGACGTGGCCTCTTGCACGCGGAAGCGGCTGCCTGCCGCGTCGCCGTGCGCGTGAACAGAAGACCGGCGGCGGTTGGCTGATCGGCGGGGCATATGTGCGCTCGCTGGGGCGAATTGGCTCTCGATCAATTGTGGCGCGTCAGGCGCCCAAGCCCAAGGCGTCATCTGCGAACCCGGCTGCTTCCCGTGCATCCTGCACAGCGGCGCGGATCGAACCTTCGGGGTGCGTCGAGACGCGCTCGAGTTGCTCGGCCGCCTCCGGCCCGCCGATCTCGCCGATCGCCTCGATCACGGCGACGAGCACGTCGATGCTCTCGTCCTCGAGCAGCTCGCCCAGGGCAGGCAAGGCATTTTCGTCGGCGATCTCACCCGCCGCGACGGCGGCAGCGATGCGCTCATCGTCGTCCATCACGACCATCGAATTTTCCAGCGTGGGGATCCAGTAGGAGTCCGCGGTGCGTCCCATGGCCTGTAGAGCCCCGAGGCGCAAAATGTCGTTGTCGGCTTCGAAGAAGTCGAAGATCAGCTCGCGAACCCAGGGCTCGTCGATCACCGCGACGCTGGTAAGTGCGGCGGCCCGCACGACCCGCTCCTCGGCCGAGTTCTCGGCGATCGCGCGCAATCCATCGACGACGGCGGTGCGGTCGGCATCGCGCAACTGATCAAACTCCGCACGCAAGGCGACGGCGCCCAGCGTGACGACGGCCTCACTACGCACGCCTTCGTCCTCGTCATCAACCGCCAGCGTGAGGAGGGGGGCGATGCTCTCGCGCTCCTCGTTGTCGGCCAATCCGGCGGCGGCGAGCGCGCGAACGGCGGCATCCTCGTCAGTCAGCGCGGACAGGCAGATGATGCTGTAGTCGAGCAGGGGCCGTGTTTCCTGCAGTTGGGTCAGCCGTTCGAGCAGGGCGAAGCGTTCCTCGGGCCCGAGCCGAAGGAAGGTGCCGTTGAAGCGGTCGCAGCCGTCCCGATCGAGATCGCTGAGGGCGGCGATGTCGTCGTCGCTGAGCTCGACGGAGCCGTCCGTCAGACGCTCAAAGGCGCGCGCTTGGGCCTTTTCTCGGTCGGGCGATGTGGGGTTGGTCATGTGTTCAGTCTATTGGCGCTGGAGAACGGTCGGGCGTGGGGCAATCAGTTCGGTTCGGCGGCGGGCAGGAACTGGCCCAGAGCGGCTGATTCGCTTTGCGCTTCACGGGTCATGAGGCGCTGGATGGCGACGTTGGGGGGCATTGCATCGAAGAGAACATCATGCATAGCCTCCACGATTGGGAGTTCGATCTGGTGCTCGCGCGCGAGTTCGCGCACAGCGCGAGTCGTCTCGACGCCCTCGGTGACATGGACCGTCGCGGCCAGGATGTCCTGCAGCATCTCGCCACGGCCAAGTTGCTCGCCCAGAGTGCGGTTGCGGGAACTGGGGCTGGCGGCGGTCGCGATGAGATCGCCCAGGCAGGCCAGGCCCATGAAGGTGAGCGGACGCGCACCGACCGCGAGACCGAGGCGGGCCATCTCGGCCAAACCGCGGGTGAGGAATGCGGCGCGACCGTTGTCGCCGATGTTGAGCGCGTCGCCGATGCCGACGCCGATCGCGACGATGTTCTTCAAGGCGCCACCGAGCTCGACGCCGACGATGTCGTCGTTGGTGTAGACGCGGAAGCTGGGGCTCATCAGCAGCTCGCGCAGCCGCTCTACGCTAGCGCCATCGGTGCTGGCAACGACCGTCGTCGCGGCTTGGCCGACGGCGACCTCGCGGGCCAGGTTGGGACCGGAGAGCGCGACAATCGGCGCATCGCGTCCCGCGGCGCGGAGCTCATCGGCGATGACTTCCGACATGCGCAGGTGCGTGTCGAGTTCGATCCCCTTCGCCGCGCTGACGATCGGGGCGTCGCCGTGCAAGTGCGGGAGCAAAGCGCGCAGATTGGCCCGCAAGGTTTGGGCTGGGACGGCGAGGATGACGGCGTTCGGGTTCGCCGGCGGCTCAATGACGAAGTCGATGCTCTCCGGCAATGCGATGCCCGGCAGGAGGCGGCGTTGCTCGCGTGAGCGCGCAAGTTCGGCGGCCTCCTCGCTACTGCGACAGAGGACGGCGACCGTCGATCCGGCTCGGTCGAACTGGATCGCGAGGGTGCAGCCCCAGGAGGTCGCCCCAACGACGAGGACGGGATCCGCGGGAGCAGCCATCGCTAGTCCCCTGCCGTCTGCGCGCCGCTAACGGGCTGTTCCCCATCGGGAGGCGCGGCGTTCGGGTCAGGCCGACCCAGGATGCGCTCTGTGCCGGCGAGCAGGCGCGCAATGTTGTCGCGATGCGCGACGGCGATGATCAACCAGGCGCCGACGCTGAAGCCGAGATAGGCGTCGGCGTCGTTGGTGTGGGCGATGGACATGCCGTGCAGGAAGCCGCCAACCGACATACCGAGCAGCACCGAGAGCGACATGATGCGCGTCAGGCCGAGCACGACGATGGCGACGCCGATCGCAAGCGCGGCGCCAGGCGGAGACATGATCAACAGCGCGCCGAAGCCTGTCGCCGCAGCGCGCCCGCCCCGGAAGTTGGCATAGAGCGGGTAGATGTGTCCGATCACGGTGGCCAGAGCGGCGATCACTTCAGCGGCGGGACTATCGAAGGCGACCCGCATGATCACTACCGGAATCACCCCCTTGGCGACGTCGGCGCCGAAGACGAGGACGGACCAGCGTAACCCGAGGCGCCGGAACGCGTTGGTCGCGCCGATCTTGCCCGAGCCGCCCGCCCGCACGTCGACGCCGACGAGATACTTCCCGACCCAAAGGCCGACAGGGATCGAGCCGATCAGGTAACCGGCGAAAAGGCCGGCGATCCAGGCCTCAACCATTTTCGGCGGACCTCGAAGCCGAGGAGTCGAGTTGGGCCGTGGGCTTCTGCGACTGGAACTCGGCGTCGGAATCGGGAGAGGCGGAAGCCTCGGGTTGATCGGCGCGGTCGTCGGGCATGGGGCCGGAACCACTGATCGGCTCGCCTCGCTTGCGGAAGACGAGTTTGAGCGATGCGCCCTGGAAGCCGAACTCGTCGCGAATCCGACGCTGGAGGTAGCGCTCGTAGGAGAAGTGGATCGATTCCGGGTAGTTGGAGAAGAAGACGAACGTAGGCGGCTCGACGCCCGCCTGGGTGACGTAGAAGATCTTGATTGGGCGGCCCTTGACAGCGCTGGGGGGGTGGTCGATCACGGCGCGCCGGATCGCCGCATTGAGGCGACCGGTGGGGACCCGCAGTCGACGTTCCTCCGCGGCGCTGAGGGCGGCGCGCAGGACATCATCAACGTGGCGCCCCATCAAGGCGGAGATCCAGACGACGGGGGCCCAGGGCACGAAGCGCGAGCGCCAGCGCAACTGCCGACGTCGGCGCTCGGCCAGCTCCTCGTCGTCGTCGAGCAGATCGAGCTTGTTCATCACGAGCACGATGCCTTTTTTGGCCTCGAGTGCGACCTGGAGAATGTGTTGGTCTTGGGCGGCCATGTCGACCCCAACATCGATCACGACGGCGACCACGTCGGCGCGAGTGACCGCGGCGGTGGCGCGTCGCACGGAGGCTCGCTCCGGGCCGCGGACCACCTTGCCACGACGCCGGATGCCGGCCGTGTCGACCAAGATCAGACGCTTGTCGTCGAACGTGATCGCGGTATCGACGGCGTCGCGCGTCGTGCCGGCGACCTCGCTGACGATCATGCGCTCTTCGTGCAAGATCGCGTTGACGAGGGAGGACTTGCCCACATTAGGGCGGCCCACGATGGCGAGGTTGCAGGCCACGTCGGGTAGCGCCGCGGCCACTGCGGGCAGCCAGTCAATGACGACGTCCAGCAGATCGCCCACTCCGCGTCCATGGTGTGCGCTGATGATCTGCGGATCGCCCAGCCCGAGCGCGTAGAACTCGCTCGCGGCGAGAGCGAGATCGTCATTGTCGGCCTTGTTGGCGACGAGGTAGACGGGCTGGGAAGCCTCACGCAACAGCGCGGCGATCTCTTCGTCGGCGGAAATGGGGCCAGCCTGGACGTCGACGACAAAGCAGATGGCGTCGGCTTCGTCCATCGCCTGACGCACCTGCGTCTCCACGGGGATGGCGTACGGACCCTCGAGCTGTTCGCCCAACATCCCTCCGGTGTCCACGACACGGAAGGTGTGTCCGCTCCATTCGGCGATGTCGTAGTTGCGGTCCCGTGTGGTGCCGGGCTCATCCTGCACGATCGCTTTACGGCGCCCCACGATGCGGTTGAACAGGGAGGACTTGCCAACGTTGGGCCGGCCGACGAACGCGACGAGGGGGAGCGCAACGTTCTCGGCGTTGCCGCTGGGTGCGGCGTCCGTCGGTTGAGGGGTGGTCATGATTCGGTCTCGTCCGCACCCTGATCGGCAGCGGAGTCGGCTTCAGCGGACTCCTCCGGCGGGGGTGCCTCGGTCAGCGTGACAAGCACCGTCTCGGGATCGACCGTGACGACCTCGGTACCGCCGATGAAGCCAACTTGGACCGTGAGGCGGTGGACGCCCGTCGCCAGTCCGATCGCGTCGATGGTGGCACGGATGTCTTCGGAGGTGAGCTCGGCCAACGTCGGGGCCGGGCCTTGGACAACCACCTGGACGACGACCGATTCAGCGTTGGCGAGGAGCTCCTGCGCCAGTCCGTCTACGACGAGGGGCACTTCAAAGCTGGCTTGCGCCCGAACCGGCTCGATCGTGATCGTGATGGTCACGCTGGTCTCGGCCTCCAGGGTCAGACCTTCCGGCGCGATCACCGGGGTCGTCACAACTATGTCGTCGTCCCGGCCGTCCAGACTGATCGGTACCGTCACAGCCGGGCCGACGCGCTCAAGCCCTTGGAGCGTACCGACGACGATGACATTGAGTGGCACCACCGTGATAGCCGCGACTCGGAAGCCGGCGGCGGGAAAATCGGCCAGTTGTGGCGCGATCGCGACCGCGCGGCGGAAAAGCTCCTGCTTGATCGGGATCAGAACGTTGACGGTGGGCGGCTCAATGCGGATGTTGCTGATCGCCGCGCCCGTGTTGGTACGAACCTGGAGGGTGACGGGCAGGTCGACATCAACGGTCGTGCCCGAGAGGTCAACGGGGGCGACGACGCGGTCGACGAGATCGATCAGGTTGGCGGTGCCACTAATCGTGACCGTTTCCGGGCTGAGCACGGGCTCGCCGCGTGCGAATCCAATCGGTTCAGAATCGGCGATGACGACGGTGATCGGCAAGGCGCGCTGGACGACGGGCTCCAGCACGACTTCGACGGTGGAGGGAGCGACCGCGCGCACGCTGATATCGCCGTTGAGCGAGCGCACGACGATCGGGACTTCGCGCGATCCGACGTCGAAGCCGGCCAGGTCCACGTGGGCCACGAAGTCGTCGACGCTGACCTGCTGCAGGTCGTCCTCGCGGCCCGCGATCGTGATCGCTACGGGCGGGATTCGGCTCGAAGCGAGCAGATCGCTGGGGACGTTGATCGCCTCCACGGCAAGGCTGAAGCCGAACGGCTGCTCGACGAATTCGTTCTCTGAATCCGTGATCGCGAACCAGATCACCAGAGCGAGCAGGAAAGAGGCGGCGAAGAGGGTGAGGACGCCCCGTAGCCAGCGCCAAGCAAGGGAACGTGGCATCGCTACGATCCAGCGACTGTGATCGTGCGACTGCCGTCGCGTCCCCGACCGTTGCCGCCGCGGCCGTTGCCGTGCATGAGCTCAATCAGGTTGGCCTCCAGCACGGCGCCATCCGGGACCCGAATCAGGCGCCCGCCGCTGGCCAGGGAGATGCCGCCTGTTTCCTCGGAGATCGCGACCACGATGGCGTCGGTTTGCTCGGACATGCCGATAGCGGCGCGATGGCGCGTGCCGAGGTATTCGAGCCCAGCGGGGTGCTCGGCCGACCTGGGCAGGATGCAGCAGGCAGCCAGGACGCGGTCCTCTTGGACCACGGCGGCGCCGTCGTGAAAGGGGGAGTTGGGATAGAAGATGCTCTCGATCAGCGCGACGGAGATTTCGGCGTCGAGCAGGATGCCGGTGTCGACGACGTCCTGTAGCCCCGTCTCCCGTTCGATCACGATCAGGGCGCCGCTGTGCCGTTCCGCCAGCGCAGCGGAGGCACGACTGATGGCGCGAACGGCTTCGATGCCGGGATCGCGGCCGATCCCGGCCCAGGCCCGTACCCCGCCCGCTCGCCCGACGCGCTCCAAAGCGCGGCGGAACTCTGGCTGGAAGACGATCAGCACGAAGATGACGATCACCGCGATCGCGTTGTTCACGATCCAGTCGAGCACGACGGAGTCGAGCGCGCGGCTGAGCGCGACGACGACCATGGCGACGATCGAAATCCCGCGAATGACGGTCATCGCGGTGGTGCCCCGCACGAGTCGCAGCAGCCAAAAGATGACGAGCGTAATGAAGGCGATCTCCAGGGCATTCTCCCAGCCGAAGCTGGAAAAGGCGTCCTCGATATCGTCGAAGAGCTTGTCCATGGCGGGGCTCTCCGGAAGAACGGGAGCGGCTCCCGGTCCTCGTCCACTCGCTCCGGTCGGAGTCCGCGGCGGCGCTCTGCGGCGGCGGGCGGCCCACGCGGCTCATCCTAGCGCAGCAGGTGCCAGAGCATGGCCTGCTGAGCGTGGAGACGGTTCTCCGCCTGGTCGAACACGATCGCCGCGTCGCTCTCGATCGCCTCGTCCGTGATCTCCTCACCACGATGGGCGGGCAAATCATGCATGATCTTGCCGCCCGATGCGGCTTGGGCGACGAGGTCCACTGTGACCTGGTAGGAGCCGAATTCCTCGCGCCGAATATTGGCCTCCGCCTCCTGGCCCATGCTGGTCCAGACGTCGGTGTAGACAAAGTCGGCGCCGCGCACGGCGTCGGATGGGTCAGTCAGCAGGGTGATGGAACCGTTCGAGGCGGCGGCGCGCCGGGTCGCGTCTCCCACCGTGGGGGAATCCAGCACGTGCCCGTCGGGTGAGGCGATGCGCACATGCATGCCCTCGGAGGTCGCGGCGAGCGCGAGGGAGCGGATGACGTTGTTGCCGTCGCCTACGTAGGCGATCGTGCGACCCGCCGGGCCGCCTTGCTCGCTGCTGTGCTCGCGGATTGTGAGCAGGTCGGCGAGGGCCTGGCAGGGATGCTCCCAGTCGGAGAGGGCGTTGATCACGGGCACATCCGCGTAGCGGGCCAACTCCTGTAACACGTCCTGGCCGAAGGTGCGGCAGACGATCGCGTCGCAATAGCGACTGAGAACGCGTGCGACATCCTTGGCCGGTTCGCGTTCGCCCATTCCCACTTCCGGCGGTGATAGGTAGATCGGGTCACCACCGAGGCGCTGCACGGCGCGCTCGAAGGAGACACGCGTGCGCAGCGACGGCTTCTCGAAGACGAGAGCGACGGAACGGCCCGCGAGGCTGGTGCCGTGGTCGCCCCTCGGGTCGGCCTTCTGGGCCTGCGCGCTGTCCAGCAGCGTGCTGATCTCGTCACTGGTCAGATCGGCGATGGTGAGCAGGTCGCGGCCGCGCATCGTTTTCTCCGGGGCTTCTCGCTAGCCGAGCGCCAGGCGCTCCAGCCGGAGCGAGCGCCCACTATACGCAGACGAGCCTAACGCGTGTCGAATCGGGCTATACGAAGCCGCGCCTGGTGCCTACCTTGCCCGACGGACGTTCGGGGTTGGTCGCTGCGAGGCCGTCGGCTGTGGGCTGGTTGACTGCGGTTTGGTTGACTGCGGGATGGGCGGAGGTGCGCCGGTCGATCCCCGGCTGGTTGCGCGCACGACGCTGGTGGCCGGCCTTGGCGGCCTTTGCTGTGCTGCTGGCGGGGCTAGGGGTCCTGGCAGCCGAGGGGGAATCCGGCCCCCGCATCGATCGCTGTTTACAGCGCGACGGAGCGGCCGACGCCGTTACCGCTGGACGAACCACGCAACTGGCTGGTGGACCTGAACCGGGCCTCGCGCGCGGAGCTGCAGGCGCTGCCTGGGTTGGGCTCGTCCCGCACCGACGCGATCATCGTGGCGCGGGCGCTGCAGCCATTCGCTTCGCTGGCTGATCTGGTTGAGCGTGGGCTGCTGCCGCTGTCTGTCGCGGAGGGGCTTGTTGATCTGGCGGGGGCGTCGCCGTGAGGTCTCCGCTGCTGATGCTGTGCGTCAGTTTCCTCGGCGGGACAGCGGCGACGCTCTCGCTGGGGCCGACGGCCGAAGCCGCTGCGGTCGCCGCAGCAGCGGGAAGTGGTCTGATGCTGTTCGCGCGCAGCGGACCGCGCTCCCTGGCCCTCCTGGGTCCGTTGCTATTCGCGCTGGGGGTCATACAAGGCGGCGGGGCGTTCGTGCCGGCCGGCCCGATCGTCGCGGTCAGCGGGCACGACGTCGAACTGCGCGGTCTCGTCGTGGCCGACCCGACGCTGGCCGAGGCCGGCCATGATTTACGGATCGCGGTCCGTGAACTGCGCCTGGGCGGTGAGGTCCGCGATTCGGCCGGAGTCGTCCTGCTGCGCACCGAGCCCGGCGTCGCATTCCGCTACGGCGACGAGGTGGCGGGCCAGGTGACACTTGAGTCGCTCGACCTGAGCGAGCGCGGCAGCGAATTCGAACGTTATCTGGCGGAGCGCGGCGTCTCGGCGACCGGGTTCCTGCGCTCGGCGGTGCTGGTCTCGGCGGGAGGCGGGAACGCGCTGCAGCGGGGCGTGAGTCAAGCCCGATCGACCCTAGACGATGCGCTGGCAGCCGCGCTGCCCGAACCGCCGGCAGGCGTCGCGCAGGGGATCGCGACCGGGCGGCGGGACGGAGTCGAGCGTGCCTTGCGCGACGATCTCAACACTGCGGGGATCTCGCACTTGGTCGTGATCTCGGGCAGCAACGTGGCGCTACTCGCCATGCTGGTGACGGGGGCGCTGGCGTGGCTGATCGGACGCCGACAGTCGGTCATCGTCGCGCTGTTGCTGGTCGCGGCGTACACGATCTTCGTGGGGGCGGACGCACCCGTCGTTCGCGCGGCGATCATGGCGACGATGCTGCTGTCGGCTTCACTGCTGGGAAGGCGAACCAGGGCCACGCCCATGGTGGCACTGGCCGCGGCGCTGATGGTCGCTTGGGAGCCGACGGTCCTGCGTGATTTGTCATTCCAACTATCGTTCGCGGCCACCGCGTCGATCAGTCTGATTGCGGTGCCGCTGCGCGAGTTCGCGTTTGAACGGCTCGGCTTAGCCTGGCAGCCGGAGAGTGGGTCGGTGCAGGCCGGGCGAGGACTAGTCGAAGTCACGCTGGTGACGGTGGCCCCGATCGCGGGAACGTTGCCGTTGCTGGCTTGGCACTTCGGGCAGATCTCGCTGGTCGCGCTGCCGGCCAACCTGCTCGTGACGCCGCTGTTCCCGCTGATCTTCGCAGGCAGCTTCTCAACGGCCGTCGCCGGCAGCATCGACGCCGGACTGGGCGAGGTGGCAGGTTGGCTAGCCTGGCTACCCCTGGCGTGGTTCGTCGAGGTCGGGCGCCAGGCGGCGGCCGTGCTGGCGGCATCGGTCCGAATCGACGGCTTCAGCGCGCCGCACGCCGCGCTGCTCTTCGCGGCGCTGATCGGCGGCGCAGCCCGACTCGGCGGGCCTCGCCGGCAACGGCGACGGGAGGAGCGTGGGCGTTCGCCACGCTGGCGGAAGCTTGAGGCACCGACGGCGGCGGCGGCGCTCGGAATCGGCGCGGCGCTCTCCGTCGTGGTCTGGTCGGCGGTGCTGCAGCCGGCCCTGTCGACCCTGGACCTGCACGTGCTCGACGTCGGTCAGGGCGACAGCCTGCTGGCCGTGTCGCCCTCCGGCGCCACACTGCTGATCGACCTCGGCCCTGAGGGACGCGGCGTCCTGCGCGAACTGGGCGAGGTGCTTCCG
>Ga0310121_10002709_pt1 | contig 16612 bp, 14 predicted proteins | sample CB27_Tmax_986_MG_FD_203504 | JGI IMG/M metagenome (GOLD analysis project Ga0310121, IMG submission 203504) | Marine microbial communities from Western Arctic Ocean, Canada - CB27_Tmax_986 | ecosystem: Environmental > Aquatic > Marine > Oceanic | place: Canada: Western Arctic Ocean | collected...
GCCGCCCTCTGCGACGACGATCGCTTGGAGCAACATTTACGCAACCGACCAGGAAATCCCTTCCACCCAAACGTGAAAGCAACGCCAGCAATCACAACCGCCGCCTAAGAACCCCGTTCCTGCACCCCTCGGATTGTGCTCATTGCATTGGCGGACAGTCATCGCTGCCTCGCTCGTCCGGTAAATCCATCCAGTTTTTCGACTTGCACATGACGTCAGCCCTCTTTTTAGGTAGCGAAGCTGGCGTTGCTAGTTCCGAGAAAAAGGTTTTCTCGGTTCTCGTTGATTCGGTTTTTGGTGATTCGGTTCTTGGTTTTCAGCTCTCCGATGTCGGTTCCCGCGGAGGTGTGTAGCCGACCGGTGACACGCGGTCCAATTGAAACTCTTTGCGACTCATCGCCAAGTAGTGGTGACCGATGTCAATCTGCTCTCCCTCCCAGACGCGATTACCGTCGTCATCCATGCGAGCGTTCATCGTCGCCTTCTTGCCTGTGTGGCAGACTGTTTTGATCTCGTGCAGCTCCTCAGCCCATGCCAATAAATACTTGCTTCCCTCGAACGGTTCTCCGCAAAAATCCGTGCGGATACCGTAGGCTAGAACGGGGACATCGAGATGATCACACACCATCGTTAGCTGCAGGACTTGCTTGGCCGAGAGGAATTGGGCCTCGTCAATCAACACGCAATGAATCGGGCGTTGCTTTTGCTCGTTGCCAAGGTGGACGAAGAAATCGTGATCCGACGAGAAAGCGATTGACTCTCGCTCTAAACCAATTCGCGACGTGATGTTTCCGACCGAATAACGGTTGTCCATGCTTGGCGTGAAAAGCAGCACATTCATACCACGTTCTTCGTAGTTGTGTGCCGACTGCAGCAACGTAGTGCTCTTTCCGGCGTTCATCGCTGAGTAATAAAAGTATAGCTTGGCCACGAATCCAATTCCTTGTTTGGAGGTTCAATCGAGTCACTTCCAGTGAGGAAGTCGAGGGATCTAAGCTTCGGCATATTCTAGAACGTGAACCGAAATGACTGAACCTGGGGTGAAGCTGACCATGGCCTCCCAGCATGGCATTACCAGGCGGCCATTCCATGTTATGATCAGTCCTCCAGCGCCTATCGTGGGGGCCGGTCGTTGGGGCTTGTCGTTTACTTTCGATTGAAATCTCCATATACCATCCATGCCGTTTCCCGAATTTGATCGTTTTGCCGTGAGGATGGAGCCGCTTTCCTCGCGGGAAAACAAGAAACAGATCGGTCACCACCACGTTGACCCCGACTCGCCGCCGGCCACGCTGCCGGCAGCCGCCAACGAGATCATCAAACAGCTGGTTGCTCGTGTGCGTGCGGCCCGTGATGCCGGTAAACCCGTGATGATTACCTTTGGCGCGCATGCGATCAAGAACGGCCTCAGTCCGGTGTTACTCCGGCTCGTCGAGCAAGGTTGGGTGACCCACCTGGCCACTAATGGTGCCGGCGTCATCCACGATTGGGAGTTCGCTTTTCAAGGAGAAAGCTGCGAGCATGTCGGGCCCATGGTCGCGGAGGGCCGCTTCGGCAATTGGCAGGAGACCGGATTTAACATCAACCTGGCCCTAAATGTCGGTGCCTATGAGGGACGTGGCTATGGGGAATCGGTGGGAGCCATGATCGAGCGCGAGGGCCTGTTGATACCCTCGATGGACGAACTTCGCGAAACCGTCAACACTCAGCTCGGCGAGTCTCCCGAGCGCTCCGCGGCGGCCGCTGATCTTCTCTATATCGTGACCCGATTCGATCTGTCACCTGGATGGATGGAGGTTCCGCATCCCTGGAAGTGCTATAGCGTTCAGGCCGGCGCGTTCCGTCACGGTATTCCGCTGACCGGTCATCCAATGTATGGACATGACATCATCTACAATCATCCGATGAATCACGGCGGGGCACTAGGGCGAACCGCCCAACGGGACTTCTTAATTTTTGCCGAAGGTGTCAGCCGCATTGACGGCGGCGTCTATATTTCGGTTGGGTCGGCGGTGATGAGCCCGATGATCTTTGAGAAGTCGCTATCCATGGCGCAGAATTTGGCCATTCAACAAGGCCATCCGATCAACCAACACTACATGCTTATCAATGATTTGGCCGAATGCGACTGGGATTGGACGCAGGGAGAACCACCAGAGGAGAACCCGGCCTACTACCTTCGGTACAACAAGACCTTCAGCCGGATGGGCGGCACCATGCAGTACCTCCAAGCCGACAATCGAGACTTGTTGCTGTCGCTTTCTCACCAACTATCGACTGGACACCCTACCAGCAAGTGAGCCATCCGATCGATGAATCAGTCTTCACCATCTGACGCTCGGCTATTCCTGCTCGATGCGATGGCGCTCATCTATCGCGCCCATTACGCTCTGATCCGCAGTCCGCGACATACGTCCAAGGGGCTTTGCACCTCGGCGGTTTTCGGTCTATTCAATACCATTCAAGACGTCCTTCAACGCGAGTCACCGACCCACATCACCGCTGCCTTCGATACGCGAGAACCGACCAAACGGCATGAGGAATTCCCAGACTACAAGGCCCAACGCGATGCCATGCCGGAGGATCTCAGTGCTCAAATCCCCTATGCCTACAGGCTTTTCGACGCCATGAACATTACGGTACTCAAATTACCGGGGTACGAGGCGGATGACATTATCGGCACCCTGACCCGCACGGCGGCGAGCCAAGGCCTGACGTCTTACATGGTCACTCCAGACAAAGACTTCGATCAACTGGTCAATGACCAAGTCTTCGTCTATAAGCCTGGTCGTCAGGGTTCGCAATTTGAAGTTCTCGGCGTTCCTGAAGTGTTGGAGAAGTGGCAGATCGAAAACATTGATCAGGTGGTCGACATCCTGGGGTTGATGGGAGACGCCTCCGACAACATTCCCGGAGTTCCAGGGATTGGGCCCAAAACGGCCCAGAAGCTGATCGCGGAACATGGTAACATTGAACAGCTCATTGCCAACTCTGGGCAACTCAAAGGGATGCAGAGGCAGCGCGTTGAGGAGCATATTGACCAGGCTCGGCTCTCCAGGCGATTGGTCACGATCGACACGCATGTTCCGATTGAATTTGATCTCAATTCCCTCCACGTCCGGGACTTTGACAGGGAATCGCTCAAGTCGCTTTTCATGGAATTGGAGTTTGACACGCTCGGCAAGCGTATCTTTGGAGCTTCCTTCACCGCCGCGCCGGCGCGGGCGGCCGCGGCACGTGAGACGCGAGAGGCGGAAATCCAATTGGAGCTTTTCGCGGAACCGATCGAGACCAAAACGATCAAGGATGTGGAGCACGACTACCAAACCGTAACGTCGTCCGTCCAGCGAGCTGCGTTGCTGGAGACACTGGCCCAACAATCTTCATTCTGCTTTGATACCGAGACCACCGGACTCGATCCTCGCCAAGCCGCGCCGCTCGGTATTGCCATCGCCTATCAGCCGCACCAGGCCTATTACGTGGTCTTGCCAGATGATTCGGTCGAAGCCCGACGGGTGTTGGAAGAATTTCGGCCCGTGTTGGAAAACGAAACGATTGAGAAAGTGGGCCACAACCTCAAGTACGATATCACGTTGCTGAAATGGCAGGGAATCTTAGTTCGCGGCACATTGTTTGACACCATGTTAGCGCACACGATGAAAGAGCCCGAGCTGAAACATGGAATGGATTACCTGGCCCAACACTACCTCGGATATCAGCCGATTCCGACCAGCGACCTGATTGGTCCACGCGGAAAAGACCAAAAGAATATGCGGGACGTGCCGTTGCCGCAGCTGTCAGCGTATGCCTGCGAAGACGCCGACATTACCCTGCAAATCAGCCAAGTGTTGCGTCCGGAACTTGGCAAGCGGGAAGTCGAAGAGGTTTGCCTTAGGGTCGAGTTTCCGTTGGTTCCAGTACTGGTCGATATGGAGTTCGAGGGAATTCGCCTGGATGTCGAAGCACTGCGAAAATATTCCACCCAATTGGAACAGGAGATCAATGAACTGCAGGCGAACATCTATACATCGGCAGGACACGAATTCAACATCAATTCTCCCAAACAATTGGGCGTCATCCTGTACGATGAACTTCAGCTCGAAGCCAACCCCAAGAAGACGGCGACCGGCCAATACTCGACACGTGAAGCGGAGCTCCTGCGACTAGCCAACAAACATGAAATCGTCCGAGACGTACTCGAGTACCGCAACGCCGTCAAACTCAAGTCGGTCTATGTCGACCAACTTCCCGAGGCCGTCAATCCCCAAACCGGTCGGGTCCATACGCACTACAGCCAGTCCTGGACCGCCACCGGGAGAATTCAATCGAACGATCCGAATCTACAAACCATCCCGGTCCGAAAGGAGCGTGGTCGGGAAATTCGTGCCGCGTTCGTGGCTCGCGATGACGATCACTTGCTGTTAGCCGCCGACTATTCACAGATTGAATTGCGGATCATGGCCGAACTCAGTGGCGATGAGGGCATGATGCAAGCCTTTATCGATGGAACCGACATCCACTCCGTGACCGCATCGAAAGTCTACAAAGTGGAGTTGGACGATGTCACTCGCGAGATGCGCGACAAAGCGAAAACGGTGAACTTTGGCATCATCTACGGCATCTCCGCCTTTGGCCTCCAACAGAGACTCAACATTCCTCGCAAAGAAGCGGGCCAGTTGATTACGAACTATTTTGAGAAGTACCCGGGCGTGCAGCGGTACATCGACCACACGATCGCCTTCGCTCGCGAGCATGGCTATGTCCGCACACTCACCGGTCGCCGGCGCTACCTGCGCGACATCGATTCAGCCAATCGAGGTCTGCGCAGCGCGGCAGAGCGATTGGCCATGAACAGTCCTATACAGGGCACCGCCGCTGATATGCTCAAACTGGCCATGATCGAGATTCATCAGCGGCTTCGGCAAGGGGAGTTTCGAACCAAGATGTTGCTGACCGTCCACGATGAAATCGTGTTCGATCTCTGGAAGCAGGAGCAGCAGCAGGTAATTCCTGTCATCGAACAGGCAATGCAAACCGCCATTCCCATGAAGGTACCGATTGTGGTTGAGTCGGGTATGGGCGCGAATTGGCTGGAAGCACACTGAGCTCAGAGGCCATGTGACGGCGAAACGTATCCCGCTAGGGAAGCGGGATGTCCTTCAAGTCAAACCGTAACCGTTGAACTGAAAGCGTGGCCGGTGTCCGATAGACTAATGTTTGTCCTTCTAGATCTTCCAATGCGACGAACTTGTAAGACAAGCCGACTTGGTTTTCTCCACGCTGATAGACTTCGTATCCGCTGTGCTCAGTACGTTCTTTTTCCTCGGAGCGGAGGAAGACTTCGTTTTCATAGATCCAGGCGCGGTGGGAGTCCAGTGCATCAAAGGCGCGATCGTATTCGACCAGTATCCGGACCTCGAGGACGGGACCGTTTGCCCCCGTGGCGACCACGGTCACCGTCACGGCCCCTTGCGTCTTGGACATGTCGTGCGATTTGTCCAGCTCCCCGAATTCGAACGTGGTTTGCCGGCCTGGTACGATGGCGCTGATTTCACCCTGCAGCTGCCGAATCATGTGGACGTCGCGACGTGGTAATTCCACTGGGATATTCAGTTCGACGGTCGGCACCGTCGACTGCACGGGAGTCTCGAGGACTTCACTTTCGGCCGTGACGAGGATCGGTCGACCCTGGTCATCCGTTGCTTGGATTCTTCCCAGCGGAACCCGGAGAACGATCGGCGTTAACCTTGGTTCCCACATTACCTCGACCGCCAAACGCAATGAAGTTTGCCGAACGTCGCGAAAGTCTCGTTGAGCGACGGCGCGAACCGCCGCGAAACGAAACGCCTGGTCCGATGACCAATAGGCCGTGGCCCGGATGGCTGACGGATCGCTGGAAATCAGCGAAATCGCGCGGGGCTCACCTGAGTAGGGGTAGATGCTCAAATCCGCTCGCTCCATGAGCTGCTGGATCGCAACCCAAAACGGACTGTTGTCCAGCGAAAGATGGACCTCGATCTTGTCCGCTGGTTGACCGAATCTTTGACGATAATCGACGATTCGATTACCCGTTTGCGCGTGTATCGCTTCCAGGGCTTCCGCGAGTTCGTAGCTCCCGTCAAGTGTGACCAATGATGACTGGCTCGCCTCCGCGGCCGCTTGGGTTTCGAGCAGTTTGCGGATTCGAGTGAGCCTCATCCGGACTTCGCGAGGAGTGTTGCCATCCATGGCCGGCAAGTGATCGATGGCTTCAATGCCCAAGGCAATCAGTTGGTCTTCCGCCGATTGCCGAGCTTGATTCCGGCCAGCGTCCAGTTGCTCGACAAGCTCGGCGACCTGTTTGCCAATGTCGTCCGCGGCGAGGGCGTTGCAGACCCAGGCAATGCACGCGGAGGCAACCAGGCATTTGATCACCGCCCGATGACCAAGGAAGCGAGTCGGCTGTCTCGGATGGGTAGTCATGCCTTCATTTTAGGCCAGTTGTAACGATTGGACGACCTCCCATGGGTTGAATTCCGCTCGGATCGGTTTTTTTAAACTAGCCTTGTGAAGACGTCAAAAAACACGACAGATATCCAACCTAGCGAGAATTCGATGCTCTCTCAGAAGTTGCCGCCGTTAGTGGTTGCTCTCGTCGCTGTCGGGTTGATCCAGTGACCCGCTAACGTGAGCGCCCAACCGCAGACCATACGACTGGACCTACGCGGCAAAACGATTGAAGGGATGCCTGTTCAATGGGACCAGAGCCGTGTCTTTCTACTGGAGCGAGACGGTTATCTTCACGAGTTTAGGCCTCAGGAAGCCGAGAACTACAGCCGAGTCGACGTTCGGTTCAGCAGTTATTCACAGGCTGAGGTTCGCAATCGGTTGTTGATTGAATTCGGACCCGGCTACGACGTCACGGGGACAGGCAGTTATTTGGTAGTGCATCCAGTTGGACAAGGTGGTCTTTGGGCTCAGCGATTTGAAGACCTCTATCGATCGATGGTCCACTATTTTTCGACGCGGGGAATTGATATTCAGACTCCCGCGTTTCCGTTGATCGCCGTGGTGTTTCCTAGGCAAGCTGACTTTGTGCGGCATATGTCGGGAATGGGCATCCGTGTCGGACAGGGTTTTCTCGGATTCTACGAGAACTATTCCAACCGCATTTACCTATACGACATCAAAGATTACAAAGGCCAATCCGATTAGCGGATGAACGCGGAGACGGTGGTCCATGAGGCAGCACACCAGACGGCGTTCAACACCGGCATCCACAGTCGCTATTCACCGCCATCACGCTGGATTGCCGAGGGGATTGGTACACTATTCGAGGCTCCAGGCGTTTACGACTCGCGCCGATATCGCCAATCGGCCCCTCGGCTGAATCGGAGCCAGTTGGAGAACTTTCGCGTTGCGTTCGCCGACGGAATTCCGAAAGGCTCGATCCAGGCACTGGTTTCTGGAGATCGGCTGTTCCGTGCGAGCCCTAGAGCCTTTTACGCCTTGAGCTGGGCGCTGACCTACATGTACGCCGAGCAGGAACCCCGCCGACTCTCTGAATTCCTCAAGGTCACGGCGGGTCGCCGGGCGTTCATGGATTATTCTGAAGCCCAAAACGTACAGGATTTCATCCGCGTCTTTGGACCAGACTTCCAAATGTTGCGCTCGCGGATCCATCGCACCATGATGGCACTCTGACACGATCAGCGACGATCCGCCGCGTCTACTCGCCGTTCTTGCCTGCACGGTTGCGTTGAGAGACCGACTCCAGAAGTCCGGGCAGCGCTGGCAACCCATTGTCGTTCTCTGGGTCCGTGGCGCTCACGCGGGACGTACCCATCCTGACGCGCCTGGGTCGATCGTTGGCGGTGGACACAGCGACGCGGGGTGGCTCGTCATTGAAATACCCTCCACTTGCCGCCGGTGTTGGATCGACAACGACCCAAGGCTGGGCGATAAAGCCGAGGTCCGTGGTCGCTAGGGCCGTGTTCCGGTTGGCCGTGCGTGGGGCCGTGGTTGGTGTCGGTCGGGGTTTCGGCGAGAGTTCGTTCGCATCCGCCGACGGGCGAAACTCTCCGATATCTCGATTCCACGCGTAGTACTGGGTGACACGTTGATACGAGTGGGCTGGGTGCATCAGCAAATCAGCTCCGTTCCATCGCATGCCGCGACTGTTTTTCACGATCACGCCAGATTGTTGGCCCGCACCCAAGATCAGCTGGTCCAGATTCGCTGGCGCTCCTTGCAGGAAGCCTCCACCCGCCGGCGCGTCCCCGGGAAGGCCTGACAGCACAATGTCGTAGTTCGGGAACGAGTAGTAGACCGCGCCACCGTAGGTGATGCGGGGGCCTCGTCGGCGCCCGTTTCGACTCGATGGGGAAGAGTTGGATCGGCGATTGAGACCATCTGGTCTCTGCCCGCAGGTGGCTCGAGGTGCCACCGCCAGCGTGCTGGCCACCAGCAAAAACGATGCAAGCAAAGTGCTGGCCCAACGATTCCGATCGCCACAAAGATGTTGGCTCATCGAGATACCCTCCGGTCGCGTGGTCATGGTGACTCGTTCGTCGAATGGGTCCGTTCAACTGGATGATATTGTATCACCCCCGCCCGCCCCCGGCCACGGCAACGGCAACGACCTAGCGGAATTTGGTAGCCAACGACCGCCGTCGAACACCAAATCTGGTCATTTTGCGACCTATTGAGCGACTCTGCTCTGGTGAATTCATGTTCTAACAGTCCCTTTTCTAACAGATACCGTCGTTCCTTTCACCGCTCGGAGCGGCGTAGCCCGACTGAAACGGCAGTTCGCAGCCTGTTTTGGATGGTTGATTCCAAGCGAAGCAAACGAGGCGGCAAACAGTATGCTGTCGCCCATTTTCGTCACAAAACTGACCATCGCACCCGCAAAACGGTTCGTCCAGAGAACCGCGAACCGAAAACCGCGAACCGAGAACCGAAAACCGAGAACCGAGAACCGAAAAAAAACAGTTCTACCTTAGAAGCAATTTCGCCACTTCCACGGAAAAATACGTCAGGATCCCATCAGCGCCGGCTCGTTTAAAGGCCAGGAGACTTTCCAGTGCCGATTGTTCCAGATCGATCCAACCGTTTTGGCCAGCGGCATGAAGCATGGCATACTCGCCACTGACTTGATACACGTAGGTTGGGAGTCCGAACGTCTGCTTGGCTCGGTAGACGATCTCCAGGTACGGCATGCCTGGCTTGACCATGATCATGTCGGCACCTTCGTCGACGTCCAGTGCAATCTCGCGCATGGCTTCGTCGCCGTTGGCTGGATCCATCTGGTACGTCTTCTTATCACCTTGACCGAGGCTACTTGATGAACCAACGGCATCACGAAAGGGTCCGTAAAAGGCGGATGCGTATTTGGCCGAGTAGGCCATGATTTGGACGTGGCCAAATCCATGCTCGTCCAAGCCTTGACGTACGGCGCTGATGCGCCCGTCCATCATGTCGGACGGGGCAACGCAATCGCATCCCGCGGCAGCTTGCACCACGGCCTGACGCACTAGTGCTTCCAGGGTCACATCGTTGGCGACATAGTCATCGACCAGCAAACCATCATGGCCGTGGTCGGTATACGGATCCAACGCCACATCGCAGATCACACCGATCCGGTCACCATGTGCTTTTTTAACAGCGCGAACGGCGCGGCAGACTAGATTGTTTTCGTTCCACGCTTGCTCGCCTTCCGCAGTCTTGAGGGCCGGATCGGTAGCCGGGAAGATGGCGATGGCGGGAATGCCCAGTTCACAGGCTTCGCCAACGGAGTCCACCAACAGATCGGGTGAGAGCCGATGAACGCCAGGCATGGATGGCACGGGCGTTTTTCTTTGGTCACCTTCATGTACAAAGACGGGCCAGATCAGATCGTTGGAGGAGAGTTCGTTTTCGCGGACCAGTCGCCTGGACCAATCGTGGCGGCGGTTGCGTCGCATGCGGGTCGTCGGGAATCGACCGAGAAAATCACCAGGTTCGCTCATGGATGGTGCTTTCCGTTAAGGGTGTCAGGTGTCTTCGGACACGCGGTCTTTGGATACTTATCATCCTAGGCACCCGATTGTCCGATCACAACCTCCACATTGGCTGGGTCGGCGTATCCTCCGACCATCTTGGCACGGTATAAAGAGGCACGATTGCAAACGATCCGTGGTGACGAGCCAAGAGCGTGCCTTTGTGACTCAGCCGAAAATTGATATTGGTTCCTTTCGATTTCTTCCCAGTTCCGTGATCGTGGCGGGTAAGCCGCCACTGGTCGAGTGGGCAGGTCCGTTGCAGTTCGCGCTATGGTGTCAGCGAGCCAGTCCCTGGTGGATTGGCGACCTGCTCAATTCGGGGGATGCTCATTTCGGGGAAGACTTTTCGCAAGTCTGCAATGGCCATGTATCGGCCGAAATGCTCCAGCGCTACGAGTCGGTAGCCCGCCGCGTGCCACCGGAGAATCGTCGGGACTCGCTCTCCTGGTCGGCCCACGCCGCCGTTGCCCGGCTGCCGCACGAGCAACAACGCGTGATGCTAGACAAGGCGGAAAAATACGGTTGGTCCAGTGAAGTATTACGAGGCAAGGTACGCGAGTCGCTGGCCGGGGTTGGATAGCCTGCGAGCCGCTGCCGATACTGGTGCGGCACGCGAGGTAAAGCGACGCGTTATCGCCCAGCTAGTCGCCGCCCACGGAGTTAGCCGGGCCAATGTATCATCTCAATCATCATGCCGTTTTCGGCACCGAATCGCCGCGAGGGCGACTCCCAGTGCGATCAGCATGGATGATGGTTCCGGCACGCTGGCAACGGATGTGGCGTTGACCCAGTTGAACAGAACCCCGTTTAGCTGATCAGCTCCCACGACTGCTCCTGTCTCCGGGCGCTGGTTGATCCAGTCCGGTGTCAGATCGGCTTCGTTGACATTCCAATGAAACAACACCAGGTTCAGGTCATCCGCCCCGACGGTGCCGTCGAAGTTGTAGTCGCCAACGAGACCGTCCGTCAGGCTCGATTCCAGAATCAGATAGAGCGCGCGATCGGAGTGGTACACGATTTCTCCAGAGACGCTAATTCCTGCTGTGGTGAGGCGTTGCTGGAAACGCCAGCTCGCGCGTGAAAACGTGTTAAGCGTTAAGGGCGAAGCGTTATTGTTAAGTTATTTGAGTTGGGTTTTCTGCGTTGGTTGGAATGGACTTGAGATAATGTCGCACAATCGATTGGGAATTCATTTACGATGTGGGTAAACTTAGAACTTAACACGTCGTGCCATCACTGCCGCCTACAAAAGGCTGCCCTGAACCCTGAAAGGTTACCCTGAAAGGTTACTGCCGAACCGTTTTTTTTTTGTTGGATCGATTGCGCGCGGCACGCTCATTCGGCAAACGATTGTTGTCGACGCGTAATTCTCTTTCGTAGGTTTTCCTGCCCGACATAGAGCTCTTGCTTGGGCTGCACGGCATTCAGTTGCAAAGAGAGTTTGCGGACCGCGTGGTAGCGTTCTCCGTGGTAGGGGTGCATACGCAGAAAACTTGGCATCGGTGACTGGCTCCATGCGTCCCGTTGATGCATACGACGGAACAAAAGGGCGAACTCAAGCGGGTCATAACCGAGCTCAATCACCCATTTGGCAGCGTCCAGATCCGCCTCGGCCTCCTCCTCCGGTCGGAACGGACGAGCAAACTGCTTGAACAGCAATCGGCCAGTTTTCGCAAGATCGTCAAGTCCCAGATCTGTTGATGAGAACGTGTTGTCGGCAAGCTTGATGTTGCGCAGGATTCGAAGTTGATGGCCTCGATCAATGTGCGACATTTCATGTGCGAGGACTCCGATAAGAGCGGCCTCGCTCTGAGCGAATTCGATCAACCCGGTTGAGCAAACGATGAATCCACCTGGAAACGCTCGCGCGTCCGTCGTCGGCAACTGGGCGACGTAGACATTGATGGAAGGATATCGGTCGGAATTTCGCATCAGAGGATGAATCTCGGTGGCCAACGATTTCAGATAAGATGCGTCATTCCCTCGCTGAGCAACCTTGATATTTCGCCGGCGTAAGGAATCGAGGAAGCTGTCTAAATCGGCTCTGCCGACCCGTAGCTCTTCCTCCTTCGTCACAGTCACCGCGTCGCGTATTTCTCGCTCGGATTCTGTTTCAGCGAAAAAGTCCGCGAAGAGATCGTCGGCAATCGAAGCTAGACCGTCGCCGGTGTTGTCTTGACCAGGGGGTTCCGCGGCTACACCCTGTGCGACGCAGCCTAGAAGAATGCAAAACGATCCGACAGTGACGTAGCGAAACATCAGCTCATGGCTCAACGGGGTTCCATTCGTCACATCGTCGGCGGGTCTGGTCCAACCGACCTAAGCTCAGTCATTATAAAGCCTCAACGGGCCACGTCACCCGCCAACTGGCGGCGACTGGCCACCATCACCGATCTCATGACCGCGTACCCAACGAATAAGGACAGGCCAAATCCCAGGTCACCGGCCAAAGTGTAGCGGAAAAAGGGGAGGCCCTGCGCGTAACAATGCAACAAGCCAGCCCAACTCTTGTCGTAGATCCCCATCACCATCCACGAGGCAAAGTTGGTGACCAGAAAAAAAAGCACGGAAGAAATGATACCGCACCCCAATAGCCCCCCCGCTGACAACAGGTTGCTTGACCAACGCCCGTCCTGGAAGCGAAACAACCTACGCATCAAACCTCGCGCCGCCACCGGCAACGCCAACATGGTGTAAACCGTTAACATTAGCGGCAAGTGATAGTATCCCAGCACCGTGTCGCTGACCATCATGATCGTTAGCGGTACGGCGAGCGCCACCGTTCGCGATGCGAAGAAATAGCCAGCGAACAGTGCTAACGCCGCGACCGGCGCAAAGTTTGGCACGTCACGAAAGTAAAGACGCACGGAGATGCCGCAAGCGACCAAACCGAAAAAGGCCAACGCCTCGCTGTATCCCTTTGGCTGACTCACTCGATGCTCCATCCGTAATGGGCCGTCTCGCCATCCACGACCCGCCACTTAACGCCTACTGATCGACGCGCACTACTCGACACGCTTCCCACCAGCGATCCGACTTCATTCCACGGATACTCTTCATTCTACGGATACTCTTCAAATCGCCACAAGACACTCGCGCCTGCATCCAGCGAAAACACGCCAAAACTCCGGTCGGCCAGTTTACCATCGACGCGGAAGATCCAGTTCTTACCGCTGGCACTCGAGTTCCGCACATCGTCAATTCGCAGCAGTATGGCTGTCGGTCCGCGACCTCGAGTTTCCAGCTCAATCCCGTGCGGATGCTTCTCGGCGTAGTCGAGCGAGTCGCCCGCGGTCATACCTTCCTTCCAGGGGATGGTGCGATAACGCTTTTCGGCGCCGTCACCAAAGTCGATCGTCAGCTCCACCGTTGGCTTCGATTCGACCCGCGGATCATCCGCGTATAGGATTCTGTCAGAGGCAGTTCCAAGAGTGATCGCCACCGTCAGAGGGATGATCGTCAGCAGAGGCAGTGAGATTCTTTTGGGCGGCATGTAGGACTCCAACGTTGGTTTTGAGCCCAATATAGCAGACGGGCTCGATATGCAGACAGCGAGTAATTGGTTAGATTATCTGGGCCGTCCGGCGGACTCGTTCCGACGGTACGACTCAACATTCGTTGTAACGCAAGAACAAGACTTCGCGAAGGCATCAATTCGAACTAGTTTTGAGTTGACTGACTCCGTTTGGTGAATGAGGTTCCCTCCATGCCCGCCAAGACGTTGACCCTGTCGTTTCCTGAGCCAGATCTCGCGTTGCTGACGTTTAACAATCCGGACAAGGGAGCCAACGTCTTATCCAGATCGGTGATGGAAGAACTGTCTAGCCATTTGGACAGTTTGGCAGGACGATCTGATCTGGCTGGGTTGGTGTTTGTTTCCGGCAAACCAGGTCAATTCATCGCTGGGGCGGATCTTCGCGAATTCGTGCAATCGATCCATGCCGACAAAACCGAAGTCGTCCAAATGATCAGACGGGGACAATTACTCTTTCAACGGCTCTCAAAGTGTCCCTTTGTCACGGTTTCCGCCATTGACGGAATCTGTGTAGGGGGCGGCGCGGAATTGTCGTCGTGGTGCGACCGCCGGGTCGTGGCCGACTCGCCCAAGACTTCATTCGGATTTCCTGAAGTCCAACTGGGACTGTTTCCCGGTTGGGGCGGTACGGTTCGTGCGCCACGAATTGTCGGGTTGAGTAACGCGGTGGAGATGATTACCAGCGGCCAACCGATCACCGCGCAAGAGGCGTATTCCATGGGATGGGCCTCGGATCTGGTGCCCTCGGAGAATCTCTTGGCGGCAGCCATTTCGTTGGTGCGGGCGGAGCAAACCAGCGGACGGTATCTGCAAGACCGAGAGCGTTGGCGCGGGCCGATCGAGATCAGCGCCACGGAGTTGGGCTTCCTCGGCGCGACCGCCTCGGCAGTGATCCAGCAACAAACGAAAGGGCATTATCCGGCTCCGAATTCGGCGTTGGAGATCATGCTCGGCAACGCGGGTGTGGATGAGGACACCGGCTTGCGGATGGAAGCCGACGGGATGGCGGAGCTGTTCGGTTCCCCGATCAATGCTGCACTGCTCAATATCTTCTTTCTCACCGATCGCAACAAGAAAGATACCGGCATCGAAGGTCAGGACGTTGTGCCTGAGAGAATTGGCTCCCTGGCGGTGTTGGGGGCCGGCATTATGGGAAGCGGTATTGCGGCGGCCAGCGTCAAACGCGAGATTGCGGTCACGCTCAACGACGCGCGCCCCGAGGCATTGACCAAAGGGGTCCAGTCGATCCTGGATGAGGTCTCCTACAACCGGGCCACCAAGGGTAAAGACATCGAAAGAACCTTGCAGTACGCGCCCCAAATCAATGCCACCACCCTCTACGCGGAAATCGCCACCTGCGACCTGATCATCGAAGCGATCATCGAAAATGAAGATGTGAAGAAACAGGTTTACTCAAGATTGGAGCCACAACTTTCTGACTCCACCATACTGGCCACGAACACCTCAACCATCCCGATCACAACTTTGGCCTCGGAGCTCAAACACCCCGAACGGTTTTGCGGTATCCATTTCTTTAATCCTGTGCGCAAGATGAAGTTAGTTGAGGTGATTCGCGGTAAGCAGACCAGCGACCAGACGGTGGCGACGGCGGTGGGCTACGCGAAGCGATTGGGCAAGTCTCCGATCGTGGTCAATGATGGTCCGGGATTCCTGGTCAACCGACTGTTGTTTCCGTACCTGAACGAGGCTCTGCACCTGGTGGCGGAGGGGGTGCCGATTGCCAGTGTGGAAAAGGTGGCCAAGCAGTTCGGCATGCCCATGGGCCCGATCACCTTATATGACGTGGTCGGATTGGACACGGCCATTTACGCGGGTAAGGTCTTGGCCGATGCCTGGCCTGATCGCATTTCCGGCTCTCCGATCCTGCCTGCACTGGTTGACGCCGGACGGCTGGGTCAAAAATCGGGTCGCGGTTTTTTCTCTTACGAAAACAAGAAGAACCGTGCACGGCCGGATCCAGACTTGGAGCCGATCCTTGCTCCCTTGATCGACTCATCAGGGGACCGCGTGCCGGACAAGCAGATTGCCAACCGCATGTTCCTGCCGATGTTATTGGAGGCAACACGCGTGCTGGAAGAGCAGATCGTCCGCGATCCCCGCGATGTGGATCTGGGACTGATCTTTGGCATCGGTTTCCCGCCGTTCAAAGGGGGGCTGTTATTTTGGGCCGATTCCTTGGGTGCCGACAAGATCGTTGAGATGCTTAAACCATTGGAGTCCTTGGGGCCACGCACCGCTCCGACGCGGATGCTGTTGGACATGGCGGCCGGTGGCGGGAAGTTTTATGGCGCGTGATTTGAATTGGAGAAGAGACTGGTTTAGGAAACAGGTGGTCCGTTTTTCGATCGCTCCGCTTCTCTTTCTGGACGAAAGAGGAAACCAAGGAATTAGCTGTTATTTACAAGTCTTAAGGGCTGACACCGAGGCAACCAGATGAAAAATGCCGTGATCGTTGACGCTGTCCGAACCCCCGTTGGTCGAGCTCACAAAGACCTCGGGTACTTCCGAGATATTCGTAGCGACGACCTCGCCGTGGCCTGTGTCGAGGCGCTTATCGAGAGAACGGGAATCGATCCCGCAAGCGTGGAAGACGTCTTGATGGGCAACACCCAGCAGACGATGGAGCAGGGGTTGAACGTGGGTCGTACGATCGGGCTCATGGCCGGTCTGGCAGTTGAAGCAGGTGGCGCGACGATCAACCGGCTGTGTGGTAGCAGTCTGCAGGCCGTGAACCAGGCGGCTCATGCAGTTATGGCTGGCTTTGAGGACGTGCAGGTCGTCGGCGGGCTGGAACATATGATGCATCTGCCAATGGATCACGGGTTGGACCTGAACCCCAAGTTGTTTCACCGGACTTCCAAGGGCGCGCTGATGATGGGAGTGACGGCCGAGTTCTTGGCACAGACGCAGGGGATCTCGCGTGAAAACCAGGACCAATTCGCTTTACGGAGCCACCAACTTGCGGACCAATCTCACCAGGACGGCAAGTTCGAGAACGAAATCGTGCCGGTCTTTGGACGTGACGAAGAGGGTA
>Ga0310121_10002711_pt1 | contig 16606 bp, 12 predicted proteins | sample CB27_Tmax_986_MG_FD_203504 | JGI IMG/M metagenome (GOLD analysis project Ga0310121, IMG submission 203504) | Marine microbial communities from Western Arctic Ocean, Canada - CB27_Tmax_986 | ecosystem: Environmental > Aquatic > Marine > Oceanic | place: Canada: Western Arctic Ocean | collected...
CGGCACGAGCACTCCGTCGTGCGCCCGGAACGCCGCGCCGCTTGAGCGGCGAGTCGCCGCGCCCTGACCCGGCCTCGCCCCCGCTGTCGAGAAAATCTACACGGGGGCCGGTCGGGTGCTTACCTCGATCTGGCCGCCGCTCGAACGGGTCTGCTGGTTGTAGGCCCGCAGGTGATCTTCGGCGTGGGCGCGGTCGGGAGTCCAGTGGCCCTGCCAACTGCCGTTCACCGGGCGGTAGAGCTTGGTTCCTTTGGCGTAGCCGAATCCTCCCGATTTCGAGCCCTTGCCGTAGCCGGGCGCCGGAGAACCGAACGGGCCACAGGTGCAGGAAGTCACGAGAAAGCCAAGGGCGAGGGCTGACAGAATCAGTGATAGTTTGGTTTGGACCATTTTCACGACACACGCTTACTAAGTTGCCGCGTCAGCATCAACCCTGTTTTGCAGCCAATTGACCGGATCGACCCGAGGAGGTCCTACAGAGGTTTGGATATTCAATCTTTCGCTGGTAATCGCGCCAGCCCTGCCGCCCCTGATTTCAGTGGTTGAGCGGGCCGGAATCGGCACGCGGCGCACCCTTCCGGGAGCCGCTGGAACCGCTCTGGGGGAGAGGGGAGGCCGCCCCGCGGGAGCGCCCGGCGCACGCCAACCGGCTTGGTGCGAGGCGGGGACCATCCGCATGGGTGAGAGCGGACCCTTCCCGAGCGCGGATCCTCCCCCGCGCCGGAGGCTTTTCCGGAAAGAGGGCCCTACTCGTAGCCCGCTTCTCCCGTGGTCGGATTGGCGGTCGCGGTGGGCGGGAGGGTGTCGCCTTCGGGCAGGACGCGGTCCAGGAGGCGCTGGAAGCCTTCCTCGGCCATCTCGCTGTCGGGATACATCCGCTTGGCGCGGAGGTACCACGCGATGGCGGACCCGGTTTGCTGGGGCCGGCGGTCTTCGAAGTGCTTGGCCCGCTCCAGGGCGTTCACGAAGACGGACACCCTGGGGGTGAGCTTCTCGAGTTCGCGACCGAGATTCGGATCGTCCGGAAACTCCTCGCGCAGGGTGGCCAGTTGCTCCCATGCTGCGAAGCCGTTGCCGAGGTTGGCAAATTCGGAGGCCTTGTTGAGAGCGATTTCGATCTTTTTGATATTCTCGAGAATCTGCTCCATGGCATCCTCACGAGTGGGGTCGCTCTTGATGACAGGCACGAATTCGAAGCGGCGCTTGAAGATCTCGCGATAATTTTCCTCGCTGAGGAGACGGTCGAAATCGTTGCGGGTGGTCACGACGGTGCTGCTGTTGGCGACGAGGTCTTTGAACTCATCGAGTTTGGGATTGGTGGGCCAGATCTCGACTGCGGAGGCGATCTCAAGAGAAGCCTTTTCCTGCTCGCCGGCAATCAGGTAGGTCTTGGCCTTTTCGATGGAGAGGTCGCTCGCGAGGGTGTAGCCGGCGATGGCGCTATCCGCCTTGGAGGACGGGAAATCCTTGGCCTGCTCGCGGAGAGTGCTGACGAGTTCCTGCGCCTTGAGATAATCGTGGGCCTGCAACACGCCGTAGAGTTCGTAGAGATTGCGCACGTAAATCTGGATCTTGCGCTTTTTCTCGCGTTTCAGGGTGGCGACGGGGGCGAGGTACTCGCCAATCAGGTAGGCCTCCATGAGGCGCTTCGAGGCGGTGTGGAGTTCGCCACGCTCGATGAGGAAGTCGAAGGCTTCGATGGCCTTGTTGACCTCCTGGATGGCTTCGTTGGCGAGGGAGTCGAGGGTGGCCACGGTGGGATTCACGCCGAGACTCTCCGTAAACATCTTGGAGACATCGGAGTTTTTGTCGATGTGCAGAGCGGTGTCGCCGTCCTTCCAGATCTGGTTGTAGAAGCGGGAGGCCATCAGAACGTGCTGGAATCGGCGCTGCAAGGTCCAGAGGGCCATGTTGGCCTGGTACTGGACCTTCGATTGCAGGACCTGGATCTCGACCTGGGCGATGTTCTTTTTCTTCATCAGTTCCACCTCGGCGATGCGGCGGAGGATCTCGGCGTATTCGAGGGAATTGGCGCCGCGCCCGGTGGTGGTCGCTTCGGCGTTCCTCTTGTTCTTGTCGCCCTTGCCCCCCTGGCTGGAGGCATTGGTATTTCCGATTTTCTGGTCGCGATCATGGCGGGTCTTCCAGTCCCCATCCTTGATTTTCTTTTGCTTTTCCTCCTCGAGTCCGGAGTTGATCTTGCGGAGGTTTTCGGTATCGCGCTTGGCCAACATGGCGACGTAGACCGCCTCCGCGAGGGTGAAGCAGATGCGCGAATCGGCGGGATAGGCCGCCGCAGCCGGGAGGACTCGGAAGGCAGCCTTGATGTCGGGACCGCCTTTCCGGTAGGGCGAGAGTTCGGCGAGGATCTTGTCGATCTGGGTGCGGTAATCCCTGGCGGCTTCGGAACTCTCTTCGGGTTGGGCCAGATACTTTTCGAAACGGGCCTGGAGAATGCGGTTATCGCCCAGCGGGATGGTGATGCCCGCCACCGTGACGGTCTCGTCGCCCGGATTGAGGAGGGGAATCTCCTCGCCGAAAGGAGATTTCGTTTTCGGCTGTTCCCGGTTGACGGTGGTGGTGGTGTCGGTGGGGGTGCCAGCCTTCGCGCCGGGGGAGGGGGGAGTGTAGACTTGGGCGCCGGCAGTTCCCGCGAGCACGAGGAGGAGGCCAAGAGGGATCGTTTTCATAGGATTGGAATCTGGGCTATTGCTGATTCTAAAGGCGTTTTATCCCCGTTGCAATGGGAACTCCGCCCTCTCCGAAGCGGACTTTGAAGGCATAGCTGATATCCCGCTCGATGTTGATCTCGGCCACATCGTCGGGAACGATGATGAAAAGGGGCAACTCTTCGCCGGCAGATTCCACAATGATGCTGATTCCGAGCCCGGAATCGCGCGGCTCGCGCCGATCCACCTTGCCCTCCACGGTGTATTCGTTGCCGCGGAGACTATTGGCGTTGCTGAAGACCTCTTCGATCGGGAGGGCGGGGGCGTCGAAGGTCTCCTTCTTGCCCCGGAGCACCAGGGCCCCGGCCCCGATCAGGATCACCACCACCACCACGATCCCGACGATGGTGGTGGCGTTGAGGCTTGAGCTGGCGCGGCGACCCATGGTGGGGAAATGCTAATTACTAAATTCCAAATACTAAATCGAAAACTAGTCCCACTGGTGTCGGACCATGCCAATCCAGGCGGCCATGATTCCCACCACGACGTGGGCCCCGAGCATGAAGAGGCAGGTCTTGTGGGCCGAGAGGCTCGTATCGGCCACGACGTCCACCGCGTTGAAGATATTGCCTCCCAGCGCATCGACGCTCCCGGACCAGGCCCAGTAAGCGGAGATGAAGGGTCTCGTGACGACCTCGATGGACTCCGGGAGAGCGAGGATGGCGCCGCTGAGCGGGAGTTGAAAGCCCACGAGGTAGATGGAGAGAAGGGAGGCCTGCTCGGGGGTCCTCATGACCGACGAGATGCCGAGGCAGATGGAGGTGATGGAGGCGTTGATGAGGACCAGGAAGAGCACGTGGTTGAGAAAGTGACCGCGGAACTCCCAGAAGAATTCCACGAAGATCGCCATCCAGAGCGACTGCGCCAGGATGAGGCAGGAAAGAAAGGCGAGCTTGCTCAGCAAATAGGAGAAGGAGCGGACTCCCCCGAATTTTTCCTTCTCCATGATCTGCCGTTCCCCGGCGACTTCGCGCGCGGCGTTGTTGGAGCCCATCAGGGCGAGGAGGATGACCTCGAACATGATGATACCGGAAACGGCCGACCCGACCCGGATCTGGTCGTTGCGGACTTCCACCTTGGCCTCGAGCTCGAGCAGCATGTTTTCCTCGGGGAGGTCGGAGAGTCGCTTGATGGGCTCGTTGCCCTTCTGCGAGAAAAGGGTCACAAGGACCGGAAAGCAGAGGAGGATGGCGAGTTGCAGGAAGACCTGCGCGCGATCCCGAAAGAAAATTTTCCAGCGCCGCGTCAGCAGTGTCATGAACTGGCTTACGACCCCCGGGGTGCGGACCGGCACCGGTTCGTCCTCCACGATCCCGGCGCTTTCCCGCTCGTCGTCCGGCATTGGCTTCCGGCTCCCGGAGGCACGCCTGGACTTTGGTTCGGCCGGCGCTTCTTTCGGGACCTTGAGCTTTCCGGACTCGATGAACAGGCGGCGGGTGGTGGCGAGCTTGCGGTAGTAAGCCTCCCGGTGTTTTTGCCAGGAGTCCTGCCATTTCTCGCCCGATTGCTTGGCGAGGGTCGGGTAGACTTCCTCGGTATCATCTACCGAAAAATAGTGCGTGAGTTGGCGCGGGGGGCCGTGGAAGGCAATGCACCCCTCGTGCAGGACGAGAATGGAATCGTAGAGTTCGAAGTGGGCGAGGGAGTGCGTGACCGAGATGACGGTGCGGCCGTCGTGGCGCGAGAGGTCGTGAAGAAGGTGTACGATCTCCCGCTCGGATCGCGGATCCAGTCCGCTCGTGACCTCATCGCAAAGCAGGAGCTTGGGATCCGAGACCAGTTCCATGGCGAGCCCGAGGCGCCGCTTCTGGCCCCCCGAGAGGACTTTCACGTGGCGGTCCGCGATGGGTGCGAGGCCGGTTTCTTCCAGGACGCGGTCGATGCGGCGGTCGAGGGCTTCCCCGTTCCGGCACTTGACGCGCAGGCGGGTGGCGGTTTCCACCGCTTCGTCCACGGTGAGTTCCTCGTAAGCGATGGAGAACTGCGGGACGTATCCGATCTCCCAGGGCTCGAGGTCACCGTCCTCCGCGAGGTTGCGTCCTTCCCACCAGAGGGAGCCCTCGGACTCGGGATTCAGGCCGGCGATGGTTTTGAGGAGGGTTGTCTTGCCGCAACCGGAGGGGCCGACGATGGCCATGTAGTGCCCGCGCGGCACGGCGAGACTGGCGTGGTTCACGAGGTGAACCGGCTCGCCGTCCTTTTGGACGGTGAAGCAGACCTCCTTGAGCTCTAGCACTTGGGGTTGGAATCGGTGGTGTTAGACGGCAACGCGATCAAAGCGTTCGGACTATCGACTGGCCAGCACAATTCTCGGGTGCGGGGTCTTGATTTCTTGAGCGTATTGCGGAGTCGGTTACGCTCTCTCAAGGAATGACGAGACTACGGAGAGCGCGACAGCGCAGCCGCAGGTCCCGCGGCAGCGGCGGGGGCCGTTGGGCGATGCGCATCGTCTTGCTGGGGCTGGTTCTCGCCGTTCTCGGATTGCTGGGCGGCTATATCTGGTTCCAGAAGTTCCTGCGGAGCGATCGCTTTCGCGAGATTGTGAATTTGCGGGTGAGCGAGAAACTGGAAGCGGAGGCGAGCTTCGACAAATTCGTGTGGGACGGAACGGAGCTACACGCCCCGCACTTCAGTGTGCGGGGAGAGAAGATGATTCGCCGCGTCGACATGGAGGGATTTGAGACCGAGATCAAGTTTGGGCCGCTCCTGAGCAAGCGGGTCGAGACGCAGGAGATCCGCGCGCGAAGGTTGCATGTGGATGTGGATGTCCGGAAGGACGGTCCGCAATTCGGAGGAGGAGGCAGGCGGGTCTTCACCTTCACGGCGGCGCGGATCGACGAGTTGTCCGGGATGGTGGATTGGGGAACCACCGCGATGAAGTGGGAGGGCATCAAGGCGAGCGTCACGCCCGGACACTCGCGAGGCAGTTACGACGCCACGCTCACGAGGGGCCGGCTCCTGACGCCGCTCTCCCTCTTTCCGAAACTCGACTTGCAGGAAGCCAGTCTTCGCTATGCGGATCGGGCTCTCTTCGTGAAGAGCGGAACTTGGCACGTCTTCGAGTCCGGACGGCTCGCGACCGACGGCGAAATCGACTTCGGGCGCGGCAGGTACTTCTTCAACGGGAACCTCACCAACGTGCAGTGCGAAGAGGTGCTGCCCGACGACTGGAAGAAACGGCTCCGCGGCGAGCTGAGCTCGGAATTCACGGTCGAGGGCGCCGGGAAGAATCCGCCGGTGGTGACGGGCAAGCTGGAACTGGTGGGGGGACATCTCACCGCCCTGCCGGTGCTGGATCGCATCGCGGCCTACACCTTGACGGAGCGCTTCCGGCGGATCGGCATGCGGCAGGCCAGCCTCGCCTACCGCCAGGAGGGCGAGCGCCTGGAGCTCACGAGGATCGTGATCGCCAGCGAAGGGCTCCTGCGCATCGAGGGGAAGCTGACGATCGAGGCCGGCCAACTGGAGGGCCAGATCCGGCTCGGCTTGACCCCTACCACCCTGGCACGTCTTCCCGGGGCGAAGAACCGCGTCTTCTTTCCGGGAAAGAACGGGATGCTCTGGGCCCCGGTGCGCATCACGGGCACCACGGCATTTCCCCGGGAGGACCTCAGCGAGCGGCTCGTGGCGGCCGGGGTGGAATGGATGTACGAGATGGTGGATAGCGAACTGGTGCTGAAGCACAGCGGCCGCGCGGCGGGTGAATTCGCCCAGGGTCTCTGGAAGACGGCTGAGACCGCGGCCGAGATCGGGGTGGGAATCATTGGCCAGGGAGCAGAAATCCTGAAGAACGGGGTGCTGCCGAATCCGATCGATCCGATCCGGGAGGGTGTCGGCTCGGTTCTGGATGGACTCCTGGGGCCACCCCGGCGCCGGCCGGAAGTGGAGCCGCGGTCGAAACCGAAGACGACGCCCAAAGACCTTTTCGAGGACGAGGACAAGAAGGCCCTGGAGAAGGAGAATGAGCCGGAAAAGAAGGCCGGCGAGAAGCCCAGGGATGGAGCGAACAAGAAGGGCGAGGAACCCGAGAGCAAGACACTCCCCGAGAAGGCGCAGGACCTGCTCGGAGAGGAGTTGGGGGTGAAGGGGCGCTGATCCTTCTTTGGAGCTTCAGGGGCGTGTGAAAATCCCCGCAATGCAAAAACCCGGTTACTCCTTGACCGCGAACTTGCGTCCCTTGCCGCTCATCCAGGCAGTGCGGGCGCTCTTAAAGAGCGCTCCGAGAGTGCCGAGGTCCTTGACGCGGTACTCGATGGTCTTGGAGTGGGTGGTGGCCGGGTATTGCTTGTGAACCATGTTGTTCACGTCGGCCCCCGTCCGCTGCCCGGCGCGGTCGAGGAGATCTTTGCCGCGTTCGACGATCTTGCGGCCGGTAGCAAGGGTGCCGTACTGGGCGGCGGGAGTGATCTGGTAGACTCGCAGGGTGGTGGCACCGAGGGTGTCGATGGTGACCTCCGTGATGATGAGGTTACCGTCGAGGAGATATTCGTGCCTGCTGATCGAGGTGATCCTGCTGAGGGCGACGAGGTAGGTGCCGCCCGGCATCTCGCCCTGCCAGAATCCCTTCTCGGCGAGGTCATCCTTGTAGCCCTTGTCTTTCGAAGCGGCGGTGGAGTTGGGGTTGGCGGTGGGCTTGCCCTCATCCTGTGCGAGGGCGATCGGGGCCATCGCGAGGATGGCGAGCATGCTCATTAGTTTCATTATCTTGTGGGAGTTGACTACGAGTATTGGCCCAAGATTCTCGCGCGTCAAAGTATCCTTGCGGAAGATTAGCGGTTGAGGGGGCGGCTGGAATTGGCTTCCTTACGGCCATGGCGAAGTTTCGTCCCAATGTCGCCCTCCTGCTCCTCGATGGGGAAGACCGGGTCCTGATCTGTGAGCGACTCAAGATCGAGGACGCCTGGCAGTTTCCGCAGGGCGGGATGGATAAGGGGGAATCCCCGCTGGAAGCGCTTCATCGCGAGGTGGAGGAGGAGATCGGCTTGCCGGAAGAAACCTACGAGGTCCTCGAGTCCCGCGACGGCTACCATTACCGCTATCCGCAGAAAATAAAGGGACGCATGAAGAGGAACTACGACGGGCAGACCCAGACCTACTTTCTCTGCCGCCTGAAAGAAGGGGCGCCGCCCATTGATATCGACCAGCGGCCGCGCGAGTTCAGGAGTTTTCGTTGGCTGGATCCTTCCGAATTCGATCTGGGCTGGCTCCCGGAGTTCAAGCAGGAGGTTTACCGGGACGTGATGCGCGATTTCTTCGGCGTGGAGCTTTGAAGAGGGTCGGGTGACAGCGAAGTTTCTCCGCGAACCGAGTGCCGGCCCAGACGACAGGGGCGATCCCTCGGGGACGGGGATGGTCTTGTGCTACTCGGATTTTCCCGCCGTCAGTTCGTCGATGGCGCGGATCATCTCACGCCTTCCAAGGTGCCAGATGTCGTTGTGTCCGGCGCCGGAGATTTCGAGGAAACTCTTTGGGCCGCGATGCATATCGAAGAGCCGCTGGCCCTGCGCGAAAGGAATTGCCTCGTCACGGGAGCCGTGGATCACGAGCAACGGCTCCTCGATGTTCCCAATTCGCGTGATGTTCTTGAACTTGTCGCCCGGAAAGAGCGGGATGTGTGTCACGGATCGAAAGGCGGAGAGAAAGGGAGCAATGAGGACTACGCCGGCCACCGCCTCCCGTTCCGCAAGCCAACAGGCCGGACCCGAGCCCACGGATTGGCCGACCAGGACGATGCGCCCGGGGTCGGCCGACGTTTCGTCCACGAGGTAGCGGTAGGCGCGGTCCGCGGCGCGGTAGCAGGAACGCTCGCCCGGCGATCCATCGCTGAGACCGTAGCCCGGATAGTCATAGGCCAGGAGGCCGAAGCCGTGGGCGTGGAGTTCGGCGAAGAGCGGTTTGAGGTTTCCGATGTCCTCCGCGTTGCCGTGGGACCAGAGGAGAATTCGATCGCCCTCCTCGGGCGGGAAGTAGAAGCAGGCCACCCGTTCGCCTTGCGGACCGAGCATGACGAGGTTTCTCGCGTCCGCCGCATAGTGCGCAGACGGGGGGTGAAAGATGAACTTGTTGGAGATAGTGCAGGCCACGAGCGCAATAGAGAGGTAAATCAAGAGCAGAGATTTAAAGGGGCGCATCCAGTCCCATTTTCCGACGACCCAGCGCTTCCAATCCACGATGGTGAAGTCATGCCATAGATCGCGTCATTGTCCATGGAATCCTCCCTCACAACTCGGCCTGATCGGCCGCCGCCACGACCTCGAGATCGAGATAGGCCTCCTCGATGAGGTTCCGAGCCCATGCCTCGGAGCGAGCGAGACGACGGAGGATGCGGAGGACCATGATCTGCACGGCAGGAATCCCGGACCAGATGAGCTCGGAGAGATGACGCCACTCCTCGGGGCGGATCGTGCCCGGCTTCTCGAGCTGAGCGAGGACCGACTCGCTGACGAGCAGGCACCGGTCGTAATCGGGTTCGCCGGGAAGAGGAGGAATCTCGTAGGTGTGGAGGCGCACTCCGGCGGCGTGCGTGAGTTCGCACTTCGATTTGGCGCGGCGGGCGAGGTCCTTGCCAAAAGAGGAGAGGGCGAATTTGCGTTCCCGATTCGTGTCGTACCCCTTGGCCATGCCGCGTGCTGGTGTCCCGTCAGCTCAATTCGTTGAATAATGAATGGGAAAAGTTTTTTTTTACGATTTGCCTCCCGATGGTCGGAGTAGGTTGGGCTGCGCGGCCCTCTATTCCGATTTCCGTCCCGCTGCGGCGGGACCGGTCTCGACCAACTCCCTCGTCGCGCCTTGAAATTGAAATAGATTGCTCGCGAATTATTCAACGAACTTCACTTCCACAACCCTAGCGGGACGGGAAGGGAGAGGCAAGCCGTGGGATCGGTTCAGACTGCCGCCCGTCACGCCAGTCTGGGCCCGACAGGGAGAGAGGGAGGGCGCTTTTTTTATAAAAAAGGAGTAGTAGTAGCCTGCTTCGCTGCGGACCAAGACTAATTGGGTTCCCCCCGGGGTGGTTCTGTCGTGCCAGTTGCGCTTCTGCGTCCGGTTATGCTAAAAGCTCGGCAGTGAGAATACGACCGGCTCCTCTGCTCCTTGCCGTTTCCGTGCTGATTGCCGCCTTGATCGGGGTTGGATGTTCCTCCTTCTCCGGCTCCGATAGCTCCCGCTCCATTACGGTGCGGAGGGGACTCGCCCGCAATCTGCTGATCAGCCCGAAGGTGAGTCTCGCGACCTTCCACGTCAGTGGTCGGCGCGACACCGCCACCGCGCTCGACAATATGAGGCAGGCGGCCGCCGGGCGTCCTTCGCGACGAAGCTATTACCAACGCGCCCCGGGGGGAGCCATCCTCCTCGACAACCGGATGCTGCGCGCCATGAAGACCCTGGAGAAGGAAGGATACACGTTTCGCGTCACGGAAATCGCGGGGGGGTCGCACAGCCGCAAGTCACGGCATTACCTTGGGACGGCCTTTGATGTCGATTACATCAACGGCATGAAGGTGGGCTGGAGCAATCCCTACTACCGGCGTTTCCTGCGGCGCTGCAGGGAACTGGGCGCCACGGAAATTCGCGGCCCGGGTGATCCGGGACACCGCACGCACGTGCATGCGGCGTGGCCGCGGCGGTAGTGTCCTGAACGATAAGAACGTTGAATTTGGCGAGAGAGATTTTTTTCAAGGGCAAGGCGCGACGAGGTCCGCGCTGGGACGGATTTTAATTCGGGGCAACCTGGGCGGCTGGCCGTTCCAGCCAGAGGAGGGCATACCGCAGCGCTCCGGTATTGCAGGCGAGGATCATGGCAGGAAGGATGAGGGCGTAGGCCGGACGGCGTAGGGTGCAGCGGATGGAGGCAAGGAGGAATCGGGGGTTGGTGAACAGAGAGGCGAGGGCCCGGCGGGAAATGAGCTGCCAGGTGGGCGCGACCTGCGCGGTGAGATCGCGCCGGGCGGTGACTCGCATACCGGCTGAGACGGCGAGGGCGCGGAATTCATCGAGGGTTCCGAGGGAGGGGAGCCGGCCCACGCGGCAAATGCCGCGGAGGAGCGCCGCTTCGAGGAAGGAGAGATTGGGAGCGGCGTTCCAACAGGCGATCGCAGCCCTGCCCGCAGGCGCGAGGGTGCGGCCCAATTGCCGGAAGAAGGCGGGCTGGTCCGGCATGTGGGCGAGGGACTCGATTGCGATGGCGGCATCGAAGGCGTGGTCGGGATACTCGTTCGCGAGCCAGTCGCCGTGGTGAATAACGAGGTGGCCGCGACCGGGGGCTGGTGCGCGGCGTGCGATCTCGACTTGATGGGCGGAGAGGGTGAGGCCGGTCACCTGGGCCCCGGTGGTTTCCGCGATCCAACGAGCGTCTGTCCCGTACCCGCAGCCGATATCGACGAGGCGTTGCCCGGAGTGGATATCAAGAGGGGCGACAGCGAGTTCGAGGAGGCGGGCGGTGGCCTCCTCGGCGGAGGAGTCGTTGGTGGAATTGCTCCACACTCCGTGATGCAGATGGTCGCCCCAGAGGTGGCGGTAAAAGAATCCCAACTCGTCGTAGTGGCGGGCGACGTCGGCCTGGTCCGGTGGTGAGCGGGGGGAAAGCAAGACCGGACCCTAACAATTCGCGGTCTGGAGGCAACCTACCGGATCGGGAGGCTGGGCGGATGGCCGCATAACGAGTTGTCCCTGCGTGCTGCGATACGCTATGCCATGGGCGTGAGCGATGGGGACCTCTTTGCTTCGGTGGACCGGCGCGAATTCCTGGGATGGGATCGTCCGCTTCTCGCACTGGTGTCGGAGTGGCTCCTGGTGCGGCGAGAGGCCCTGGCGTCGATGTTGGTGGTGGTGCCGACCGCGCAGAGCGGGCGGCGCTTGCGGGAGCGGCTCGCGGAAGCGGGCGGGGTATTGGGGCCCCGGGTGGTGACGCCCGCATTTTTCCTGGAGGCGCGGCGGGCCGCCCCGGCCGGACCGGAGCTGGTGGCGTGGGTGGAAGTGCTGGAGGCGGTGGCGGATTGGAAGGAATTTGCGGGGGCATTTCCTCGGCCGCCGGGTGAGGGCGAGGAACGGGGGTGGGCGGTGGCCCTGGCACGCTCGCTGGCGGAACTGCGAAGGCACCTGCAGGAAGCGGGAATGACGATCGCGATGGCGGCCGGTCGATTGAAGGAGGGGATCGAAGCGGAGCGTTGGTCGGCGCTGGCCGGCCTGGAACGGAGGGTGGAGCGCACCCTCGGCGGCTGGGGATGGCGCAGCAAGAGCGTGGCGCTGGCCGATGACCGCCTGGTTCTGCCGGGGGACGTAGAGAAGGTGGTGGTGGCGGGGGTGTGCGACCCCTGGCCGGTGGTGGTGCGGCGCTGGCAGGAGTTGGAGGTGCCGGTCACGATCCTGGTGGGAGGGCCCCGGGAGGCGGGAGTGGACGAATGGGGACGCCCACGGGAGGAGGAGTGGCTGGAAGGGGAATTCTCCTGGCCGGACGGCGAGCGCGGATCGGTGCAACTCGGCGCCGACCCTCGCCAACAGGCGGAGTTGGCGAAACAAACCGTGGCGCGCAACGGCGAATCGTCGGAGGAGGTGGCCCTCGGATCGGCCGACGAGGAAGTGGCGGGCGAACTCGTGCGGGTGTTCGGGCGGAGCGGATGGAAGGTCTTCGACCCGGGCGGGGCCGCGGGAGAACTGGGATTGGCGCGGTGGTTTGCGTTGTGGCGCCGGTGGCTGGTGGAGCCGCACCTGCGGGCCGTGGCGGACCTGTTAGGCCGCAGTGAAACGGGGGTCCTGGTGAGGGGGCGCCGGGCGCAAAAGGCGCGGACCCTGACGCTGGTGCGCGACCGATGGCTGGCGGCCCGCAGCGAGGACATCCGGCGTCTGCTGGAGGGCGACCGGATCCGGGAGCGGGAACGCGAGGGAGTGGAGGAACTGGCGGCGGGGGTGGAGGCCCTCGAAGGATGGCGGGAGCGCTTCCTGCGGGAGAGCTTTGTGCGGGGGATGGCCACCCTCGTCCCCATCCTGGCACGGACCGGCGAGCGCGCCGCGGAGGAGGCCGAGACGCTGCTGGAATTCGTGGACGAAGTGCGCGAGGTCGAGAAGCAGGTGGAGCGGGATCCCATCGTGTGGATCGAGGTGATGCTGGCGAGCCTTCCGGTGAGACGCCGCCCGCCGCCCGCGGAGCGCATGCTGGATGTCCTCGGTTGGCTGGAATTGCCCTTCGAGCCCGGCCGCCACCTGGTGCTCGCCGGCATGAACGAAGGAAAAGTCCCGGCCCGGGCAGGCGGCGAGCCGTGGTTGGGAGAAACGGCGCGGACGGCCTTGGGGTTGATGACCGACGCGCAGCGGGCCGCGCGCGATGCCTTTCTCCTGCATGCCTTGGTGGAGGCGAGAAGGGACGGTGGGCGGGTCGACTTGATCTGCGGGAAGACCAGCGCGGGAGGGGACGTCCTGCTGCCCTCGCGGCTCTTGCTGGCGGCGAGCAACGAGGAACTGCCCGGGCGGGTGGAGTTGCTGTTCCGGAGCCTCGAGCCGCCGGACGCGGGCTTGTGCTGGGAGGCGGATTTCCAGTGGCGGCCGCCACGGCTGGCAGGACCGGAGCGGCTGTCGGTGACGGCTTTTCGCGATTACCTGGCCTGTCCGTTTCGATTTTACCTGAAGCAGGTGGTGCGCATGCAGCCGTGCGAGGTGGAACGGGGAGAGTGGAACGCGCGGGACTTCGGGACGGTAATTCACGACCTGCTGGAGCGGTGGGGGCGCGACGAGGAAGCGCGCGACTACGCGAAGCGAGAGCCCCTCGAGGAGTGGCTCAACGCGGAACTGGATGGCTTGGTGGCGGAGTGGTTCGGGGCGAGGCTTCCGCTGGCCGTGGCGATCCAGGTGGAGGGCATGCGGCAGCGCCTGGCCTGGTTCGCGCAGATGCAGGCCTGCGAGCGGGCGGAGGGCTGGATGGTGAAGACGGTGGAGCGGGAAATCGCATGCGACCTCGGCGGCTTGCGGATGACCGGGAAGGTGGACCGGATCGACCGGCACGAGGACGGGCGCTGGCGGGTGCTCGACTACAAGACCGGCAGCATCAAGTCGGTGGAAGGGGAGCACCGCACCCAGGTGACGGCGGCAACGCGCCTGCCGCAACACATGGAGGGTGACGAACGCTTGCTGGCGGTGCGATCGGATGGCAAGGGCAAGGAGACGAGATTGGTGTGGCGAAACCTGCAGTTGCCGCTCTATCTCGCCGGCTTGCGCAGGATGGGCGACGATTTCGGGAGGAAGGCGGAGGCGGGATACTTTCTGTTAGGGTCCACGCAGGCGGGCGTCGGGGTGGCGTGCTGGGAGGGATTTTGCGGGGAGGATGTGGCGAGTGCGGAGCGTTGTGCGGAGGCGGTGGCGGAGCGGGTGCGGGCCGGGGTGTTCTGGCCGCCGGAGGGGCGAAGCGCCTATCGCGACTTTGACGAGCTGGCCATGGGGCGGAAGCTGGAACAGACCGTGGCGGAACCGGAGGACTGGCGGCCATGAACCTCCTTGCGAAGAACCTGATGATCCTGGCCTCGGCGGGATCGGGAAAGACCTATCAACTGAGCGACCGGGTGATCGGGCTGGTGTCGGCGGGGGTGGATCCACGCACGGTGGTGGCGCTGACCTTCACTCGCAAGGCCGCCGGGGAGTTCGCGGACCAGATCCTCATGAAGCTGGCGAAGGCGGCGCGTGACGAAAAGCGAGCCGCCACCTTGCGGGCGGACACGGGTATCGCGGGCGCCGATTACGAGAAGAGCCTGCGCGAAGTGGTGCGGACCCTGCCGGAAATCACGCTGGGAACGCTCGACAGCTTCTTTTCGCGGATTGTGCGCGGATTCCAACATGAGCTGGGCGTGACGGGCGGGAAGTTCGAGTTGCTCGAAGGACCGGCCCAGGCCGCGGCGGTGGATGATATCCTGGGCGCGATCCTGCGGGATGCGTTGGGTGGTCACGCAGGACAGGAGTTCCTGCACGCCTTCCGCCGCGCCACCGCCGGCCGCGAGGAGCGGGGGATCGCGGATCCCCTTCGGAAGTTCGTGAAAAGCTGGCACGGCGTGTGGCGGGACGGCGTGCCGCGGGAGCACTGGGGATCGCGGGATCTGTTAGGAGAGGGCGGGGAGGTGTCGTGGGAAATAGCGAAGCAGAAGACGATCGAGCCGCTGCGGGCCGCGCTGGAGAAGGTGGCCTACACGCGAAAGGGGCAGGACATCGCGATGCGGAAAGTGGTGGACGCGCTCGAAGCGCACACGACCGGAAGCGGGGGGCTGGGAAACGCACCCGCCTTGTTCCGGAAGATTGTGGCGGAAGTGGCGGCAGCCGGAGAGGGGCCGCTGCGGCTGTCGCATTACAAGGAATTCGTGGTGGAGAGCAAAGCGGCGGAGATGTTGTGCGCGGTGGTGACGGCAGCGGCCCGGGGGGAAGTCGCGATGGCCCTGGAGCGCACCCGGGCGGTGGGAGAAATGCTGGAGGTGTTCGATGCGGCCTGCGAGCGAAGACTGCGGCGGCGGGGCCGGCTGGGGTTCGATGACGTGAAACGCTTGATGGGAGATTGGGTCCAGGGAGAGGAGGCGAGGTTGCGGCGGGAAGCGGTCGATTTCCGTCTCGATGCGCGCTACGAGCACTGGCTGCTCGACGAATTCCAGGACATCAGCCGGGCGGAGTGGGTGGGCATCGTGCCCCTCTTGGATGAGGCGGCCAGCGGAGAGGAGTCCTCGCTTTTCATGGTGGGCGACAAGAAGCAGGCGATTTACGGGTGGCGCGGTGGGGAGGTGGGTCTGTTCGACGAGGCCGAGAAGCGGTATGCAGGAGGGTTGGAGAAGGCCTCCATGCCGGTCTCCTACCGGTCCTGCCCGGAGGTCCTGGAACTGGTGAACCGGGTGTGTAGCGACCGGGAAACGATGGAGGAACTTTTCGGGGAGGACGTGGCGGGCCGATGGGAATGGGAGCACCACCTGGCGGCGGAAGCGTTGCGGGATCCCGCGAGAGGCGGGGAGGCGAGCGTGGAAGTGGTGGAGGGGAAGCGGCCCGAGCGCCTGGCGAGAATGCTCGAACTCATGCGCGATCTGGGCGTGAGGGACCGGGCATTGACCTGCGGAGTCCTGGTGCGCACCAACAACGAACTGCGGGACGTGGCCGATTTTCTCCGGGCGCAAGGGTATGACGTGGTTGAGGAAGGACGGCGGGCGCCCGCCGAGGACAATCCGCCCGGGCTGGCGGTGCGAGCCCTGGTGGAGTGGCTGGCGCAGCCCGCGGACCGATACGCGCAGGAACTCGTTGCGATGTCGCCGTTCGGGGAAGTGTTGTCAGAGCGCTTTGGCGAGGCATGGCAGGCGGTGTGGGAAGGCCTTCTGATGCTGGCGGAAGAGGAGGGACTGGCCGGCATGGTGGAAGCGGTGGTGGAGCCCTGTTGGGATGGATGGTCCGGCTTCGCCCGCCGGCGGGTAGGCGATGTCCTCGCCGCGCTGAGCGCCCTGGACGCGGCGGGCGGGACGCCTCGGGAAGCGGCTCGCCTGTTGCGCGACCTGGAAGTGGCCTCCCCGCCGGGGGCGGCGGCAGTTCAGGTGATGACGATTCACAAGGCGAAGGGACTGGGGTTTGACGTGGTCCTTTTGCCGGAGATCTCCGACGACCAGGTTCCGAATCGCGGGTACTTTCGGATGGCGCAAGGGCCCGGGTGGGTGACGGAGGCGCCTGCGGATTGGGCCCGTGAGCTTGTGCCGGAACTCGTGAGGGCGGAGGCGGACTGGGCGGCGCAACAGCGCTACGAGGCGTTGTGCCTGTTGTATGTGGCACTCACGCGTGCCAAGCGTGGTCTCTACGTCCTTCTCGCCGCACCGCCGGCGAACCGGAAGAACGATGAGGGGCGGGGGCGGGCCTCCCTCGCGAACTGGGTGGCGCGTTCG
>Ga0310121_10002713_pt1 | contig 16597 bp, 12 predicted proteins | sample CB27_Tmax_986_MG_FD_203504 | JGI IMG/M metagenome (GOLD analysis project Ga0310121, IMG submission 203504) | Marine microbial communities from Western Arctic Ocean, Canada - CB27_Tmax_986 | ecosystem: Environmental > Aquatic > Marine > Oceanic | place: Canada: Western Arctic Ocean | collected...
CTTGACTACAACCACCGCAGACCCCATAGTTCATTGGATTACCAGACCCCCGCCACGTATGCGGTTGGCTGTGTTCTTCCAGCTTCGGCTACGCCTCAGCCTCCAGAACACAGCTGAGTTACTTAACTCCGATTCTCTCACTTAGGCTGGTACTAAAAGCGGGGTAAGGTCACGCCGGAGCCGATGATGCATAGCAACATCGGCTCCGGCGAAGGATCTGGTAGTTGTGCATGAACTTGAGTCTCCTGCGCCAGATTCTTCGCCCCCGCCGGCCGAGCTGCGCACGGCCGGCGGGAGCTCAGAATGACATGTTGGACAAAGTTCCCCTTCAAATCACCGAAGGTGATTTAGCACTGCCAAGACGACTTTGTTGACTCGCCGTGCGAGTTGAATGACAATCGGGGCAGGTAGAGCCGATCCGCCCCGAACTCTCGCATGTCCGACTACAAAAACATCAACGCCTGACGAGATACAAACTCTTTCTTTCTTCGCGTCCTTTGCGGCGTTGGTGTTCAAACGGAAAAGCATCGCATGAAAAGTGTGGTTTGTGCAGCACTTGCTGTGTTGATTGTATTCCGCCTCGGTATCGCCGATGAACCGGTACCCGGCTGGAAGCAGCATTCGGTTGGACAACTGAACGGCAGCGCTGAGCCGATCGAACTCGCCGCCGCATTCCAGATCGCCACCGAGCGTTGGAATCGGATCGTCAGTGTCCCGTTCATCGTCTACCTGCCAGAGCGGGATCGGCTGTTGATGCTGGTCAGCTGCGATGCGCCTCCCGACGCCGACTCGACGATGCCGCACCGCGCCGGGTTCATGACCAGCGACGACCGGGGTGCAAGCTGGACGGCTCCCGTTCCGGTCAATTTTCCTGAAGATAGCCCGCCGATGGCCACTTTGGGCACCGGCCTGGCATATTTAGGCGACGGCAGCGTGTTGTTCTATACTGACACGCACCGCTGGTTCAGCCGCGACGACGGGTCGACCTGGGACGAACACATGACGCGGGCACAGGCACCGGACGGGAAGCCGCTGTACGTCTGGGGTCCGCCGCTGGTCGAACGTGATGGGGCCTCCGGCAAGGTCATACGGATCGCCGAGACCGGTTATACGTTGATGCGACCGAGCGTGGACGCGAACATCCACCAGCAGGCCTACATCCGCTGCAGTTCCGACGCTGGACAAAGCTGGGGCGAGGCGGTTCGGGTGCCACAGTGGGACGGCGTCAGCGAAGTCGCTCTGCTGCGGACGCGCAACGGCGACTTGCTGGCCGCCTGCCGGACCGATATCCCGAAAAGGATGGGCCGCACGATCGATCACTTTGAAGGGCTCGGCGTTTCGTTCTCCGCAGACGACGGCCGCACGTGGACGCCGGTCGAGAAGCTGTACGACTACGGCCGCCATCACCCGTCGCTGCTGCTGCTGCCGGGCGGGGACATCGTGATGACCTACGTCGTCCGAGAGGGGTATGTCGACACCGAGGATGGGTTTCCCCAGTTCGGTATCGAAGCGGTGGTCAGCCGCGACCATGGCCACACGTGGGACTTGGACCACCGCTACCTGCTGCACACCTGGGTCGGCAACCGGAAGCGGGAGATGCGGTACAACTGGTGGCCGAGCAGCCAGTGCACGTCCTCGGTGCTGCTGCCGGATGGATCGATCCTGACCGCCTTTGGCACCGGCTACCGCAGCGGGCCGGGCGAGCAGGTGATGAAACACTTCTCGCCCCGCGACGTCGGCCTGGTTCGCTGGCGGGTAAATGCGGGGCCGGTCAACGACGACCGCACGATCCGCGATGCGCCGTTTGATTCGGAGCTGCGGAACGTGTTTGAGTTGGGGCGTTGAGGTGTGGGTAGATGTTTGACGCAAAGGCGCGAAGAAGAAGACTTAAAGAAACGAAGAAAGAAAAGAGGATGAAAGAAAAATGGTATCCCTGCTCGTTCATGGTTTATCTTCCAGCATGATTTGAAAGCGAGGGAAACACGAAATAGCCAGGCAGAGTAAAATACGGTAACCGGACATACAGCGACCTCGTCTCATTTTATTATCGGCCAGCATTGATCATCAAGGTGAATAGCGGTCATGTCAAATCCGACCTTCCTGCTGGCCACCGGGCGGATCAGCAGGGGATGAAACAGGTCGAAAACGGGCGATCGCCGCTCTGGCAATGCAGCCCCCGCCAGATGGCAGTTGGGCTATAAGCCGCTGCTCGTTACGATCACCTACAACAGGACTTCTTCCCCGAGCGAGGATCTCACGATGACTACCAGCCGGCGCCAGTTCCTCAAGACAACGGTGGTTGCCTCGGCACCTCTTTTTGTGCCTGCAAGCGCCTTTGGAGCAAACGAGCGATTGAATATCGGCGTGATTGGCGTTGCCGGTCGGGGAGGAGCTAACCTGGGAGCGGTGGAAGGTGAGAACGTGGTGGCGCTCTGTGACGTGGACAGGAACCGGCTCGCAGCGGCTCACCAGCAGCACCCCAAGGCAATGACCTACGAGGATTACCGCCAGCTGCTTGAAGAGCAAGACCTGGACGCCGTTGTCGTCTCCACCCCCGATCACCACCATGCCCCGGCCACGATGCGAGCCCTCAAGCGGGGCCTGCATGTCTACTGTGAGAAGCCGCTGACACACACGGTCGAGGAAGCACGGCTGATCGCTGCCGAGGCGGCCCGCCAGAAGGTTGCCACGCAGATGGGGACCCAGAACCACCAGCACCCGGGTTACCTGCGGCTGGTGGAATTGCTGGAAAAGGGAGCCATTGGTGATGTCCACGAGGCGCACATCATCACTGACCGTCCCGGCAAATGGTGGCCACAGGGCCTTGCGGCCCCTGCCGAGAAGCAGCAGATCCCCGAGCACCTGAACTGGGATGCCTGGCTGGGACCGGCCCCGGCCAGGGATTACCACGAATCCTATGTTCCCTTCAAGTGGCGTGGCTGGTGGCATTTTGGCTGTGGCGCTATTGGTGACATGGCAATTCACCTGATGGACTCGGCGTTCTGGGGATTGAAGCTAGGAGGGCCGGTACGCGTGACCTCCGAGGGCCCCCCGGCAAACGTCGATAGTGGCCCCACCTGGATGATCACGAGATTTGAATTCGGACAACGCGGCACACTGGCCCCGGTCGATATCTACTGGTACGAGGGAACGGTCAAGCCGGAGGCGGACATTGCCGCCGAATTGCCAATGAACGGTTCCCTGTTTATCGGCAGCAAGGGGAAAATTGCGATCGCACACGGTGGCCAGCCACAGCTGCTGCCGGAGAAACAGTTCGAAGGTTACACGCCACCGGAGCCTTACCTGCCAACCTCCCCGGGACATCACCAGCAGTGGATCGAGGCCTGCAAGACTGGCAGCTCGACGGGAAGCCATTTCGGCTACGCTGGCCCGTTCACCGAGACCGTCCTGCTGGGGAACATTGCCCACCGGGTGGGCAGGCCGATCACCTACGACCCGAAAAAAATGAGGGTCACCGATAACCGCCAGGCGAACCAGCTGCTGGGCAAGGAATACCGCAGGGGATGGGAACTGGGATCCTGAGCCAACGAGCCTGGCAGCCCTGCTGTCAGGAAGGATCTCGTACCGGGATCATCCGGAAGGCTGGACATTTTCGTCAGTGGCCTGCTGGCCCTCGGCATGCTGCTGGCGCGGCGGAGGCGGTGAAGCATTTCCGCTGAAGATGCTGCGGACCTGATGAATTAGCACTGCACCCCGCGAGCTGCCCCCGGGGAGGGTACAGCCTATGTCACGCGGTCCCATGCGGGGGTGGTTGTAGGTGGTCCCACGCAGCGCCGACAGGTGGGCTGGGCATGTCCACACCATTTCCTGAATGCGTCCACGACCCCTGTGTTACCGCATAAGATCTAGAGTCAGTTTTAGGGGGAAGGTCGCGGAACGGGGTTGACGTTCAAGAGCGTCAACCAGGCTGTCCAGGAGTAATTTACACGAAATCCCTTGAAGTCACCCAGCTAGCGCCTACTAAAAACTGACCATCGAGCACCACCAAAATAAAAAAAGACCCCTGCTAACGTTATTAAAGTCGTCGGAGGGGATTAAAATCACTATCAGTTCCATCATCGATTTCGACGACGATGATCAGGAGAATGGTTATTAGAGCGTCACTGTTTTCTGACCTTCATTTTTCTAACCGATGTCCGCAAACAATCGGATAAGCTCGCCTTGCTTCTCCACTGCCGCTGAACTTGTAGTCAGCTTTCATGTAGTCCATGGCCAGGCCCCAGCGCGGAGTATCGACTGTGTTGGGGCCACTGTAGTGGGCTGTCAGCGAGTGATGAAATACTGCGGACCCTGCTTTAAGAGGTACGTCCACTGGCTTGCCTAAGTTTTCTGCATCGGCAACGACCCGGTCAAACGCTGCCACTGAACCGGGGCCGGTGGGCGGCTGCGTTGGAAGAACGCCGTGTTGATGGCTTACGGGGATATATTTAAGTGCGCCGTTTTCGACGGTCACGTCCGTCAACGCTACCCAGCACGCAACGAGAAACTCCGTGGTCACCGCGTAATAAATCTGATCCTGATGCCAGGGAATAATCCCAGGCGAATGCGGCGGCTTCATAAACACGCTGGTGTTATAAATAGCAAGATCGTCGCCCAGTATTGGCCGGACAACATTCAAAATGCGCTGGTCCTGTGCCCATTCAAAAAAACGCCAATCGTTTAGATGTCCCGATTGAATGGCGGTCGGCCTGCTGTCTGAATCTATCCCCGCATCCCAGTGGAACATACGCGCCGGCCAATGATCGGTCTGATCGACGATGCCCTCGACATGCTCGCGCATTAAAGCAACTTCGTCTTGCGAGTACATGTTCTCATACACAAAAAACCCGTCCTCCCGAAAACGTTTCTCAAAGTCCGCGGGAGGTGAAACAGCACAATCGGCTGATTTTACTGACATATCATTAAACTCCTGATATCTGAATGATGCACTACCTTAATCATGGATAAAAAAGCATCAACAGGCAGAGAAAAACAAACCTATTTGATCCGCAGATTTCGCAAATGAAGACAGGATTACTTTCTGATGTTTTTAATCCACAAAATCTGCGTAATCTGCGGATCAATCAGGAACCAATCCGCGAAAACGTTCGAAGGTCATATCCAGAGCGATGTTCACTCCCGAAAGACGGTAAGGATCGCAATCGCTGGTGACCGGCGGCACATCCACGTCTTGAATGGGGTACCAATGCCTCGCTGTCTTGAAAATGGTCTTGGCGATATTTTCGAGATCCTGATTCCAACATCCGCTGGGGTAAGCAAAGTAAGGCGAATCGATGCCTGTCATCTCGCGCACGCGGTCGCAGGATTGTTGCATTTCCTGCCGGGCGGTATCCAGATCGGTCTGGGTTAAAACGGTGTGTGTACAAGTGTGCGGTGCGATGCACCAGCCGACATCGCACAACTCGTTAAGAGTACACCAGTCCATAGCCAGGTACATTTCCATGCCCGGTAATGGCTTTTTATCTGCTAAATCCGTGATGGTGAATACCGTGCCTACAAATCCCAGATCGTGCATGATCGGCCAGGCATTATCAAAAACGTTTTGCCGGTTATCATCAAAGTCGATCGCGACCGCGTTGTCGGGTATGGCCTTATCCTCCAACAGCCAGGCTGCGATCTGACTGTGCGTGACGGTTTGCCTGCCACACTCTGCCAGGTGCTGCATCTGCTTTGTAAACTCAGACAAGTTAACGCGGCCGGGATCATCGGGGACTGTTACGTCATCATCGTTATGCACGCGGTGATAAGTCAATATGGGTAATGGTGTATTCATAACGGGACATGCTACCATATAACGATGCTGAAACCGAAACAGATGATGCGCGGGCTGTACCAGTTTAAAGACACATGCAATGTTTATGTGTTGGCTTTTGAAAAATGCAGCATCGCCATCGACTTCGGCAGCGGAAAATGGATTAAAGCATTAAGCCAACTTAACCTGCCGCCGCTTAAGCACGTTTATCTTACGCATCATCATGCCGATCAATGTGAAGGACTTATAGAACTTGGCAGCAAACGGCCATTTATTGTTCATGCACCTACGGGTGAACGCGATTTGATTGCTCACCCAGGCCGTAAACCCCCCGGGCCGACTGGTGTACCTGCCAGTTATAGTCCACTGAAAAACGGTCTTAAAAACATCAAGTATGACACGGTAGGTTTCACCAATCACTTTATCGGTGACCAGCGAATTCGCTTTATCGACACCCCCGGTCACGGCCGAGGTGCGATTTCTATCCTGATCGATCATAATGATAAACAAATCGTTTTCTGTGGTGATGCAGCACACGCGGGCGCGACGATTCATCAGCCATATCACCTTGAATGGGACCACTGGACCGGCGAAGGTGCATTGGCTGCATGGCAAGGCATCTGTCGACTTGCCGGTCTGAATATGGACAAACTATACCCATCGCACGGCCCAACAATCGAACGACAACCGAGGGTCATGCTCAAACAACTAGCTGGAAAACTGCTCGATTTTGTAAAAGTCAAAGGCAACATCTGCCCAGGTGAGCCGGACCGTTATCTTAAACCGAGCTTCACCAAGTCCGGTGCGCGGCTCATCGCTGACAACCTCTATCAGTTTGGTGAAAACGGCTACCTGCTGGTGAGTCAATCGGGCAACTGTCTGGTCATCGACCCATTTATCGCGGATCTGGCTGCTCTTGATAAATTGCTTACCGAGCTGAGTAACGTGCGCATTACCGACGTGACGGCCACACATTATCACAGCGATCATATCGACGGTGTCCCGATTCTTAAAAAGCAACATCGCGCCAAACTGCATCTGCATCCGCGCGTTGCTAAACCCATCGCACGCATTGGAGAATACAACGTCCCATGGCTTGTGAAACGCGCGATTCGGCCGAACAAGTTCATGCCGGTTCGCGGCACGTGGCGATGGAACGAATACACGCTGCGCGTCGCACCTTTTGCCGGGCAGACATGGTGGCATTGCTGCATGATGACCACGATCGGAGGCCAAAAGGTTTTCTTCGGTGGTGACAGTTTCCAACCTAACTCCAGGTGGAACGGCACCGGGGGCTTTTGTTCGCTTAATGGATCGCGCTTCAAAGAAGGTTTTATCCGCAGCGCTAAACTGGTTCTTAACTGGAAGCCGGACCTTCTAGCCTGCGGCCATTCAACGCACTACCGCTTTGCGCCCTCGCAATTTCGCAAGATCATCCACTGGGCGCAGAAAGCTCAGCACGCCACTGAAGCATTGTGCCCCACCGGCCAGCTCAATCGCGATTATCATCTACACCCACTGGAACGCGACTGATCTGAAACAAGAGGTGAAGTTTCTTTTTGGACAGCCGTTGGTCGAATGCGACGACGCTTGGCAACTGCGCCAACACCCAGAATCAGTAGCCTGATACTGGCAGGTTCAGGAACGGCCGCGAGGATAATGGAGCCTCTGTCGTCTGAAAAGTCTAGCACCACAGAGCGATCAAAGGGCATCGATAAAGGTGTGCCATCGCTGAGCATGCCTTGAAGTATGCCAAACTCTAGCCGACAGCCATACCGTTTACAAAAAAGTCTGATCCGAAGATGGTGACGATTGATTCGTGTTCAGCAAGAATACCAGAATCAAAGGTACCTTTGGTACCAAACGTGCCGCCATAGATTTCGATTGGGGAATGAAAGTATGCCTCGATATCTTCGCCGAATGTGCCGCCGAAGATCTGAATAAAAGAGAAGCCATTGGATTCAACATCATCAGCCACTGAGCCACCTGAAATAGTGATCGTACTGAAATTAAAAGCGTTACCCTTTGGCGAACCGATTGCCGAGTTACTATGAAACAACGTCTGCTAAACACCCATCCGCGTTTATTCGTAGCTAACGACCGATGCTCATTCGCGGTTCCTATTTAACCACTCTATCATTATCCGCGGCACGGACTTCCGCTAACGTCACCATCATGGACGTCACGCGTTTCAAATAAGTGGAAGCGAGATTCGTTTTCTCCGAGGGATCTTCAGCTATGTTGTACAGCTCATATCGCTGCTTGTTGTTGGATTCCACGAGCTTCCAGTCACCGATTCGCAGTGAGCAAGCGCGCCAGTTTGGACCGGCAATGTAGATAGGTCGCTCGGCGATTTCCGTTCCTTTAGTTAACAGACTCGAGAGGTCGGTCCCGTCCCAAGCCAAATCGCGATCGGTTTGAAAACCGGTTAGCTTGCAGAAGGTTGGCATCCAGTCGGCGATGAAGACTGGAGTGGAAATTTTTCCGGCAACGACTTTACCGGACCATGAGACCAGAGTGGGGACTCGAGTGCCACCCTCGTAGACGCTACCTTTTTGGTCGCGGAGTGGTTTATTGCTGGCGGTAAGTTTTCCAGGCAGCGAGTCGTCGGGGGGGTAGGGCTGAGTGTTGTTTGTGGCCCAACTGCCGCCGTTGTCGCTGGTAAACACAACCAGTGTGTTTCGCCACAGGTCGTGGTGGTCGAGTGCTTGCAGAATTCGGCCGACGCTGTGGTCAAGGTGCATGATACAGGCCGCGTATTGGCGGGCGATTGGTTTCGTAATGGTGGCGGGGACTTCGTCGAGCCAATCTTTTGTTTCGTTTACCGGTAAGTGGACGGCGGTGAAGGGTACGTAGAGAAAAAAAGGTTTGCTGCCACGTTCAGAGTTGCCAGCGATCCAGGTGACGGCTTCGTTGGTGAGCAAGTCGGTAACATGGCCTTCTTCTTCAATGAGAGTTTCGTTGCGATGCCAGGTAATGGAATAGGGGCCTTTTTTATAACGGTGGGTGAAGGAGGTGATGCCGCCGGCGAGTGAACCGTAGCTGTGGTCGAAGCCGAAGTGGTTGGGGCCCCATTTAGGGAGTGACCCGAGGTGCCATTTTCCGGTAAGGCAAGTTTCGTACCCTTGGGATTTGAGGGCGTGAGCGAGTGTGATAGTGTCTGGTGGAAGCGCGAGAATATTCGTTGGCGAGGTGATACCGAAGCGACTCCAGCAGCGACCGGTGAGCAGTGCGGTGCGAGTGGGCGAGCAGACGGGCGCGACATAGTGTTGAGTGAGTTCGAGAGATTTAGCCGCTAGTTGTTTGAGATGCGGCGTAGGGGCGTTTCCCTGGTGGTCGTTAAAGGCAACGTCGGCCCAGCCCAGGTCATCGGCCATGATGAAGACGATGTTAGGCGGCGCGGCTTGTGCGGTTGCAGCGGTAGCGAGTATCAAGACACAGCAGGATCGTAATATTTTATTAAGCATCGGTGGTTTCCATTTGTGTTAATTAGTGTATTTCGTGGCCCCTTTTTACCGCAAATCGTCCATAACATCAGGCCCTACACTGATTATAACAATATCGGTCGTGCTATTTAACTGGCGCGTAGCACATGGTGCCCCATTATTTGTACGCACCGTAGCGGACGTACACTAACATCGACGCACGGACGATGTGGTCTAACATCTCCGTACACAATGCCACCGAATCCCTGTTCTCGCGACTGTTATACGTTGCCGCGTCATGTATCAACTGACACCTTTGCAAATATATCCGCCGCACCAATTGATCCAGGATGCTCGTCCAGTGTTCTTCCAAATACCACGTGTGCGAACTGTACAAATCCTTCCGCGATTGCCTCGCCGCTAACTCCGTACGATCGCGCCAAAAATAATTGCTCAAAAACTGATTGTTGAAAATTGTCTCAACCTGCTCCCGATTATCCAACAACACCTGCTTAAACAACTCATCCTCGTCTAACTTCACGATTTTACCGTTAAACTCCCGCCACGATGAAATGTCCTTTTTCGGAATATTCTCGTCCTCGTTCCACTGACCATACAACGCATTGAACGCTATCCACTGATACACCAACGCCTTGTCAATATCTTTAACTTCGCCAGTTTCAGCAGACACTAACTTCTCCACCTCAGCTAGCCAACTGCACGCGCGGTGAAAACGAATCGCTGTATGACTGCCATCAGGATACGTCTTGCTCAACAATTTCTTGTGCGGTTTCCAAGCGCGACTCAAATCTCGATCCGTACACGTTTCATAATCTGCATGATGAAAATTCCTTTTCAGGAGTTGCTCGGACTGGGTATCTACTGTTCGCTTCGGCCCAGCCGCCACGGTTATTTTTTCATATTCCCATGCAGATGTCGTTCCATGAATTTCAGAATCGACTCGAATGTTTGCGGGTCTTTCAATCTCTCTACCTCAGTAGCATGCGGTCTGAGAATCAACACGTACGTCGAATTTCGCTCAACATTCAGACGCGACACAAACTCACCTCGTCCGTTTTTGGAATCCAAACTTACGTAAACATATCTCTTCATCAATTTTACAAACCGCCGGTTCGTACTCGAACTCCGTTCGAGTCCCGCGTTTCCTGGCCTCACGGAGACTTTAATCGTTTGTGGGCCCGTGAAAAGCCAGCCAGCGGCGGTGAGAAACAGTGGCACGTTGAGGTGCGCGAGGTTGCGTCTGAGGAGCGGGTTCATAAAAAATCGCAAAAAAACCAGGCCGCCAATCCGCAAGGCTCACCGTCCCGATACCAGGTACGCGCCCGTGGCGCCTTCTATACGCTCGACCGCCAGGTCGAGGTTTTCCCCAGCCATGTTTACGTGAAAGACCGGTATACCAATACGACCGACGAGGATCTTGGACTGCTGATCTACAACGAAACACCGGTCAAGCCGGGGCAGGTGAAAAAGTCTTTTCTTTCAGGCTACGACCGTCGTGGGCGTCAGCAGGAAGGGTCCACCGATTATTGTCCTTCGGCTTTTTTTACCGATGCCAATACAGCAATAGGGATCGTACCGATCGACGACGTCTACGTAGTGCAGGCTGCACCCTACGTCGACTGGGAAGGCGTCTCAGGCGTGGGAACCGAAAAGTTCGCGCTGGCGGCCGGGGCGTCTTACACGCTTGAGTGGTCGGTTTATCCAACCGCTTCAGGAGATTACTACGATTTTGTCAACCATTTCAGAACCGTGGAAAATCGGATTAGCCGGGTCGATGGCGGTTCGGGTTATGTCACTTACAGTCCCGCCAGTCGCCGTATGGTGGTCGACAAGAGTTTCATGGCCAAACGAAATTTGAAGGTCGGCATCACCCCGGTGCTGTCGCGCCCGGTGGATGATCCCAATCTTCCGATCGAAGGCATTGAGTTCATTGATTTCCCCAAGGAGCGGCAACTCCTGCGACTTCAGAACACGGCCCTTCACAAGCAGCATCCCGGGATCAAGCTGGTTTTCCATATTGCCCACAGCCTCTTCGCAACCAACACCCCAGACCGGTTTGCCGACTCGGCAGTCATTGCTGCGGATGGCCAGCAGGCGTGGTGGGGCGATGGCCGCTACTTCGGCCCGGAAAACGCCGCAGCAGGCTGGCGGTACTGGGAGTTTTACCCTTATCGCGATCCCGAAACGGGGGCCACCAACAGTTTTCATGATGCGCTGCTTGATAGCGTGGACGTGATGATGGATGAAATGGGGTTTGATGGGGGCCAACTCGATGGATTCCTTGCCGGCTACACCGGCCAGTGGTCTTACGACACCGACGTGCGTTGGGATCAACACTCTGCGGAGATGAATCACCAGACCAAGACGGTCACCCGCCGGGTTAACTCGGTGATTCTGATATCGTTGCCGTCGATGATCGAGTATGCACGTAAAATTCGCGACAAGGGCGGGGTCCTGCTTGGGATGCACACCGTGTTCATGCGGAGCATTGCCGACGAAAAGCACATCATCTTCACCGACGAGGGCACGGGGCCACAATTGCACCTGGCCCCGAACATGATGCCGCTGAGCTTTCCCCAGTTGAAGAACGAGAAAGAACTCTATCTCGACATGCTCGAAAAATTGAGTTGGGGCGAGATGTTTATCCCCTACAGCGAGCCAACCTTCTGGGGTGGTTTGACGCACGACACCTTGTCTTCGAGGCAGTTTCCAATCACGTTCGAAGAAATTCGAGCCGGTATGGTCAAAGGGAAAGAGCGTATCGTGACCATGAATTCGGGAGTGTACGGCTGGCACGGCGACGATCGCTTGCACCAGGTGCACAAGTTCGATGGGCGGGGTGCACCCGCACCCCATGATTTTGTGACAACCGTGAGTCCACCAGTTGGCAGGACAGGCCTGGAAGTTGAGGGGCAGGCCTCGGCGGGCGTACGTACCGAGTTGGAGTTGGCCGATCACGAATCGGCCGTGATTGAGCCGATACCAACGAGACTGGTTGCCAGTTCCCCGGTCAATATACGCGTGTTGCAGTGCGAGGATGAGACCTTGCGTGTGCTTCTTAACGGGCAGGGTGCTGCGGCCTTGGAGTTCTACGTCGGTTCTTCATGGCCCGACTGGAAAAATCCGCCCGGATACCAGACCACCGTTGGCACGACGACCTAGGTCCTTGCTGTGACCGAAGAGACGGGCGTACTGACAGTGCCTCTGAACCTGACAGGTCCTGTGGAAGTGGTCATTTCCCCAGCCGGTGAGGACGAGTGAACGAGCCATGGATGAATAGGGTGTCACGTTTGCGGGGCCAATAGTGCGGATCTAGGTTGCAGGTCCATTTATTATTTTGAGTCTGCGAGAGGGTTTCTATATAGTTAGTTAAAGGGTTGAGTCCAGTGGAAGAGACCTCAGCTGGTCTGAAACGGGTATCTGACAGGTCGTTATGAGGCGCTGTTTTGTGAGAACCATTCCAATGAACCGACACCATTACCGTTGGCTGCACGTTGAACGGCTTGAAGAGCGCCGGATGCTCTCGGGCGTGCCGGGCGATTTTGATGCCAGCGGCACCGTCGATGCGGCCGATTACACGACCTGGCGGAATGGCCTGGGGAGCGAGACCGCACTGGTAAACGATGACGGGTTGGGCACGCCCATTGGTCAGGCCCATTACGCGTTGTGGAAGGCGAACTTTGGAAGTTCGGCAAGCTACCCGCCCATTCTGATCACCATCAACGTACATGGCCACAACTACGGATTCCCGGAGCAGGCCAGCGCTCTGGACAACTGGGAGACCACCAAACAAAACCGCTACGACAGCGACAAGGAGCAGATCCTCTGGATTGCCGATCTGGCCGAGTCGGTTGGTGCGCAGGTCAATTACCAGCTCAACGGGGAGTATTGTCGCGACGCGCGCGTGCTGAACGGCGATGACACGGCCCACCTGGTGGCGCTGGAAGAGGCAGGACACGTGATGGGGTCGCACTTTCACATGTACCGCTTTTCTGGTGAAAACGAGTTCTGGAAGCGCGTGTCGACGGCGACCGCAAGCCAGGCCGATCTGGAGCAGATATGGAGTGACCAGGTCGGTGAGTGCGAGCAGACCCTGGGCCACTCGCTTTTTCGCATCGACCCGGCCATCATGTCGTCGCTGGTGGACTCCGAGGAGATTGTCGAGGACCTAAGAGAAGCAAGCCAGCCTCAGATCGAACCGGGGGCCGAAACGTTTTCGTACACCGATTGGAATCAGAAGCCCTGGAACCCCTATCGCAGAATGCGGGGCACGTCGCTTACCGAAGACCCGGATCGCGACATTCTGGCAGTCACCTCTATCGGACAGGTGGGACAGCTCGTACCGGCAGGCAAGCACCAGATCATGGCCAGCGTTGGCCAGATTCAACGCCAGTTCCTTGCGCTGGTGGCCGAGTGGCGGGAGAACGAGCAGCTAGGGCTCACGCCAAAAGTGTGGCAGTTCGGAATCATGACCCACCCCCACCAAACTGTTGGATACCAGGACGAGATGCAGGAGATTGTCGAGTGGCTTGCCACTTGGACCGAGCAGACAACCGAGCAGGGTAATGCCATCGCCGAGTTTGCCACAGACGCGAAAGTCCTCGAGCGGTTTGAGCAGTGGGAAGAATCGTATCCTGGCGAGTCCTCCTTCGATTACGACTGGGACGCCTATCTCGCGGGTCATCCCGAGCCGTATCCCTATCTGCTCGAGGGAGTCTCGCTCGGACTAAAAGATGCGGAGCTGGACGAGCCGCTGACTGACTGGCAGGCGGAGGGGGTCAACGTTTTTCGACTGTACAAGCGCGAAGTCGTCCGTGGTCCAGCAGACAGTGAAGGCCTGCGGAGCATGGACGTCCGCGAGCTTTACGAGGAGCCTCTCTATCTACTCTGGTCAACCACCGGAGAGAGCGTGGAGATCGACTTCTCGGCGGAGCAGAGTGGCACGCTCTACCAGGTCGACAGCGAGACAGGCGAGCTGACCACGGTTAACGCCGGTAGCCTGACAGTTCCGCCGACGGCAGTGGTGGTGTCGGCAGTCGAGGACGTCTCTCAAACGCTAGTAGGCCCAAGCGCCGTGTTGGCTTTGCACCTTGACCCCAACTACGCCAATGGGGCGGTCGAAAATGCGACCCCGGAAAATTGGGAGAGGTTGGCAGGATTTGTCGAAGCGGCTGACCTGCACGGTCACAAGTTGACCCTACTGATGAGTTCAAGTTGGGTTGGACTTGTCAAGGGAACTTATGACGGGGTGAGTAGAATCGACCAACTCAAGTCGTGGATTGAAAATGGCCATCAGCTAGGTTACCACCACCATTCGTGTGGGCACACCCATCCGGACGGTTACCGCGATGTGCCCGGAAAAACTTGCCAGGGCGAAGCGAATTACGGATCGGTTGAGGATTCTTTCGAAGAGGTTTATGCCCTGGGGGAAACGCTGGTGGCGATAGGGGTTGATCCCGACCTGGCCCGGGTGGAGGTAGCGGCCCAGGGACCCAACGACGACAACGAGTACCGGTCGGAAGAATGGCAAGCCGAAGCGATTTATGCCACAGGTCCTGTTAACGAGAACACCGATGGTCATTCCGACCACCGGTTCATCACGGTTCCCCGTTGCACTGGGAATTACGGGAACAACTACGGGACCGGTGTGGCAACTTATGAAGTTGCAGAACTTGGCCACGCCCAGATGGACGTAGGCGACTTTACCCAAAACCAGCGCAACAACAACCTGGGCCAGCTGACGGCGGAAATTGACCAGGTCTTCACCGGAAGTCACGCCGATAGAGGAGTTCATATTGGGGTCGTTTTTCATCCGCGCGAATACGCGGACAACATCAGGGAAGGCAGTGAGGATGATTACGCCAGCGACAAAGAGTACCTGGACGCCGTGCTCCAATTATTTACCGACAAGGGCCTCTCGGTGGTGACTGCCCGGGAAATTCTACAGGCGTCCAATCCGTGTGATCGCTAACGGGCGATCGAAGAGTCGGGAATAGGCGACGAAGCAAACCGTGGCCAAAGAAACGGGCCCCTGTTTGGGGGCTATTTGGAAGTCAGTTGGATCGAAATCGGTTCCATGCCGGCTTGAACCTCATACGACAGCCCGGAGGTTTGGAAAAGGGCCGGACCACACGCCCAGGCAATTGTCATCCAGTTCGCAGCGCGGGCCCGCTTGTGCCCGTCGTAGCAGTCGGCCACGATCGACCGGGCCGCAACCACCGTCACGGCGCCGCCTGTGCCCTGGATCACGCGCATCACCAGCACCATGCCAATCGAGTCGCTGTTGGCAATCACCACGCTGGCACCGGCCATCACGGCCGCCCCCACGGCCGACGGGATGCGCCGTCCCCACCGGTCGACCAGCGGACCAAACACGATTTGAGCCAGGGCATAAAAACCCAGGTAGATGAGTACCGTTTGCTGCACGGCAAAGTCGGTGGTTTGCATGGCCCGGGTCATCGCCGGCAGCGACGGCAGGAACATGTCGACCCCTGCCCCGGCGAGCGGAACGGTCACGAGCATCCAGCAGAAAGCCCGCCGGCGCTGACCAAGTGTAACCACAGGTGGTTCCATGGCCAGATCATCGCAATATTGGTCCTCGGTGACCAGACAGGTTAACCCGCCAGAAGTGGGGCTGATTGTCGTTGCTTCCACCCGAGGGACTGACGGATAGACGTTCTGACGGGCGAATCCGCCTGTCACAACGTAACAGGCTGATAGGTTCTGTCGTTTCCCTTGAGATCCAACAAACTATTACCTTAAAAGAGACTACCAGGCGGTATCGGTGATTTTGTCGAGGTCCTCGGCGTTGGCAAACCGGAAGCCAAACAAATACGCGTTTTGCATCATGAAACGGATGATAATCTTCTTGCCGATGAGCGGCGTCAGGTCTTCCCCGACCTTGTTCCAGCGAACAACCTGCTCGTAGTCGTCCGATCCCAGCGGCCGGCAGTCGTCCTGTCCGTAACCCTTGAGATGTCCGGAAGTGCGGGAACCGCGATCGCACAGCTCGACCCGAACCTTTCCAGGCGATTTCATGCTCCAGGCGCGGTGCTCGGGTGACACGTTCACGAGCAGCCGGTCTCCCGTCACCTCGACTTCGCGGGTGAGCAGCCAGCCTGCCTCGTAGCCGGCATACTGCCCGACGAACCGCTCGCGCCTGACCTTCGCCATGCCGATCGCGCGCATCGAATCGGAATAGCGGGTTCGCCACGTGCGGGAAGAACCGGTGTAGTAGAGATAGAGCCAGGGCCCGGGCTGCCTTCCACAGTGCGCGCAGTTCTCGGTCCAGGTAGTCGGCGATGTAGCGCGCGTTTTCAACGTTGGCGCGGGAGCCGGTTACTTCGAGGCCCACGCTGGTGAAGACGGGAAACACGAG
>Ga0310121_10002714_pt1 | contig 16594 bp, 13 predicted proteins | sample CB27_Tmax_986_MG_FD_203504 | JGI IMG/M metagenome (GOLD analysis project Ga0310121, IMG submission 203504) | Marine microbial communities from Western Arctic Ocean, Canada - CB27_Tmax_986 | ecosystem: Environmental > Aquatic > Marine > Oceanic | place: Canada: Western Arctic Ocean | collected...
TGATCGACGTCACCAATTTCAGCCCCAAACAAAATTACAGAGGATCTCGTGAAAACCTGCATTTAGTGGAACGCTGGACGCGAACAGGTCCGGACACGCTGGCTTATGAGGTCACTATTGAAGACCCAACCGTTTGGGTTCAGCCTTGGACCGTGAAACAAGAACTCAAACGGCAGAACGGCCAAGAGAATCGTATCTATTATGAGCCACGGTGCCACGAAGGCAACTACGGCTTCCCGGCCCTCTTGAAAGGGGCACGAGTCAATGAGGAGGCCTACGCAGCGGGCACCGGGCCGCATCCGGCCACCTTCGATAATGCCACCGGGTCAGGGATACAAAGATTTCCGGGAAGTCGATAGGGCCGCGTGTTACCGTTGGTCTACGTGGGCAGAATTGACGGAGATTAGGTAGCATTCGGCCGACGACCTAAAGCTCTTATGGTGAGCTACTTGGCCGAGTTTACTGCGCAACGTAACGAGTAGCCGTGACCGGTCGACTGGTTGGTATGTCTAGGGTACAGGATTCCGCTCTCCGACAGCGTCGGGGTAGCGTCGTTCAGTCGTAGAGACGATCGTCGCCGTGCCGGACGATAGATTCTGATTTGTTCTGCGTATGTTTTCCCGGAGGTAAGGCATGAGAAGAGTGATAGTGCTCGGTGCGTTGCTACTAGCAGGCGCGCTCTCGGTAGTTGGTGTGGCCGGGCAGCAAGGCCAAATAAACATCGAGGTCGATCAGGTTAGAGACAATCTTTTCGTGCTGAGAGGACAAGGAGGTGGGGGGAACACGGCTGTCTTCGTCACGACTACTGGTGTGGTGGTTGTGGACTCCAAGAACCCGGGCTGGGGTCAGCCGATTCTCGATACGATCGAGACGCTGACGAGTAATCCGGTCACGACGCTTATTAACACCCACAGCCACGGCGATCATGTGAGCGGAAACGTCGCGTTTCCAACCACCGTCGAGATCGTGACGCACGAAATAACGAAGGCGAATATGGAGGTGATGCGGCCGTATACCGGGCGAACGGAGCCACCCGTAAACGTCTTCGCAGATTCAAACGGCCAAGGCCTCCCGACACGCACGTTTACGGACCGGATGTCATTCGGCGCCGGTGTCGATCAGGTCGACCTGTACTATTTTGGGCGCGGCCACACCGGTGGCGATGCCTGGGTAGCCTTCCCAGCGTTACGAGCGCTCCACGCCGGCGACATTTTCCTGGCTAAGCGCGTACCTTTTCTCGACGCCGCCAACGGTGGGAGTGGCGTTGAGATTGGCGACACGGTGCAGAAGGCGCACGATACGATTCGGAACATTGATACGATCATCACGGGGCACAGTAACACCCAGATGACGTGGAGCGATCTGGCCGAATGGGCCGCGTTTAACCGGGATTTCTTAGAGGTTGTACGAAGCGGTCACTCGGCGGGGAAGACAGCTGAGGAGATCGCGATGTCGTGGATGATGCCCGCGAAGTATTCCGACTACGATGCACCTGACATGACTGCCGTCGCACGTAATGCCCAGGTTATCGTTGACGAGCTAGAAGGGCGTAACACCAGGTAGCATTGAGCTCTCCATCAGGCCGCCAGTGTCGTGCTTCGAAAAGCGTCGTTGCGAAAGACTCACAAGCCCACGTCGATCTACGTTTGAAGACCCAGATCGTTAAGTAGCGTCTTGAGTGCTACGGCGCCAAAGGCCAGGGTCTCCGGGTGACCGTTTAGTAAGCGGCTGAGTTGTATCGTATGCAGCGGGCATTAACCGTGGTCTCCTCCCAGCTGAAGGTAACGAGGTTGCGCTCTTGGCTTGACTCAACCGCTTTAGCGTCGTCTTCTAGCTCGGACTCACTTCACTAGCTACATCCTCAGAGAAGCGCACTTTAGACCGCCGTATTGTCGATCCACTGTGCCATCTGCTCGTTGTAGCGTTCGCCAACTGCGGCGTCGGCAGGAAAAAGCGCATCCAGCTCGACCATCTCGTTTGGCGAAAGTTTAATCTCCATCGCTGCGGCGTTACTCTCAAGATACACGCGCCGCTTTGTGCCTGGAATGGGAACGATGTCGGTGCCCTTCGCGAGAATCCAGGCGAGGGCAATCTGTGACGGGGTAGCTGCCTTTTCCGTAGCGAAGACCTTGAGCTGCTCGACCAGTTCTCTGTTTCTGTCAAAATTTTCGCCTTGGAAGCGGGGTAACCGCTTCCGCAAGTCGTCGTCGTCAAAAGCATCGATACTGGTGACACATCCGGACAGAAAGCCGCGACCGAGGGGGCTGAATGGTACGAAGGTAATGCCAAGTTCCAGGCAGACCGGGAGAATGTTTGCTTCCGGTTGACGCCACCAAAGGGAGTATTCGCTCTGGACGGCGCTGATCGGGTAAACCTTGTACGCTCGACGGATTGTGGCCGGCGCGGCTTCCGATAGTCCAATGTATCGGATCTTTCCGGCGCGGACGAGTTCGGCCATGCTGCCGACCGAGTCTTCAATGGGTGTCTTGGGGTCGACTCGGTGTAGATAGAGAAGGTCGATAACGTCGACGTTTAGGCGATCCAGGCTCTCGTTACACGAGCGGTGGATCTCGTTTGGCGATCCGTCAAGACCGACCGGAACACCGACCTTCCCCGCCCGAATGCCGCACTTAGTGGCTAGAACCACATCGCTACGCCGGTGTTTAATGGCGCGGCCGACCAATTTCTCGTTAGCGCCGTTGCCGTAGACAGCGGCGGTATCGAAAAAATTGATCCCCAGATCCAGTGCGCGATTCAGTGTCTTGATCGACTCCGCGTCGTCGGTGGAACCATAGCTTTGAGACATGCCCATGCAGCCAAGACCGAGCGCCGAAATGTCGGTCTCACTCTTGCCAAGAGTTCGGATTACCATGGGGGAATCTTACTCGACCGGATGGGCGGTCTAACCTCGCGAGCCTGATCGGGATCGAGGGTTATGACAGCGGCTTCCATGACTGGGGCGCATATGCGACGACTTGTCTCGCTCTGGTCTCCTGTGTCCTAAGTCTGGCAATTGCAAGTGCTGAAGCGGCGCCCTACATTTCCACGTGGTGCTTGTGAGCCAGTAGATACTTAACCACTAAATTCATCCTGATGGTCGCTCTTGCTCTTTTAGGCTGTTTCGTTTGAAGGTACTTCGCCTAGCCTGAAAGCCGGGGTATTATCAGGGCCTCTAAACAACCTAGGGAGCAGCGGATACGTTCTCTTCGGGGTCGGTTCTCCGATAAACAAAGGGAGACTGTTGTGACGAAATGGAATCTGGTACCGGTCATTGGTTTATTGGTTGCGATGTTCGGCGCATCCGATCTCATACGTGCTCAAGGAACTGACAACTACGAGAGGTTCGTTGAGGTACGTAACGGTTATCGCATCAGTCTGGACGTTCCGTACCGTACGGCCAACAACTGGAGAGGCACACTCGACATCATCCGGCCAGGACAAGCATCGATGCCGAATCCCACGGTTGTGTATTTTCATGGAGGTGGCTGGACAGCGGGTAGCAAGGATGGCGGCCTGATCGCGGCGCTCCCTTACCTCGAAATGGGCTGGACGGTGGTCAACGTGGCGTATCGATTGGCGGGGGTTTCTCTGGCACCGGCTGCCGTGGAGGATACACGGTGTGCACTTCGCTGGATTTATAGAAACGCCGAAGAGTATAGCTTCGACCTAGACAGGCTGGTGCTTACGGGTAATTCGGCTGGTGGCCATCTTTCGCTGATTACCGGAATGCTCACTGAGGACGCCGGGCTGGATCTTGGATGTCCTGGTGACCGAGGGCGAGGACCACAGAATATTGAACCATTAAAGGTTGCGGCCATCATCAATTGGTATGGGGTTACCGACGTGGTTGATTTGATTGAACGGGCTCCCGGTCCCTCAGGGAACTACACCCAAGCATGGCTGGGCTCGGTGCCAAATCGTGAAACGCTCGCCAAGCGGGTGTCTCCGTTGACGTATGTTCGACCCGGTCTTCCGCCGGTCTTAACGATTCACGGAGACGCGGATCCGACAGTACCATACGAGCATGCGGTTCGATTGAAGGAGGCTCTCGATTCAGCCGGAGTGTCGAATCAGCTTGTGACGATTACTGGCGGTCTACACGGGCGGTTTACGGCGGACGAAAACATGATGATCTATCGTACGATTCGTACTTTCTTGACCAAGCACAACCTGGGGCCGGCACCAAGCAAGGAATAAGTTGCAAAGGAGTGATCGAATGTGGTCTGTGCCCGCAAAGTTGATTGTCGCGTCCATTCACGAGGCAGCGATAACAAGTAGGAGACTGCGAAGGGCGTTTGGCTTACCCGTTGACAGTTGCAGTGGGCGACGCTCGATGTTAGCGAACGTGGGGTGTCGCGACAGCATGGCCGTCGAGACCCTACTTTAATTGATTGACTTGCCGGTATTGCTGGTCGCAGGGCCTACGGGAACTGTATTCCCATCTAAGGAGATAAGCATGAAAAGAAACATAGTCAGCAGCATCGTCATCGTCATCGGCCTGAGTGTTAGCGGCGTCGCGAGCGCCCAGGACGACCCTCCGGCACCTTGCGGCCCGGCGGGACACCTTGCATCGGAACTCTCCGGTAACGTCGCGGCCGACTCCCGGTGCTTCGAGATTCGTATGTACACAGCCGAGCCAGCGATGGGCGGGAAAGGTGGCATCGATAACCTGCACCAGCGCTTCCGCGAGGGCGAGGTTGCGCTTTTTGAAAAACACGGTGCAGAAATCATTGCGGTCTGGCAGAGGCTCGATAATCCGAACACACTAGTGTGGATGTTGGCCTATCGCGACAGGTCACACCGAGACAAGGTGTTTGCCGATTTCCGAGAGGATCCGGAATGGATTGCACTCAGAGCTAAGTACGAGGTGCCTTTAAATGCCGAGACCTTCATGATGAGTGCATCCGACTACTCGGCACTCAAGTAAGAGGAACCAACATGACGAGACGCGCGACACTTAGACGTTTTGGACTGCCGTTGGGATTGTCAGCAGCTCTCTTTTTTGTCATCGCAATGAACGCTCAGCGCGGCGATGTGGACTGGGACGCTGTGGAGATTGCGACCCACCACGTTCGCGGGACGGTCCATTATGTGACGGGGCAGGGTGGCAACATTGGCCTGTCAATTGGTGAGGATGGCGTCATCATGATCGATGACCAGTTCGCTCCACTCACCGATCGAATTGTTGCCGCAATTCGGGGAATATCAAACGGGGACATCCGATTCCTCATTAATACCCATGTACATGGTGACCACACCGGGGGAAACGAGAACCTTGGGCGTATGGGAATTCTCATTCTCGCCCAAGACCGCGTGCGGGTGCGTTTGGCCAAGAGTTTGCCAGAGGTGGCCCTTCCGGCGCTCACGTACAGTGAAGACATCACCGTTTATCTGAACGGAGAAGAGGTGAACGTCTTCCAGGTACCAGCCTCGCACACGGATGGTGACAGTGTTATTTATTTCAAGAACTCTGACGTGATGATGGTCGGCGACGTGTTTCGGACCGTCGCGTTTCCTGTTATCGATAGGAACAATGGCGGAACGTTGGCAGGGACGGTCGACACGCTCGGTATCATTGCTGGGCGAGCGGGGCCCGCCACTAAGATCGTTCCGGGGCACGGTGTCGTATCGACCAGAGAGGATGTCATCGAGTTTAGGGATATGGTGATCGATGTTGCTGGTCGGGTGTCGGAGCTCGTAAACCAGGGAATGACCTATGAGCAAGTGACGACCGCGAATCCGACTGCCGCGTACGAGGTGAAATGGGGTTCCCCAGACCGGTTCTTAACGGCCGTGTATGAGGAGCTGAACAGCGGAGACTAACTCGTCGGGCACTTGCGGTGTCTCGGACGGGGGCTGCGTTATTGCTTCGACGCTTGTTGCTCAGCCCGTTCCAGGGCGCGAGCGCCGGCGAGAATACCCAGCAGACCGTAGTTTCCTTCGTGACAGGCGTACTCGAACATTTGAGGCACGGAGACTTCGTCAATTTCTCCCACCATCGAATTCAGTCGCCTCAGCGGAAATTGTATAGTCCAGGGTTTCGTCCAAGCCGTCGCATCCTCAAGCCTGACTTCGTAGTCGATGGTGTTGGCGTCGGTGAGAGTGAAGCGTTCCACCAGGTGCAGGTTTTGACCTGATCCCTTAAAGTTTCCCTTATCGGTGAAATTGGTTGTGTCGACGACGAGTGTGGTGTCCTCCCAGTGCCCACGCGAATCGCCCATCCACTGGCGAACACTGTCGCCAAGATGTGTACGCCCGTCTAGGGGAATAATACGGACATGGTGCTGCATCTCGATCTCGATCGCCACTTGGCCTGGTGACTGGACGATCTGGAAGTGATTGTTGTAACCGCCGGGCATCCGAGGGAGGCTGTTCATAATGCACCGGTCGTCTAGGTCGCGGTCCTCCGGGTTGTCGGCTCGCCCACCGCGGCCGTCCACACCCCCTTCGGTGCCATCCACGAGCCCTTCGGATCGGCCTCTGGAGAATCCTCCCGTGAACGGCGATGCGGTGCTTCCGGTTGCGCCGATCGCCTTGGCCCGAGCCTCCGCGCGCGCCCACGCTTCCGGTGTTAATACCGGAATTTTCCCATCCTGCGGATCCAAAATCAGCGACGTTCGGCTGATTGGAGCTTCGGGCACGGGGAACCAAAGGGCACCATATGCGCGGGCGACGTCGGTTGTTGAGTTATCAGTCGACGCGGCTTGCAATGCACCTGTTCCGCGCCCAGTGGTGGTGCCAGGAGCCGCGTTGCGATCATCACGACTGTCACGTGCCCCTTGGTGCTCTGCCGTATAGGCAGCCAGCTCTTCGTCGGATAAGTGCTCCTTGTCGGCAAATCGGCTCGGTCTCTCCAAGGGTGTACTGACGGTGTTGTTCCATATCCCCTGTAGGTCCGGGTCACCCCATGGTGTCTGGGGCGGCGTCCAATCGTTCGGGCTTTGACCGGCGAGCGCTCCAGGCAACAACGTCAGGGTCACAAGCTGCGTCAACGCCGCCGTGAGACATCGGCCCGTCATAATTCAACCCCCTCTTACGCTCTTGCGACCATCATCGCCGCCATAGACTTCCGGGTAGCTGAATTCAAATTGATCAGGCCAAACTTGAAACGAAATAAATCTCTCCGGACTCGTTCTTGACGGCTGCATACGGAGAGCGGCACAGCGGGGCTTAACTCCTCGCGCGTGCGTGGTGTCTTGGACGCGTCCTGCGTTATTGCGTCGACGCCTATCGCCCAGTCTTTTCCAGGTTACGAGCGCCGGCGAGAATGTTCAGCAAACCGTAGTTCCCCTCGTGACAGGCGTACTCGAACATTTGAGGCACGGAGACTTCGTCAATTTCTCCCACCATCGAATTCAGTCGTCTTAGCGGAAACTGCACGGTCCAGGGGCTCGTCCACGCCGTCGAATCCTCAAGTCGGACTTCGTAATCGATGGTCTGGTCATTGGTGGGAGTAAAGCGTTCCACCAGGTGCCGATTTTCGCCCGAGCCTCTGAAGTCTCCCTTGTCGTCGAAATGAGTTGTCTCAACAACGAGTGTGTTGCCCTCCCAGTGACCCCGTGAATCACCCATCCACTGGCGAACACTGTCGTCAAGATGGGGACGTCCGTCGATGGGAATGACGCGGACATGATGCTGCATCTCGATCTCAATCACCACATGGTCTGGCGACTGGACGATCTGGAAGTGATTGTTGTAACCGCCAGGCATCCGGGGAAGGTTTCTCGTAATGCACCGGTCGCCCAAGTCGCGGTCTTCCGGGTTGTCGGCTCGCCCACCTCGGCCGTCCACACCCCCTTCGGTGCCATCCACGACACCTTCCGCTCGCCCAAGCGGCGACGCGGTACTTCCGGTCGCGCCGATCGCCTCGGCCCGAGCCTCCGCGCGCGCCCACGCCTGCGGTGTAAGCTCCGGCATTTTTCCATCCGGCGGATCCGAAATCAGTGACGTCCGACGGATGGGTGCTTCAGGCACGGGGAACCAAAGGGCAGCATATGCGCGGGCGACGTCGGTTGTTGAGCTCTCAGAAAACGAGTCTTGCGATGCGCTAGCTCCACGCCCAGTCGTGGTACCAGGAGCCGCGTCGCGATCATCACGATTATCACGCCTCCCTTGCCGTTCCGTCGTATAGGCAGCCAACTCTTCGTCTGATAAAAACTGCTGGTCGCCAAATCGACTCGGTCTCTCCAAGGGCGTGCTGACGGTGTTGTTCCATACTCCCTGTAGGTCCGGGTCACCCCATGGCGTCTGGGGCGGCGTCCAATCGTTCGAGCTTTGACCGGCGAGCGCTCCAGGCAACAACGCTACGGCCACAACCAGCGTCAACACCACCGTGAGATATCGACCCTTCATAGTGCAACCCCCTCTTGTAATTACCAGTGTCACCATAAACCTCAGAGCAGTTTTATGCAACCGATTCTTGACGAAGTGGACGCGCCGCGTGCTTTGGGAGATGGGAAAGTTCGAAGAGGTTTGTCGACAGCTCGATCGACCGTTAGATAATTAGCGGAACACTGGTTGTGAGACACGTAATTTCAATAAGAAAGGTCGATTCATGGGTCACGCTCAGGATTGCGGTTAACTGAGCGATTCTGCGGAATGAACCACGGCACGTTCCTTTTCACCTTCACCGTCTCAGATCCCGCTACCTGAACGAAATCGTAGACCGCGGAGGTGCCGCTGAATGCGTCGCCGACACCAATGTTCGAGTGCGCCTGCCGCGAAGGTAGTTACAGCTTGCCGCTTATCCTGCGCGGAGCCAGAGCGGAGAAGCGCGAAACCGCTGCGGTCGAACAAATGCCACAGTAACTCAGAAAAAAGCTACGAAACAGGGGTTTTACGAGATTGCCGCGCACCTGCGTGATCGCGTGGTTGATATGACGGTCAAATCTAGATCCTGACGAAGGGTGTGCTTGAGTTCCGACTTCGGCCTCGTCAGTGATAGAGATGGCAGGCGACCATCCGCTCACCTGCTGCGTCGGTGACCGGGAGCAGCGGTGGTGTCATCGACCGACACACGTCCATCACTTCTGAGCAGCGGTCGGCATAGCGGCAGCCTGCGCCAATATTGATTGGTGACGCAATCTCGCCCTTGATCGACATCGTCTGGCGTTGCCGCTCTAGTTTCGGGTCTGGTGAAGGGTTCGATCCGATCAGGACTGCGGTGTATGGGTGCTTAGGGTTAAAGAAGACGTTGTCGGCAGGACCCACCTCCATCAGGGAACCCTGATACATGACTGCCATGCGGTCCGAGACATATCTCACCATCGATAGATCGTGGGCGATGAACAGCATCGTCAGGCCAAAAGACGACTTCAGCTCGCCGAGTAGTCTAACGACCTGGGCTTGCACCGACACGTCAAGCGCGGAAATGGGCTCATCACAAACGACAAACTCCGGCTCCATGATCAGTGCCCGCGCGATACCGACACGCTGCCGCTGGCCCCCAGAGAATTCGTGAGGATAGCGGGATCCATGGTCCGGGTCGAGTCCGACTCGACTTAGCCAGTCGCTGATTCGTTCCCGCGCCACAACCGGATCGGAAGTATCGTTTCGTAATCCCTCGCCGATGATTTCCCCAACGGTCATTCGCGGATCTAAACTTGAGTACGGATCCTGAAAAATCATTTGCATGTGGTTCGCATAGCGCTGAAAGTCGGAGGACTTGTAGCGCCGTGGAAGTTTCTCGCCCTTGAAGAAGACTTCACCATACGTCTTGTCGTGCAAGCCGAGCAGGAGTTTCCCAAAGGTTGATTTACCTGATCCGCTTTCGCCGACAAGTCCGACAATCTCTCGTTCGTGAACGTCGAGAGAGACGTCGTCGACCGCGTGTACGACCTGCTTTCGGCCGATGACAAAATGCTTGGTCACATGCCGAGCTTCAAGCAATACGCTCACGGCGTTTCTCCACGGAAAAGTTTCGGAGCGGTCTCCAGAGGGGCGCTGTCGTGGTGGAGCCAGCAGTTTGCATAATGGCGTGGATTAAGCGGGAACTTCTGAGGATAGTTCTCTGCGCACAGTCGCATGGCGTAGGGGCAACGTGCGTAGTAGGCGCAGCCAATAGGAGCGGCGAACATATCTGGCGGAGTGCCCTCGATCGGCTGGAGGCCCTGCTTGCGCTCTGGATCATTGCACGGCATGGCCCCTTGCAGCCCGAGTGTGTAGGGATGGGACGCACGGTAGAAGATATCGTCGGTGCTTCCTCTTTCTACGATCTCTCCGGCGTACATAACGGCGACGTCATCGGCCATACGAGCAACCACACCAAGATTGTGAGTAATGAGCACGATCGCCATCTTGGTCTTGTGCTGTAGTTCGAGTAGCAGATCGAGAATCTGCGCCTGAGTCGTCACGTCGATGGCGGTTGTCGGCTCATCCGCAATGAGAATTGAGGGCTCGCACGCGATAGCCATTGCGATCATGGCCCGCTGTAGCATGCCGCCTGAAAACTCAAAAGGGTACTGTCGCGCGCGTGTGGCTGGTTCGGGAATGTGGGTCTCTGCCAGAAGGTCAACGGCCCGCGCGAAAGCTTGCTTGCGAGTGTATCCGCGATGAACGTGTAGTGTTTCGGAGATCTGATCGCCGACCCTCATCGTCGGATTAAGTGAACTCATCGGGTCCTGAAAAATCATTCCCACGCGGTCGCCACGGATGTCCCGGCCGTTGATGATCCGTTGTTTGATGATGTCCACCCCCTCCATGAACGCGCTGCCGCTGGTGATGCGGCCCGGTGGCATCGGGATGAGTCCCATGATGCTCTGGACCGTGACCGACTTGCCGCAGCCAGACTCGCCCACGATGGCCAGCGTCTTTCCTGGTCGCACATTAAAACTCACTCCGCGCACCGCCTTGACGATGCCTCCGTAAGTGTCGAATTCCACATGTAGGTTGTTGACGGTAAGGATCGCTGGGTCATCTTCGACCGCTTGAGTCTGTGTCATCTTTGCGGTCCCATTCCTACTGGCAATCTACCGACATGCTCTGATGCGTCGAGATAGCATGACATCACTCGTGCCCCCGCATTCGTACGTCAAGTGCGTCCCGCAGCCCATCGCCTAATAAATTGAATGCGAGCACGGTTATGCTGATGAAGACCGCCGGAAAAACTAGCTCATGAGGATGAGAGAGCATTGTGCGGATACCTTCGTTACACATGCTGCCCCATGATGGGGTTGGTGGTGCAACCCCCATGCCGATGAACGACAGAAACGCTTCGGTGAAAATGACACTCGGCACCGCAAACGTAAGGGTCACTAGGATCACCCCCATCGTGTTAGGAATCATGTGGCGCATAATTAAATAGGTGGTCTTGGCGCCGAGCAGCCGTGACGCCCCGATATATCCTTCCTCTCGAATTTGTAAGACCTGACCCCGCACCAGTCGAGCCGTTGCCGGCCAGCCGAGTATGACCAGTGCGACAAGCATCGGCAAAACACCGCTCTCTCCGGGGCCGACCCCGAAGGTGATCTTAAAAAGGATCATAAAGAGGAGAAAGGGGAGCGCGACGACAAAGTCGGCGAACCTCATCAACGCTTGATCGGCGCGTCCGCCGATAAATCCAGCGGCGCTGCCGTAGGCGATGCCAGTCAGAACAAATAGCAGCGGGGCCACTATGCCGATGAATAACGAGACACGGGCCCCGTACATCAGCCGTGCAAGCATGTCCCGGCCGAGATAATCGGTGCCGAGGGGGTGGTAGGGAAGCTGCAACCGGTCGCCTGGGCGGAGTGTGGCGGCGTCGTCTACCCAGCCTAGTAACTCAGCTTCTTCGGCACTCGTCACGCGATGCACGTCGACCGGCAGTGTCGTATACGCGTCCACTTCTTCCCCGGTCCGATCAAGGACGACGATGGAGTACCAGTACCGCCCCGGTCGAAGATCCAGGCGATCTTCAAAGCTCACCTGCTCGGGACGGAACAGGTCTGCCAGGGGAAGGCCCAAGGCACGGTCGGGTTCGGGAGCGTACACGCTTCGGTAAACGCGATAGCCAGCCGCGCGAGGAACGTGTTCCCATACCACGCGGATAGCTTGCGTCGTTGCCGGTTCGGCAAGACGAATTTCGGCCGTAGCCTCTTCCGTCACCCCAGACCTGGACGCCATAAGTGTTGCTGTCACGCCTGCCCACGGCTCGTAGGGCGCCACAATCAGGGCAGTAAGCTGAAGGCCTGGGGATTGGCTCACCTGGTCGAGATCTTGCGCTGCCGGATTAATCGTCCACGCCAGAGGGCCGAGGAGCGTAAACAGGCCAAGACCGACGACGATGTACAACGAAATGAGTGCCAGCCGATTAGCCTTCAAGCGGCGCCAGGCGTCCTGCCAGTACGACAGCGACGGTCTGGAGATGGTGTGCGTCTTGCGTTGGACGACGACAGGTTCGAAGTCAGCTGGGTGGAAGCTGTGTGGTGTCGTGTTCATTGCATTCGTACCCGGGGGTCGACGAATCCGTAGGCCAGATCGACGATGATGACCATTGAGACCAGGAACGCGCCGTAGAATACCGTCGTGCCCATGATGACCGTGTAATCGAGTTGCTGAACGGCCTGCACGAAATAGCGGCCTAGTCCTGGAATTGCAAAGATGAGCTCCACGACGAAGCCGCCGGTCGTGATTGCGGCGATGGCAGGGCCGAGTACAGTGACAACCGGCAGGACCGCGTTTCGAAGCTGATGCATGAGGAACACCCGGGTCGGAGGCAGGCCTTTAGCACGCGCTGTGCGCACGAAATCGGCATTCATGATCTCGAGCATCGAGGACCGCATAAGGCGGGTGAGAAACGCCATCGTGCCGAGCCCAAGAACCAGGGATGGCACGATCATATGCCGTACCGTTCCCCACCCGGCCACCGGTAGGAGCGTGACGCCAAGCGCGGTGTTGACGTTCACGAGCGCGAGTTGCCCCAGAGCGGCGAAGACAAAGCTCGGCACAGAAATACCGAGAATCACCAGGAACATAATGGCGATATCCGGCCAGCGATTGCGGTAGAGCGCTGTCAAAGCACCCCACAGGATGCCGCCAAGCGAGGCAAAGAAGATCGCCAGAATGCCGAGGGTTGCGGAAACCGGAAAGTGATCCCGGATGATGTCGTTAACTCGCCGGTTTTGCTGGGTAAACGAGATACCGAAGTCGCCCCTCGTCATGTTGCCCATGTAGATCAGGTATTGCTCGAATATCGGTCGGTCGAGACCGTAGCGTTCTTCGAGATTTTTCCGAATTTGCTCGGTGGTTGCCCGCTCACTGGTGAGAGGGTCGCCAGGCACTGCATGCATGGCGATAAAGGTCGTCGTCGCGATGAACCACACCGTGACAAGTCCTTGAAGGAGTCGTCTGATCGTGTATCGAAGCACGGGAGCACTATCTAAGGCGCGGTGGTGATGTAGGCGTTGGTGTAGTCCGGGTCGGCACCGACGGCCCGACGGACTACCCCTTGCAGTCTCGAGTCTCGCACATAAACGATGCCACGCTCGTAATTGTTTAGTATGACGACGTCTTCGTACAGGATGCTCTGAATCGCGCCAAAGGCATCCATGCGGGTCTTTGGGTCGAGTGAGTTTTGTGCCACTCTCACTAGACGGTCAAGCTCCGGGTTGATATACAGCCCGCGATTGTTACGATTCCACGACGCATATAAATCGGCGAAGGTTAAGGGGTCGTCGAAGTCGGGTCCCCAGCCAGCCGCGACCATGTCAAAATCGCCGGCGGTCATCTTGGCTAGTCGCTGTTTAAAGATCTGCTTATCGATCTTAACTTCCAGCCCAAGTGTTCGATTCAGAAGGTTTTGGTAGTACTCGGCGTGCTTGTTTGAGAACGGGCTGTCACCGGTGAGGAGTACCAGTGGTGGAATTTCATTGACGCCCAGTTCCTGCTTGGCGATCTCTAGGTACTGGAGAGCCTTCTCGATGTTTGGCTGGATGATGGGCGGTGGATACTCCTGCCGGAAAAGTCCATCCACTCCGTTGAGCCATCCCGGAAAGAGCGAGACGCCTGGTTGGTATCCGGGGATTTTGATCACCTTGTAGACCAGCTCGCTGGGATCGTTGACCAGCTGAAGCGCTTTACGCAGATTGTAGTTACTCGTGATACGTTCTGGTCTGAAGTTGAAGTCAAGATAAAACACGGAGCCGTCCTGGAAACGGCTAATCTTCCAGCGGAGTTTGAGGGCGTTGTCGAGTGCCTCGGCGTCGAGGCCGGTTGTGGCGATGGCGCCGTCTTTAAAGAGATTCACCGATGCGGTTGTGTCGGCGGTAACATACGGCATGTCAATGACGTTGAGGCGGATGCGCTCGTGGTCCCAGTAATCCGGATTCTTCTCCAACCGCACGTGGGCGCCATGCACCCACCGAGTTAGCTGGAAGGGGCCGTTGTAGAGAAGATCCTCGGCATCAGACCCGTAGCGCCCATCGCGGCTAATATAGAAGTCTTCTCGGATTGGATAATAGGTTGGAAACGCGACCAGCTTATTGAAATGAGCCGTTGGACGTTCGAGCTCGACTTCAAGGACTCGGTCGCTCGTCGCCCACACGCTGAGTTGATCTCGGGGAGCCTGACCGGTGTTGATCGCTTCGGCGTTCTTGAGCGGGTAGAGAATGAAGGCGTACTCTGAAGCGTTCGCGGGATCGAGCGCCGTTTGCCAGGCGAAGACGAAGTCGTGTGCGGTGACTGGCTTCCCGTCGCTCCAGCGCGCATCCTCGCGTAGCCAGAAGGTGCCTCCGTTTTTACGTAGCTCCCAGCGTTCGGCCACGCCGGCTGTGAGCTGCTGGTGTTCGTCGTAGCGAAGTAATCCTTCCATCACATGACCCAGGATCATGCCGCTGATCTGATCTGTTGACCGGGTGCTATCGAGCTGCGGTGGTTCCTGCGCCAACGCTAGCGTGACTGTGCCGGAGTCGGCATCGATTCCGCTCAGTGTTCCGGAGTCGCCACCGGTGAGCTCGGATGCCCACGAGAGTAAACCCATGAGTAAAATGAATCCGACTGTTGCGAGGATCGCCAACCACAAGACCTGATTGACGGCCGTTCGACTCAGCGTATTTGTGGGGGGGTGGGTTTCCTGCATAGCATCTCCATTCCGCTTTGGTGGATACGTCAAGGATACCTATATCCGAAAAACTTGTGTGCAATCGCTAGTCCTTGGGAGGTATGTTGAGACATATGGATGACATGTCGCGCCGCCGTTTTCTAAATTGCACACGGGCGTACTTGCTCGGTGGCTTCGCGGGGAGCGCTTTTCCAGGCCTTATACCGAAGCGAGCGTGGGCTCGGGAGATTCCCAGCAGTAGCGTTAGGTCTCAGGACTGGCTGACGCTGACCGAAGAGAGGGTTCTTGAACCAGAGCTGCGGATCATTGACCCGCATCACCATCTGTGGGATCGGCCGGGAAACCGGTATCTTCTCGAAGATTTGATCGCGGATATCGGGGCGCACAACGTGCGTCAGACAGTCTTCGTCGAGTGCACGTCGATGTACCGCGCTGACGGGCCGGAAGAGTTCAAAGTGGTTGGTGAGACGGAGTTTGTGGAGGGCATTGCGGCGAGGAGTGCGAGTGGCCAGTACGGTGACACTCGGGTGGCGACAGGCATCGTTGGTTCCGCCAACCTTCGACTGGGTGACCGAGTGGTTTCGGTACTCGAGGCGCAAATTGCAGCGAGCCCGAAGCGCTTTCGAGGCATTCGTCATCGCGCGGCGTGGGGGGATCCTTCGGTGGCGCCAAACCAGGCCGAAGACCTTCCACGACATGTGCTGTTGGATCCAGTCTTCCGGAAAGGGTACGCCCATCTTCGAACCTACGGGTTGTCATTCGAGGGCTGGGTCTATCACACGGATATCGCTGACCTTGCCGACTTGGCTCGGACGTTCCCCGATACGCCTATTATCTTTAATCATCTTGGCGGTCCGATCGGTGTGGGTTCATTCGCGGGGCGCTCGGACGAGGTCTTTGCCGCATGGAAGCCTGCGGTTGCCGAACTTGCAAAATGCCAGAACGTCGTGGCGAAAGTGGGCGGTATTCAGATGATGGTCAATGGTTACCGCTGGCACGAGCGCGACCGACCGCCGACGTCGGACGAGCTGCTGAATTCCAACGCTAAGTGGTATCACTACATTATTGAGCAGTTCGGGCCGGATCGGTGTATGTTCGAGAGCAATTTCCCGGTCGACCGGTTATCGTGCTCGTACACGGTACTCTGGAACCAGTTCAAGAAACTGACACTGGGATTCTCAACCGATGAGCGAGCGGCCATGTTCCACGATACGGCGATGCGCGTCTACCGGCTAGCGCGGTTATGAAGAGTTTTCTGATGCGATCGAAAAGGCGAGCAGAGGGTTAGATGTGTAAACGAAAGTTTAGGGAATGTTGGTCTCGATCTGCGTGGCTCCACAGCGCAGGATAGATCTTCGGCAAGATAACTCAACTCGGTCATTATTGTGTCGTCGGCCCCGTCGTTCGGTTGGACCGGAGGAGGAAGGACCGTGATTCAGATATTCGTCAAGCGATTAGAGCTTGTTCTCGGTGGTGTACTGGTGGTGGGATTGCTGCTGACCGGTCGATATTTTCTGGGAGCACAATCGACCGCTGCACTTCACGATGACGCGATTGTGG
>Ga0310121_10002716_pt1 | contig 16592 bp, 9 predicted proteins | sample CB27_Tmax_986_MG_FD_203504 | JGI IMG/M metagenome (GOLD analysis project Ga0310121, IMG submission 203504) | Marine microbial communities from Western Arctic Ocean, Canada - CB27_Tmax_986 | ecosystem: Environmental > Aquatic > Marine > Oceanic | place: Canada: Western Arctic Ocean | collected...
CCGATCACGTCGACAACCGCACCCGTGACGGCAACAAGGTTCGTCAACTGGAAATCGATTTCCGAATTCGTGCCGCTGACTCGCAGGTAGAACTCCTCGGCGGCGCTGGCAAGCCAGTCCACACGTTCGACGTCGCCCACTTCCGAACTTAAGACGAGGGCGTTCAAATTGCTGTCGTACAGGGCGAGGTCAATGTTTCCTGCAGCTGACGAAAAGGTGGCTTCTGCCGTCAAGTAGCCTGCCTGGCTGGCTACCAATCGATACCACGATTCCCCGGCTGAGGTAATGTCCTGGTAATGGTCGAAATCAACTTGTCCCCAATCTTCAAAGGTGAAACTGCTTTCTGCTTCAATTGCCAAGTCGTAGTAGCCCAGACCATCAGCAGAAGAGATCCCCACGTAGTAAGACTGGCCCCCGATCACATCGATGGTGTATTCCTCTCCTTGGGTACCACTTACCGAACCGACACCACCCTGTACGGACCAGGCAGACGTCAAATCGTGGGATGTTGTTGAGGTAAAGCTAACAGTCCCCGTTGCGTCGGCAGTGAAGCCGAAGTAGTCCAAGTCATCTAGCGTGCCGATCACTCCCGATACCTCGGTCGTGTTCGCGTTTGTGATCGCACCGAGGTTGCAGGCATCGGTGGAGGAGTTTCCAAAGTCGTCGGTTGGCATTAAGGCGTCAATTGCAGCTTCCAGATTTAGACGGTTGTAATATTGGCTAGTCGCTGTGTCGAAAAAGCTGTCGGCTGTGGCGACCATGTGATTGTAGATCGTATCCTGTGTGATGTTTGAATACCCGGAAAACTCCATCGCTTCGCGTACGATAACACTTGCACCGGCGATGTATGGGGCGGCCATGCTGGTGCCCGACCAGGTGGCGAAATCGTCGTCGATAGAGTCCGCATCGCTGGCGGCGTAGTCGGGAACGGTACTGGTGATCCAACGCCCGGGTGCCCCAATCGCACTCTGGTGTCGCTGGCTAAAACTGCTGAGTTGCCCACTGCTGTCGGTCGACATTACGGGAACCACATGCGGACTGGCGGCTGGGTAACTCAAGCCGGGCGTATTGAAGCTTGCGAAACTATTGCCGGCCGATACCGAAATGAAGATCCCGTCAGCTTTCAGTTGAGCAAACTCGTCCTCAAGCATGGCCCATTGTGGAATCGATTCGGAGTTATAGTAAGTACCGAGGGACAGGTTGACTGCTGTAATAGGATTGTCATAGGAGTTTCGGTTGGTGTGAACCCAATCAAGGGCCTGTTCGACCCAACTGAAAAATCCGTTTCCGGCATCATTAAAAACGCGTAGTCCAACCAGGTCGACGTCGGGGGCAACCCCTGAATTGCTGGCCGCATCTCCCCCCACAATGCCGGCTACGTGCGTCCCGTGCCCACCCTCGGGACCGTCATCGTAGGGGTCACTATCACCTTCGGTAAAGTCGAATCCCCCTACCACGCGATAGCCGTTACCTAAACCCCCGCCGAGCGCGTAGTGGCTGTAAGCGATACCACTGTCGATGATGGCAACCGTCTGGTTGTGCCCACGAAATCCATACGCGGTCTGAACCTGGGTGAGACCTGTTTGATTGTGAGCGCTTGCCAGCGTAAGCTCGATGTCCTGCAAACCTTGTTCAAGTCCAATGTCGCTTTCGGGGGGGATCCAAAAGTCGGCGTCCCGTTCGAGATGATGCTGCAGTTGCTGGTTTTCAAATGTCTGGTGGAGAGAAAGCGGTGGAACGGACGAGTTTGCAAGCGCTTCGTTGTCCAAAAGGTGGTGCTGGACTTGCCCCGCCAACAGGTCACCCAGCGCGTTGGCAGACATCACGAGCCGGTCTTCCAACGATTCAATGTGGGGTCGCCGCGCTACTTGCTGGCGGGCGCAATCAGTTCGCATGCGGGACGCCTCTATGGGTAATACGAGTCGCCGTTACCATGCAGCAAGCGCAAAGCTCGCGCTTTCACCACTGGCGATGATCGACCCGTTGCAATAAGTTGCAAATACAGATAGTGCTCGCGACCGTTGAGGGGCAGTCGCTGGTGAAAAGGCTGTCCAGGAGTTCCGTGAGCATCATGCTCCGCCCGGCATCTCAAGCTTAGTGCAGAAACCCGTGCCAGGCTGTCAAAACTTCAAGGTTCGATAACCAACCCTTTCGAATAGTAAGTACGAAGCAACCTGCCGGAGGGTTCACTGTATATTTTCAACAACATTTATCTGACCGTTCATCCTGTTCAGTCAACATGAGGCCCCAATACCTCGGTGAATTGCTGGTCCAGTATGACAAACAACCCAAAAAAGCCGGCCAGCAGGTGGTTGACCAACGTGCACGGTTATGCGATTACACCCACAGATAAAAATTCCTTTCGCTACTGAAATGGCTATGAAGACGCGAATCCAGCACGCTACGGTCGTCTTTCCCGAAGGCCCGGTTGACGTCGACGTTGTGATTGAGGGCTCTCAGGTCGCCGACATCGATCCGGCCCGTCAACTGCCGGTCGATGAAGTGATTGATGCAACTGGGTTGCACCTGTTGCCTGGCGTAATTGACGATCAGGTTCACTTCCGCGAACCGGGGCTTACTCACAAAGAGGATCTCGAGCATGCAAGTCGAGCTTGTGCCAAGGGTGGTGTCACGACGTTCCTTGAGATGCCGAACACGATTCCCAACACCACTTCCCAGGCTCGCATCAACGAAAAGCTGGAACTTGCCTCCCGAAAATCACTGGTGAACTACGGCTTTTATATTGGGGCAACTCCCGACAATATTGCGGAACTAAAGGCCGCGCGTCGCACTCCCGGCATCAAGATTTTCGTCGGGTCCAGCACGGGCGATCTTCTTGTCGACGATCAGGAAACACTGGAGCAGATTTTTGCGCAGACGACACTACCGATTTGTGCCCACTGTGAGGATGAATCAATTGTTCGCAGAAATATGCAGAAGTATCGTGGGACTCGTGACATCACCGACCACTCTCGGATTCGTGATCATCAAGCAGCCCTGGTGGCTACAAAGCGGATGATTGACCTCGCACATCGACATGCGCACCGTTTTCACGTGCTTCACGTATCGACCGCGGCCGAAACCGAACTCGTTGCCGACCATCGTCGACTCGTAACAGGTGAAGCTTGTCACCATCATTTGTTGTTTAACATTGACCACTACGCTCGGTTAGGGACCTTGGTCCAGATGAACCCTTCTCTGAAACGACAAGAAGATTCAGCGGCTTTGTGGTGTGCGCTTGACGACGGGCGTTTGCAGGTCATCGCGACCGATCATGCCCCCCACACTTGGGAAGAGAAACAGCAGGCTTATCCCGAGTCCCCGTCCGGGCTTCCTGCCGTCGAGAATTCGTTGGCGTTGATGCTCAATGAGGTTGCCGCCGGACGTTGCTCCCTTACCCAGGTGGCCCACTGGATGTGTGAGGCGCCAGCCCGTGTTTGGGATATCGTCAATAAGGGGCGGATTGCTGTGGGATATGACGCCGATTTAGTGCTGGTTGATCTCGCCCTGGTGAAAGATGTTCGTAACGACCAGCAAGAGACCAAATGCCGTTGGAGTCCCTGGAACGGTGTCGCGCTCACTGGTTGGCCAGTACAAACATGGGTAATGGGGCACGAAGTTTTCAGACATGGAAAGTTCACTGACCAACCACAAGGTCAGGAGGCCCGTTTTGACCATGCCCGTGGTGGGTACTGGACGACAGCCGAGGCACAAGATTGAATTGCCGAGGGTTGGTCAGCGGAAAAGTTTCAGCCAAGGTCATGGGGTGACTATCGAGGCATAAGTGTCCTGTGAAAATGGAAGCTGTCTTAGCGACCGACAGCAGTGACGGTCTATTTGGCAGGGGCCCCGAAGTTTTTTGCTCGTTCGCCCCGGCGAATTCGGAGCGAATACCGTTGTAATTGGGAAGGTCGTGAGAGAACTTTACCTTATGTTACATCTCCAGTCCGAGACGTCCGATCGGTGGTTGGAGCAGGTCGACCGCCACCTTGACGAAATCTTGATCGACCACGCGCACTGTGAAAAAAAAGCAGCCGGCACGGCCCTCAATCTGATTTTTGCCTATGTGGAGGATCTTGAACTTTGCCGCGAAATGAGCGAAATCGTCGGTGAAGAACTCGAGCATTTCCACATGGTGATCGAATTGCTCCAGCAACGTGGAATTCGCTTTCGCCGACTGAAGCCAAGCAGTTACGGCCGAAAGCTTAACGACCTGGTTCGCAAGCAAGAACCGGATCGTGCCGTCGACCGCTTACTGGTTGCGGGACTGATAGAAGCCCGCTCTTGCGAGCGGTTTCACGCCTTGGCTCGGCACGTTGCCGACGAGCAACTCGCAACCTTCTATCTAAGCCTCTTCGAGTCGGAAGCCCGTCACCACAGAACCTACACGAGACTGGCAACCAACTTTGCTCCCGAGTCGCAAGTCTTCGCGAGGCTCGATGCGTTGGCAACGATCGAAGCCGATATCATCAACCTGGGCGAATCTTTGGCAAGAATGCACAGCTAGCACTGGTACACCGCTCGTCTTTGGTGCCAGACGATGCGCCCTGGCTGATGTCTTGGGCCACGGGCGACGTGGATCGACTCTTGGCCGTCCTGGTAGAAACCCAATCCGGCAGATCCCCCAGGATCCGCCGCGACGAGGGAGTCATCCATGCGGTTTCCGACCCAACGGCAACCGGTCAGTTGGACGAATCGGACCCTTTGAAGTCGACCCCAAGGGATCGAGATTTCCGGGGAGAAGTACCATTTTTGCCGGCAATCCCAGACCAATCGGAAAAAATTGACGCGAAAATCCCGCTCGCCTGAAAATGGGTAAATTGGGAATTTTCGGCGCCTTGCGAGTTGAGCAACGTCCGGTTATGTTCAAACGCTTGTTGAACCCACTTGGCCGACAGGCCGCAGGCGGCTCTTGCACGAAGCAACGTGTGAACCATGCAACGGAGGCCTCATGCTCAAGTCCCAATTGAGCCGCGCTTTCTTTAAATTCTGTCACGGTAATCATCTTGTATACAACACCTGTTGGGAAGATCCGCGCCTCGATCGTGTGGCACTGAATCTCAAGCCAGGCGATCGTGCGCTGGTCATTACCTCTGCCGGCTGCAACGCCTTGGACTACGCGCTTGACGAGCCCGACCGCATTGATGCCGTCGACATCAATCCACGTCAGAACGCTTTGTTGGAGCTTAAACTGGCGGCCATTCGCAGGTTGGAATACGCCGAGTTCTTTGACTTGTTTGGCCGGGGTCGTTTGCCTGAGTGGCCGGAAATTTACAAGCGCAGGCTGCGGAGTGAGCTAACGGACCAATCACGCAAGTATTGGGACCGCAACGGCCAGTTTTTTCATGGTCGCGGGCGGCAGAGCTTTTATTTTCGCGGCTCGGCTGGGACATTCGCCTGGGGGATGAACGCCTACATCGATCGTATTGCCAATATTCGCAACCAGATTGAAGAGTTGCTTGCCGCCGGTTCACTGGAGTTGCAAAGCGATATTTATTTTTCCCGGGTCAAACCCCAGTTTTGGGGCCCCATGATTCGTTGGACATTGCGTCGGGACGCAACCTGGTCGTTGTTGGGTGTACCTCGGGCACAGCGTTGGCAGCTGGATCGTTACTATCCTGGCGGTATCGTACAGTTTGTAGAAGACCGACTTGACGAGGTCTTCGCAAAAATGGTTCTGGCCGACAATTACTTCTGGCGAGTTTACATGACCGGCCAGTACACGCCCGATTGTTGTCCGGCTTATTTGCAGGAGCGTAATTTCGACCGACTCAAGAACGGGCTGGTTGATTGCATTCATTTGCATGACAAGTCGGTGCTCGAATTCCTCAATCACAATAGTGAGCCACTCACGCATTTGGTCTTACTGGATCACATGGATTGGCTGGCTGAGCGGCACCACGATATTCTTCAACAGCAGTGGCAAGCAATTGTTGACGGGACCGTTGATGGTGCCCGCGTGCTGTGGAGAAGTGCAGCGTTGCAAGTCGAATTCGTCGATCCGCTGGAGATCAAAGTGGGAGACCGAGTGGTTCGCTTGGGGGATTTGCTCAAGTATCACACCGAACTCGCTGAGCGACTTCATTTGCAAGATCGAGTCAATACCTACGGCAGTTTTTATGTTGCCGACTTGCGTCATCCGAGTTCCAGCCGCGAAAGCCAAGACTTCCAACATGAGCACTCTGGAACGACTGAAGACTCTCTATTACCTCACGCTCTCACCGATTCGCGGTGATACACACCAACAACGTCTTGAGAGCTTCTACCAGCATCAGGCGGTCGATTACGACGACTTCCGGGAGCGGCTGCTGCACGGTCGTGATGAACTTTTCGCTGCGCTGCCGGTGGCTGACGGGCAAGAATGGATCGATCTTGGAGCAGGCACCGGACGCAACGCCGAGCGGTTTGGAGATCGGTTGCAAAAGTTCTCGTCTGTACAGCTCGTGGACCTCTCCCCATCCCTGCTCGAGGTGACTCATCAACGTATAGACCAACATGGCTGGTCGAATGTCACGGCTGTTCATGCCGATGCCACATCGTTTGACCCGCCCGATGGATCTGTTGACCTGGTCACATTTTGTTATTCGCTAACCATGATTCCCGGCTGGTTCGCCGCCGTTGAAAATGCCTGGCGAATGCTCAAACCCGGGGGAATTATCGGGGTTGTCGACTTCTATGTTTCCCGCAAATATCCTGATCCCGATCAGATCCGGCATGGCTGGTTCCAACGTACATTCTGGCCAACCTGGTTCGCCATGGATAATGTTTTTCTCAGTCCAGATCACTTGCCCATGCTCCGCAGCCGATTCGAAACCATTTCGACCGAAGAGCGAACTGGAAAAGTCCCCTGGATCCCGCTGCTGGCCGCGCCGCATTACATCTTTGTCGGGCAGAAGCCCGAGTGAGCTGCACTTCGCTATTCGGCAAGGGGGCGCGAACGGGTAGAATGCTCCACACGTCAGCCCCCACGGTGATTCGAACCTTCTGCGCTGGGTCATGGGTACCATTTTCTACAGTTTGATGGGCGAGGGGCGGGGACATGCTGCGCGGGCACGCGCCATGACTGAGCAACTGCGGCACAAGCACCGCGTTGTGATCTATACCTCCTTCGAAGCGCTTGCCTTCCTCCGCAAAATTTATGTCGACAGCTCGGATGTTGAGGTTCGTGAAACGACGGGCATCATCATGGAGTACACTCGGGGGCGATTGGATCTTCCGAAGACCGTCATTAAAGGTCTTGGCTTGCGTTGGAATCTGAAAAAGATTGTGCAGCCCATCTGCCACGATATCGGGCGCGATCAGCCCGATATTGTGGTGACCGATTTCGAGCCTACCGTGGCGCGGGCAGCGCAACAAAGTGGTGTACCGGTCATGAGCCTCGACCACCAGCATTTCATCGTGGCTTACGATCTGGGCAGTTTGCCATGGAGGCTCCGGTCTTACGCTTGGGGGATGGTCCCTGTGGTTAAGTCCTTTGGGCTGGGGCAGCAAAAGACCGTCGTTTCAGCGTTCTTCTTTTCTCGACTGCGCCCTGCTTATCGCGACGTGATTCAGGTTGGCCCAATTCTCCGCCCGTTGGTCCGCCAGACAAAAGCAACGCTTGGGGATCACATTCTCTGCTATTTTCGTCGTCACACACCCGAGCGGATTGTCGATTTGATGACCCATGCCGAACGCCCAGTCCGTATCTACGGCCTGGGAGAGCGGCCAGCCCGAGACAATCTGCATTTTTGCAAAATCGCCGAGGAACCATTCGTTGCCGATTTGGCTTCCGCCTGGGCCGTTGTGGGCGCTGCCGGGAATCAACTTTCCGGTGAAACCCTCTATTTTGGTAAGCCATTCCTGACGATTCCCGAGAAAAACCATCACGAGCAGCGGATCAATGCCCACTTTGTCAAGGAATTGGGGGCTGGTGACTGCCAATTCATCGAGAATATCCAGCCGGATGATCTAACCCGGTTTCTTGGCGAGGCCGAAAACTATCGTAACAACCTCGCCAATTCCCCCCATCATTTCGACGGTACCGAGGCTGCGCTGGCAGAGATCGAGGCCTTTCTCCAGTTGGCCGCGAAATGATACCAGCAACTTGGTTTTGGGGTAGCACGGCGGCCCGGTTTTGAACCTGCTTGGGGCAAGTCTGTGTTGGCCAGGTTCGCGTTCACAAGTTCACCAAGCGAGAAACTCGCACCGGCGGGGTCGATGTGTGGGCCAGAAAAGCAACGACCACGTCTTCTTAATCGTACTGCTGAACTGCCGGCCATCTCCCCCCTTTAAGTCACCAGTTCCGACGCTTACGATAGGAAGCTGGCCCAGGCGGTCGGAAACAGGCACCCAACTGCGAAAATCGAAACGACTCATGGAAATGATCAAGGGACCCGCGGTCTTCCTGGCCCAGTTCATGCGCGATGAAGAGCCTTTCAACAGCATTGACACGATTGGCCCCTACATGGCGGAACTAGGCTACCGGGGCATCCAAATTCCCGGCTGGGACGAACGCACGATCGATATCGACCAGGCCGCCAGTTCCAAGGCTTACTGTGAGGACTACCAGGGGAAGCTCCGCGAGATGGGCCTCGAGATCACCGAGGTTGCCGGATATCTCGCAGGCCAGGTGCTCTGCATGCACCCGGCTTATGAAATCCTCTTTGAGAGTTTTCACCCGCCGGGTCTCAAGGGCAACGCACTTACCGAATGGGCCGCTGGCGAACTGAAAAAATGTATCCAGGCTTCGGTCAACTTTGGCGTCACGTGCGTTCCAGTCCTCTCTGGTGCGTTTGCGTGGCACATGGTTTATCCGTGGCCACAACGCCCGGCAGGCATCATCGAAGATGCATTCAAAGAGCAGGCGAAACGTTGGCGCCCCATCCTCGACCTGGCAAACGAGAGTGGCTGTGTGCTCGGCTTTGAGCTGCACCCCGGGTCGGACGTGTACGACGGCGCCACTTTCGAGATGTTCCTCGACGTGACCGAAAACCACCCGGCAGCCTGCATTAACTACGACCCCAGTCACTTCCTGATGCAACATCTCGATTATCTGGAGTTTATCAAGATCTACGGAGAGCGGATCAAGGGCTTCCACGTGAAGGACGCCGAGCTACAGCCAACCGGAAGAGTTGGTGTCTATGGCGGTTACCAACCCTGGGAGTGCCGCGCCGGCCGTTTCCGTTCCCCAGGGGATGGCCAGGTCGATTTTCGTCGTGTCTTCACCCTGTTGACCGAGGTCGGTTACTCTGGCTGGGCGGTCCTGGAATGGGAGTGCTGTATCAAGAATCCACGACAAGGCGCAGTCGAGGGCGCGCCGTTTATCGCCAGGCACATTATCGAAACCACCGATGTGGCGTTCGACGATTTTGCTGCTGGGAATGATCCAAAAATGAACCAGCAGATCCTGGGACTCTAACAAGGTGAACGAGCCAGTTATTCCCTCTTCGGCCCGCATGGATACCCGAAATCAAAATATAGAAATAATCGACCGATGCTGCTATGAGTTCAACCGGATGATTATGCTTTCGGGCAGGTCACTGTAGGCTCTTGTGATTCTGAGGTATCATCGAGCAGACCACCGAGACGTTGGTCAAACACAGGATAGGTAGTCCTCGGACTTGAACGGAACGGGATCGAAGCCGCTTATGGAGATCTTTTCAAGTCACGACTTCACGGATGCTCAGCGACAACGCATGCAGGAAATTGCCGATTGCGATGTCCTCCATTTCTTTGGCGAATTCGAAGATGACGACCACATGCCGGATGTATTCCCCGGCTGTGAGGTCGTTTTCGGAAACCTGCCTGCCCGCTGGCTGATCACGACCAAAACCCTTCAATGGAAGCAGCTTATCTCGGTCGGATTCGGTGAATATACCCACCTCGACTGGTCAAAACTCGTCCGGCAGATCACCGTGACCAACCTCGCCGGGTTTTTCGCATGCCCGGTCGCTGAAACAGCGCTCGGCGGTATTCTCTCGCTGGTTCGCGGTATCGATGAACTCTCGCGATTGAAAACCGGGGTGGATTGGCAGAAGGATTCCTTGAGAGAGCGAAGTCAGCTGCTGGAGGACGCCACCGTTGTCATGGTGGGATTTGGATCCATCAACCGCCGGCTCGCCGAACTGCTCAAGCCTTTCCATTGCCACATCACCACGCTGAGGAGTCGGTCTACGACAGCCGACCTGGAGACGCTGCTTCCTGACACAGATATCGTCGTCTGCGCCGCCCCCGAGACCGACCTGACCAGGGGACTGTTCGATGATCAACGGCTCGCTCGGATGAAGCACGGGGCGATCTTTGTGAATCTTGGTCGCGGCTCCATCGTGGATGAGCGGGCCCTGGAGCAGGGCCTGCGATCAGGACAACTCGGCGGCGCCGTACTGGATGTCACGGACGCCGAGCCGCTGCCAAAGGATCATTCGCTGTGGCAATGTCCTCGCACTATCCTCACACAGCACACCGCTGGCGGCACAGCCGACGAAATCGATCGCAAGATCGAGGTGTTTGCCCGGAATATGAGACACTATCGGGCTGGAGAACCCATGATTGGAGTCGTGGACTGGGAGAAGGGATATTGAAGACACTATCGATCCCCGGTCGCGAAGCCCACGTGAGGTCATACGCGGGCATGACCTCACGCGTCGCCCGCGGCGCCAAGAGAGGATGAACACATCGGCATGCCAACCATCCAACATATCCGCAGCATCCTGCTCAGTTCCTCCTATGCCGACACAGACGAGCCGGAAATCAAATGCAATTTCCCGAACGGACCAAAACGCACCATTGGCATGGTCGAGGTGGTACTGGACAACGGCGTGACCGGCCTGGGCGAAGGATATCTGGCCGTGTTTGCGCCACGGGTGTTCGAAACCATCGTCGAATTGTGCACCCCTTACCTCCTGGGCAAGGACGCCTTTGAAATCGATGAATGCGTTCGCGACCTGTGCGGTGTGTGTGATTACTGGTCGCTGCAGGGCGCTGCCCGGCATGTCACCAGTGCGTTCGAAATCGCGTTGGTTGACGCTAAGGCGAAGAGCCTTGGCGTTGCAGCGTACGATCTGTTCTGCGGTGCGCCGACCGATTCAATCCGCATGTACGGCAGCGGGGGGTGCTGCGACACACGGGAGCATTTCCGGCGGGAGTTGTCCATGCTCGATGCGATGGGCATCGACCTTTACAAAATCCGCGCAGTCAAGCACGACATTCTCCGCACGGCCTGGATTCTTGAAGAAGCGTCAAAACACGGCATTGAGATCGGCGTGGATATGTGTCAGAACCTGGCACAACCATCGCAACTCGTCGAAGACGTCGTTGCCTATGTGGAGAGCGTGCACAAGCTCACCGACAAAAGAATCGTCTTTCTCGAAGAAGCGATTGGCCCAGCCAACCCGCAGGGCTTCAAGGCGTTGCGGGAACGCGTTAAGCCGCGGGTCTGCGGCGGGGAGATCATCACGACTCCTACGGAAATGATCGAGCGGATCGAGAATGACATTTACGACTTTGTACAACCAGATGCATCGGTCATCGGGGGCCTCGGGGCGGTGATGAAGGTGTTCGATGCCGCAGCGGCCAGAGGTACCGACGTGGTCGTTCACGCCTGGGGTGGTCCGGCGGCCCTGATGGCCAATTACCACGCCGCCTTCGCCGGCAATGGAAAACTCGTCGAGTATCCCATGCTTGCCTTTCCACTCCGCGAGGCCATGGTGGGTGATCAGATGCGGATCGAAGGTGGACGCCTTTTGCGTCCGACGGCGGCGGGGATCGGTGTCACGCTTACACCGCAAATCGAGGCGCAATTCCCGTTTGACCAGACCGCCGTATACGATTGTCAGGGCATCGACTACGGCTCCCCACCTGACGAGTCCTGGCAATAGATTGGCGAAGGTTACCGCTCCCGATGTACCTTCGTGAATGGTGATTCATGTTCGCATCCGTAGAACGTTGCTCCCCGCGCGTGCTCTCTTGTAGGCTTGAAGAAAGAGTTACTCATCCAAACCGTCGGTGACAAGCTTGTCCTGGCCGGTCAGGGGGAACGTGGCCCGCACGATGCAGTCTACACGTTTCTGGAAAATCGGCACGGCAGCGCCCGAACCGGAAGGTCGGTTGATCCCAAGAACCGAGCCCGCAAAATGCAAATGATTTCGATTTCTGGATGAAAATATAGACGTTTTTAGTGGCCCATGTTATACTCAAAAGTTGTGGTACTTGAGAGCCTCTCGCAACGTTGCACCTCACACCCATCTACACGTGAAATACGAGACCAAAAACCGAAGACTGCCGGCGGCCAAAAACACCCACCCTGAACACGGCCTTTGGTCTTTAACGGTGACGTTAAACTGGGCCCAAAAACTCGACTCCCGTCGAACGCATTGGGGACCACAAGAGGCCTAGGAACAGTGAGATATGGCGATTTCTTCTGGTACGAGTTGGTGGTACCCGTGGCGGACCTCTAGCCGCGCCCGTCCCGGGAGACACGCGCTGGCACGTCGGCCAGTCTCTCGTTATTGCCGCCCACTCGCACTGGAATCGCTTGAACAGCGATGCTTGCTCTCCTTCACGGCAGTTGGCTCGTTTGGCGGCTCGCAAGCTTCGTGGGCCGATTTTGACAACGACAATTGGGTGGACTTGTACACCGACGGCATGGTCTATCGCAACAACAATGGTACTCTCACCTCTTTCCAATCGTTAGGCGGTGGTGTTTGGGGCGACTTCAACAACGACAGCTTTATCGACATATACAATTTCAGCAGCAACATGTTGTATCAAAACAACGGTGGCACGGGGTTTATCAACGTCTCGCCGATGCTTCCGGATCTAAGTCATTTGCCCTCCAGGCACGGAGCTGCCTTTGGCGACTTCACCGGTGATGGCTTTCTCGATTTATACGTGGGCGGGTATGAGGGGAACGGCTATTACCCTGACGTCCTGATGGTTAACAACGGTGGGCAATCGTTTGACATCGCTTGGACCCAAAGTAACGACGCAGTCATTACTGTGGGAAACCCTCGTCCGGCGCGGGGAGTCCACCCCTTTGACTACGATGAAGACGGCGACCTGGATATCTACGTCTCTAACTATCGATTGGAACCCAATCCCCTGTGGGAAAACGACGGGGAAGGAAACATTACCGATGTATCGAACACAACGGGCTCGACCGGCGGATATGGGCATACGATCGGCTCGGCCATCGGTGACCTCGACAACGATGGCCATCTCGATATCTTCGTCGGCAACTTTTCACACGACCCACCTTTTGCGCCCCAGCCGGGAGCCCGATTCTTGCGTAACACAGGTCCCTCGGGGGACTACAACTTTGAGCAAATGTTGGACTGGGACTACCACGGCGACAACCGATCCGAATGGCAGGAATCTTACGCCTCCGGTAGCCTCGCCGACTATGACAACGACGGCTACCTGGACCTCTATTTCACCACTGTCTACGGGGGAGACAACGCGCGACTTTATCGCAACAACGGTGGTGTATGGAACTTCAACAACGTGACCAGTTCTGAGGGGTTAGCAGGCCAACCAACAACCTACCAGGCAGCGTGGGCCGACTACGATAACGACGGCGATGTAGACCTCATAACTGGGGGCACGCTCTACCGCAACGATACTACCGGCAACAACTGGCTGAAAGTCACCCTGAGGGGCGACGGATCTAATGTGAGCACCACGTCGATTGGTGCGGTGGTACGGGCTGAAGTGAACGGCCAAACTCTTACCCGGCAGGTCGACGGCGGATCGGGACAGGGCAATCAGAACGACCAGACGTTGCATTTTGGTTTGGGCAACTACTCAGGGAGTGTGCCACTGGAAATCACCTGGCTCGACGGCACGGTGGTCACCCTCACCGCCCCGGCCAATCAGCACTTTGAGTATTCTTATGGTGGTTCCGGTCTTGAAGATACGGTCCTCTATGATATTGGCGAAGTTGGCCGAATCACCAACCTGACCCATAACGCACAAACAGTCACACTCGACCGCAGCTATAAAAACCCGGTCGTGTTCGCCCAATCCCCATCCAACAACGAAAGCCAGCCAGCCGTGGCGCGCGTGAGCAATGTCCAGTCCAACCAGTTCACAATCGCTTTAGCCGAGTCCTCCGACGGCAATACCACACACGCCAGCGAGATGGTGACCTACGTGGTTGTCGAGGCAGGCCGGTACACCCTGGGCAACGGGACTGAACTGGAAGTCGGGCTGGTGAATACCGCAAAAACAGTTGGAAACCGGATGTCCAATTCTTGGGAGTCGGTAAGCTTCTCGGAATCGTTTTCAGAAACTCCTGTTATTTTAACCCAAATCCAGACCACCAACGGTTCGGATTTTCTTTCAACCCGGTATTTAGCAACCTCTTCCTCCTCGTTCCTTTTCGGACTAGAGCAGGAAGAGCTGATGTCGACGCCCGGTGCGGAAGAAACCGTTGGCTACCTGGCCATTGACAGGGGCACGGGCAGTTGGAACAGCATGAAATACGACGCGGGATCGACAGCCAATGCTGTGACCGATGCGCTGTACGACCATTCGTTTGCGACCTCGTTTGCAACACCCCCAGCTTTGCTGACCTCGCTGGCAACCTATGACAGCGGTGACAACGGCCATGTACGGTTTGATAACCTCACCGAAATTGGTGTACAGCTAAAGGTCGAGGAGGACCAATCGTATGACAGCGAGACGACCCATACCACCGAAGTTGTGGACTACCTGGCCATTGGCGGGGACGGGACACTGACGGCACAAGTTCCCCAACTGCCAGTGGGAGAAGTTGGACAGATCACCGATCTCACCCACAACCACCAAACCATTTCGCTGAACAGAACCTACACGGATCCTGTCGTCTTTGCCCAATCCGCCTCAAGCAACGACAGCCAGCCAGCCGTCGTGCGAATACGTGATGTCCAGGATGACCAGTTCACAATTTTCCTGGCTGAACCCTCAAACCAGGGAAGTTCCCACGGTAGCGAAACGGTCAGCTACGTGGTTCTGGAGGCTGGCAAACACCGGCTCAGTAACGGTACATGGCTGGAAGTCGGCACGGTTAGTACCAGCAAGACGGTTGGCAACCGGATGACCAATTCCTGGGAAGCGGTTAATTTCGAAACAAGCTTTTCCGAAACCCCCGTGATCCTGAGCCAAGTCCAAACCAACAACGGTGCCGATCTCCTGCAGACCCGCTACCTGGCAACCTCTGGTTCCTCCGTGCTGCTGGCCTTGGAACAGCAAGAAAGTACGACAACGTCCAGTCCGGAGGAAATCATCGGTTACCTGGCCATCGAACCAGGCTCTGGCACGTGGAGTGGCATGCGTTACGAAGTCAACCATACGCCAAATGCCGTCACTAACGACTGGTATCCGCTCTCTTACGCAACCGGGTTTGAATCCACACCCAACCTGCTCACTTCACTAGTAACCTACGACAGCGGGGACAACGCCCATGTTCGCTATACCAATTCCCAAAAAACGGGGGCAGAACTGAAGGTCGAAGAAGATACGACCTATGACCCCGAGGTAAACCATACGACCGAAACGGTTGCCTACCTGGCGATTGGTGGCCAGGGCAATCTCACCGTGCCCCCGCCCCCCCTTGTCATCGGTGAAGTCGGCCAGGTGACTGCATTGACGCATATGCCGCAAACGATCCTGCTTGACGGCGACTATGCATCCCCGGTTGTATTTGCCAATGCGGCCTCGATGTCCAGCCTCGAACCAGCGGTGGTCCGCGTAAGCGATATTCAATCGGACCGCTTTACGATGTACCTGGCTCACCCCTCCAATGGTGATGGTATCCACAACACCCCAGAGACAGTGACCTACGTCGTACTCGAAGCCGGATCGTACCAGCTTGCCGGCGGTACCAAAATCACGGTCGGTGCAGTGGAAACCTCGGCCACGGTGGGTAACCGGATCTCGAACTCTTGGGAATCTGTTACTTTTCCCACGCCCTTTGAATCGACCCCGGCGATTATGAGCCAGATTCAGTCAACCAACGGTGCGGATTATCTACAGACGCGCTACCTGGCAACCTCTGGTTCCTCTTTTATTCTTGGCCTGGAACCACAAGAGTCGACCACCACGCAAGGCGTGGTCGAGACGGTTGGTTATTTGGCCATCGATGCTGGTCCCGGAACGTGGAATGGCCTGCCCTATGAAGCGGGGATCTCTGGCAACGCCGTTACCGATTCGTGGTATCAACTCACCTATACCAGCACCTTCGAAGAAATCCCCAATTTATTGACGTCGCTTTCTACTTATGACAGCGGGGACAACGCCCACCTTCGCTATCAGAATTTGCTTGCCACCGGCGTGCAGCTAAAGGTCGAAGAAGACACAACGTACGACAGCGAGACACTGCATACCACCGAGGCGGTCACCTTTTTAGCAATCGCCGGTGAAGGGCTTCTGACAGCGGCCTTTTCGCTCTCTCCTCCGACGATCATCGCGTTTGAGCAAAACGGCCCTTCCGGGATATCGAATACCCTGGAGAGTCTTTCGTACACATTCGACAACGATGTTGTCGTTACGGTTGATGACCTGACTCTCAGGAATATCAGCACCGGAGGCGCTGCGGTGGATTTGACGGGCATTGGGTTCAATTACGATTCTGC
>Ga0310121_10002717_pt1 | contig 16587 bp, 10 predicted proteins | sample CB27_Tmax_986_MG_FD_203504 | JGI IMG/M metagenome (GOLD analysis project Ga0310121, IMG submission 203504) | Marine microbial communities from Western Arctic Ocean, Canada - CB27_Tmax_986 | ecosystem: Environmental > Aquatic > Marine > Oceanic | place: Canada: Western Arctic Ocean | collected...
CGCGCGCGGAACCGCAGAGGGTGACGGCGATATCGGCGTCGCACCACGCTGTCGCGGAGAGCGGTTTCGAGCGCTGTGCGGAGATGTCGACGCCCGCTTCCGCCATTGCAGTCACGACGCGGCGCGAAAGCCCGGCGGGCCGGGTGCCGGCGCTTTCCACCGCGATCGCAGGCACTAGGTGACGCGCCCAGCCTTCAGCCATTTGCGAACGCGCGGCATTTCCGGTGCAGACAAAGAGGATTTGCATCGCGGCTCGACTGTGCGGCGCGCCAAAAAACTGCCGGCCGCTCGTCGGCAGGAGCATGTTCCACCACCCCTCAGTTTCCTGTGGAAAGGTGGTACAGTAACCTGTTTTTCCACTAGAAACCACAATGCAAAAACTTTAAAAGGTGGAACCAATGGCGCCGAGCTTATGGTCTATCTTACGCCTAAGACCACTCGCGGGCAGCAGTACTGGTATCTCGTCAAGTCATTCAAGTTCAACGGACGCGTCGAGAAAGTGCAGCATTACCTCGGTTCCGAGGAGCCCAGCGAGCAGGAACTGGAGCGGCTCAAAGCCATCCATGAGCCGGAGCTGGAGCTCGCCGCGGTCGAGCGCATGGCGAAGGCATCCGCCGGGATGTTTCGCACTCCCTACCTTGATTTGAAAGCGCTGAAGGGGCTCGAGCGACTGAAGTTCCTGCGGCGCGCGCTGAACCGGCTGCAACAGGACCACAAGGCGCGCGAGCGAGATGTGCAGCGAGCGGAGCTGGCAGCTGTGCATGGCAACCTGATGCTCACCTCCGAACCGCTGGCACGCGAACAGACCGAGGCGATACTACTACATGACCGCGCGCCCGCGGGAATCCCGCTGTCGCGCGTGCTCGAAGTGCTTGCGCTGCGGAGACTCCATCACGAGATGGGTGAACGCGTTGCGCGGCTCGACCGACGCGCCATCCTCAAGCTGCACCTGGAAGTGCGCGAGGGGCAGGGCGACGGCGGACGCCTGCGGCAGAACAACGCCAGCCTCCCCGGCTCGGCCTTCGTTCCCCCGCCGCCGGTGCTGATTGAGGACGAACTCGACGCGTTGCTCGAGTGGTGGCACGACCCTTCGCCGCTGCATCCGTTCGAGCAGGCGGCGCTGTTCCACCATCGCTTCCTGCAGCTGCGCCCCTTCACGGCTGGCAACGGCCTCGTGGCGCGGCTGCTGCTCGACGGGATGCTCGTACGCGCGGGCCTGCCTGCACCAATGTGGCAGCGGGAGGACCGCTCGCGTTACCTCTCGGCGCTGGTCGCGGGCGACCGCGGCGACCGTGGCCGGCTGATTTCGGGCTTCTGGAAGGCATACCGGCAGCACCACCGTTCTGGTGTCAGGGGCGAGCTCGCAGCCCTGAAGACCGAGCCGCGCCAGGCACATCTGGAGGCTTTCTGATTGCGTCTTCTCGAACTTGAGTTCGAGAACTTTAAATCCTTCAAAGGCCACGTTACCGTCCCCTTCGGCCCCGGCTTCACCTGCATTACTGGCCCCAACGGCTCGGGCAAGAGCAACATCACCGACGCCATCCTCTTCATCCTCGGCTCGCGCTCGACCAAGCTACTGCGCGCGCGACGGCTGAGCCAGCTGATTTTCGGCTATCAGGAAGGAAAGAAATTGCGCAGCGCGGCGAAGCACTGTCGCGTCAGCATGGTCTTCGACAACGGCGACCGTTTCCTCTCCATCGAGAGCGACCTGGTGCGATTCACCAAGGGCGTGCGGCTGCGCGGCGGCAAGCCGCACACCTACTACCGCCTCAACAGCGACGCCTCCTCGGCGGGCGAATTCGAGGCGCTCTTCTCGCGTGCCGGGCTCTACGCGACCGGCTACAACATCATCCAGCAGGGTGATGTCATGCAGACCTCGCTGATGTCGGGCACCGAACGCCGGCGCAAGCTGGAGGACGTCGCCGGCATAACAGCCTACGAGCAGCGGCTGCGCAAGACCCGCTCGGCGCGAGACCGTGTGGGCGCTGACCTTACGCTGCTCGAAGAGCGCATGCGCGAGGCGCAGCGGCTGCTGCGGCAGCTCGAACGCGAAAAACGTGATGCCGAACGGCTTGAGGCCATCCTGCAGCAGCTGCAGGAAAACGAGCTCCAGCGCAAGTGGCGCCGCGTGCTCGACCTAGAGGCGGAGCTGGAGTCGCGGCGCGAGCTGATTGCACGGCACGAAACAGAGCTGGAAGAGCTGGTGGGGGAGCTGAAAGAGCGACAAACTGCGATTAAATCTTTCGAAGACGATTATAAAAAGGTGGAAGCCGAAATTTCCGACGCGGGCGGTAACCGCGCGCGCGAGCTGCAGGAGCAGCTGGACAAAGCGCGCGTCGACCAGGCGCTGGCGCAGAGCAACGCCGAAACGGCTGGCGCGCGGCTCACCGAGCTGGAGGTATCGCGCCGCCAGCTGGGCGATGCGCGCAAGGCTGCCGCGGCGGAGCTGAAAGAGCTGCGCGACGCCCTCGATGAGGCTCGGGCGGGCGCCGGCGAGCTGGAAGCACAGGTCGCGACCGCCGCCGGGGAACTGGCGCGGCTCGAGGCTTCCGCCGCCGACGGTTCGCAGGAAATCGCCGGGCAGCGCGATGCGCTCGACGCGCTGCGACAGGCGGCGGGTGAGCTGGAGATGCAGCGGCACCGGCTCGAGGGCGAGCGCGAGCAGCTCGAACGACAACTGGAGCTGGCGCGCGAGCAACTGGAGCGGTCAGAACTGATGCTGAAGGCGGTACGGGAGGATGCGGCTGACGCCGACTTCCAGCTGCAGGACCTCGAAGTGGGACGCAAGTCTGCGGCGGATAACCTGCGCAAGGTCACCGCCAAGCACAGCAAGCTGGTGGGCGAGCTGGCACAGGCGAGCGACCGGCTGGAGCGCATCGAGGCGGAGTTGCGCGAGGCGGCGCTGGCGCTGGCGGCCGAAGAGGCGGCTACGCGCGCCCGCGACGAAATCGGTGGCTACGCGCGCGCGGTGCAGTCGCTGCTCGCGGCGCGTGATGCGAGAGAGCTGGAGGGCATCGTCGGGACGATTGCCGAGCTGGGGCAGGTTGACGAGGAGCATGCACTGGCGCTCGAGGTAGCGGCTGGCGCGCGGATGCAGTCGGTCGTCGTCAGGGATGATTCGGTGGCGGCGGAGGCGATTGCATTCCTGAAACGGCGCAAGCTGGGACGGGCGCGCTTCCTGCCGCTCAACCGGCTGCGCAGGTATCGCCCCGGCGCCAACGCGCTGCTGCTGGTGAAGCAGTCCGGTGCAGTCAACTTCGCGCAGGAGTTGGTGCGGTTCGACCCGCGCTACGCCGACGCCTTCGGCAACGTCTTTGGCGATACGGTCATCATGCGCAGCCTCGACGAAGCGCGCAGCTGCCTCGGCAAGGGCCGTATGGTCACGCTGGCGGGCGAGCTGCTCGAAGCGGGCGGCGCGATGGTGGGCGGCTCGCCGCCCCGTTCGGGAATCCATTTCGGGACCGGTACCCGTGACAACCTCGGCGAGTTGGTGGCGCGCCTCGGCATCGCCGAGGCGCGCAAGCTCGAGGCGAGCGCCGCGGTGCAGGAGTTGCGCGAGGAGTTGGCGGAAGTGGCGCAGGCGAAGGCAGCGCTCGAGAGTGAATGCTCGACCACCCAGACCCGCGTGACCGACTTCGACGAACAGGCGACCAAGTCGGCCGAAGGGCTGCTGCAGGCGGAGAAGGCGTTCGAGACGCGGCAGGGGGCGCTGACGGCGCTCGAGGGCGAGCTGGGCGAGCGCGAAACCGCGCTGGGCGAGCTGCAATTCACGATTACCGACCGCGCCGGGAGCGTAGAGCAGGCGGCGACTGCGTTACAGGAGCTGACCGGCGGCGTGGCGGCCGAACGGCTGGCGCAGCTCCAGTCGGCGCTCGGGCAGCAGCGCGAGGAGCTTTCAGGAGCGCGCGCCAGCGTGGCGCGGTTCGAGGCGGCCGAGGAGCCCGCCGCAGGCGAGGAGCAGCGGCTGGCGAGCGAGCTGGAGCAGAACCTGGCGGAGCAGAAGGAGCAGCAGGCACTGCGGCGCGGCGAGCGCGAGACGGCGCGCAAGCTGGCGCGCGAAGTCAAGGCGCTGAAGGCCGAGGAGGACACCAAGTTCCGCGAGCTCAAGGAGTTGCGCGATCGGCGCGACCGGCTGCGCAACGAGCTAGCCGAAGCGCGCACTACACTGGCGCAGCGCGAGGAATTCGGCCGCGGCCGGCGCCACGCTACCGATGAGCTGAAGATTGAGGTCGCAACGCGTGAGCCGAAGCTGGCCGAGGCGCGGCTGCGGCTGCCCGAGAAGGCGGAGCAGCCGGCGAAGGTCGGCGGCAGTGAGCAGCTGGAGGCGCAGCGCGAGACGCTCGAACGGCAGCGCGGCCGGCTCGGCAACGTCAACATGCTTTCGCTCGAACATTACCGGCAGGAAGAGGAGCGGCTGGCGCGTATTCGCGAGGACCGCAAGCAGCTGCGCAGGGAAGTGCGGCGGCTCGATGCGCTCGAGCAGAAAATCTCAGGACGCAAGCTGGAGCGCTTCACTAAAATTTATAAACACATCGACGAAAATTTCCGGGCCACTTTCACCGACCTGACCGGCGGTGGAAAGGCGTGGCTGGAGCTGGAAAAACCGGAAACGGTCTTCGACGGTGGCGTCACAATCAAGGCACGCATGCCGCGCAAGCGGCTCTTCCCGGTCGAGGCGCTTTCGGGCGGTGAGAAATCGCTCGTCAGCATGGCGTTCATCTTCGCCATCCAGCGCTACGACCCGAGTCCGTTCTACTTGCTGGACGAGCCCGACCAGAATCTGGACGGCGTCAACACCGAGCACATCGGCCGCGCGATTGCGCTGCAGTCGGCGGTGGCGCAGTTCCTCGTCGTGAGCCTGCACCACGCCGCGCTGCGCGAGTCGGCTCACGTGATTGGCGTCTTCATGGACGACGACGGCGTTTCGCACCTGCACCAGATTCACGACGTCGACAGCTTCATCGCTTCGCTGCCCACCGATGAGGTGGCGGCGTGAGCCTGGTCGAGAACCACCTGCTGTTCCACAAGGCGATTGTCGGCAGCGATGCGGAGCGGGTCGACGACTATCTCGACCTGGCGCAAGCTTCCGAGGCGGGGGCCGAAATCATCGCCATCGAGGACCCCCTGGCGCGTAGCATCGCGGTGCTGTTCCAGCTGGTGCGCGAGCATGAGCTGGACCCGTGGCAGCTCGACCTCGGTTTCGTGTTGCAGGAATACCAGCAGCATGCGCTGCGCGCTGACGCGCTCGATTTCCCGTTGGCGGGCGCCATCCTGGGCTGGGCCTGGGACGTGCTGCGGCTGCGGTCGGCAGGCGCGGTCGAGGCGAGCGAGCCACTCCCCGAGCCGCAAGGGGAATGGGAGCCGTTCGATTTCGGCTGGGAGCCGACTTACGCTGAGCGGCTCGAGATGGTCGCCGAGCCGCCGCTGGAGGAAACGGTCCGTTTCCGCGGCGAGCGGCGGGTGACGCTGATGGAACTCGTTGGCGCGCTCGAGGATGCGCGACAGGTCGAGCTGGAGCGCCGCGCCCGACTGGCGCGGCGCAAGCAGCTGCGCGAGACGCGGCAGGCGATACTGGACGACCGCGCCAGCCACATCGTCGACAATATGCACCATGACGACCCGACGCTCTACAAGGAGCAAGTGTGGCAACGTATCAACGACTTCAACGGCAAGCCGATTCCGCTCGGCCAGCTGGTTGACGCCCCCAACCGTTCCAGCGTCGTGCGCACTTTCGTCGGCTCGCTCTTCCTGGCGCGCGAGGGGCGCATTGAAATCCAGCAGAAGGACCTACGCAACCATTCGATTTACGTCCGCAACCGGGAGGCTGCGGGCTGAGCGCCATCGCGGCAGAGGCGGCACTCTTCTCCGCTGGCCGGCCGCTGACGGTGCAGGAAGTCGCTGAGGCAACCGGGCTCTCCCGCAAGGCAACCAGTGCAGCGCTGGAGGAGCTGGTCGCCGCCTGCCACGACCGCGAGGGGGCGCTGGAGATTGTGCAGCTTGGCGCCAAGTATGCGCTGCAACTACGGCGCGACGCCATCGAGTATGGTCGCCGGCTGGCGCCGCAGGAAATTCCGGGGCATTTGCTGCGGACGCTGGCGCTGGTGGCGCACGAGCAGCCGATGCTACAGTCGGAGCTCAAACGCCGCATGGGCGACCGGGTCTACGAGCACGTCGGCGAGCTGCTCGAGCTGGGAATGCTCGAGCGCGAGCGGAGCGGCCGCAGCTTCGCACTCTCCGTGACCGAGGCGTTCGACGAGTATTTCGGCATCAGCGCCGCGACGCAGACGGAGCGGCGCGCTTTTCTGGAGCAGGCGCTCACCGCCCCGTGAACGGTCCCGGGCTGCTCGAGCTGCTGGTCATCGGCCTGCTGGCATGGCTGCTGCTCGGCCCACAGCGGCTCGCCGAAGTCGCGCGCAGCCTCGGTGTGGCCTGGCGGGAATTCCGTGGCTACCGCGCTTTCCCGCTCGGCGCGCCGGGCGCGCGCGGCGAGGAGGAGCAGCTGCGCGCGGCGGCGGAGCGGCTGGGAATCGCGACCGACGGGCTGGACGAGGCGGGACTGCATGCAGCGCTACAGGCCCGATTGTCCAAGGAATGAACCACAATGGACGGTAGCAGAGCGGTAAACTACAAATATCCGGAGCGGTGCGGGCGACGTATGCAGCGATTCCTGACGCTCCTGCTGGTCCTGATGCTGCTGCCGGCGTTTCCGGTAGCGCAGGGAGCCAATGACGTGCGGTCCGACCTCGACAAGGGCTACCTGAGCGAAGTGTGGCGCGCTGGATTAGGGAGCGGCCTCGGCGCGCTGAACTCAATTCGCACCGCCGATATCGACGCTGATGGCGAGGACGAGCTGGTAGTCGGCAACGCGCAGGGGTTCCTGCACGTGCTGGACTGGAACAGCTCGCTGAACGGCTGGGAAGAACAATACCACAGTATCGATATGGGCGGTGGTGTCAAGGGCATGGAAATCGCGCAGCTCGACGAAGACGCTGCGCTCGAGATTGCAATCGGCTACGCGGCGTCAGGCGGCGGCAAGGTGCGCATCGTCGATGGTAGCTCGCTCAAGGCGGAGACCAACTGGACCTCCGGCGTTTACTGGTCGCACAACCAAGGTACCGAAGGGCGACCCTACGGCCTCGCGCTGGGTGACCTGGACGGCGATGGCGCCACCGAGCTGGCGATGGGGGGCGATCTCGGCTACTTGTGGGTGGTCGATGCAATTACCCCTGAAATTTACGTTGGCCGCGACATTACCTTCGACGAGGCGGAGTGGTATCGCGACTTACGACCGGACTTCAATAATCAGCAAATCGAGAACGTCTGGGGCGTCGCGATGGGGCAATTCGACAGCGACCCGGCACTGGAGATCGCGGTCTCGACCAAGCAGGGGTGGATCGGTGTCTTCGATGGGGAGACTGAGGAACTGCAATGGAAGAAGGATATGCGCGACGGCAGCGACCTTGACTCACTCTGCTACGGGCTGCTAGCGGCCGACCTAGATGAAAACGGCATTGACGAGTTGGTCGTGGCGCAGCAGTCAAGGCTCTCGGTCTTTGTTGACGGCGACCCGAACGAGCAAGTGAACCGCGACAACATTGACTCCGGCTACGGGCTGGCGGCGGCCGACCTGTTCGGCTCCAGTCGCAACGAATTGGTGGTCGCCGACAATGGCGGCGACCTACATATCCTCGGGCTGAGCGGAACTACGCTCACTACCTATCAGGAGTGGGATTCGGGGCTGCTAATGAACTCCGACGCCGGCGTCGCAATTTCGCTGGCGCACGACAATCCTTGGATTGTGCATGGCGGCGACGCGGGAATCCTGGTGGCGTGGGAAGTCACTTCCTCTTCGAACCACGCGCTGGCATGGGACTCGACCGCCGCCAACAATGGCGGCAGCGGCCTCTACTCGCTTCCCGGCACCAAGGCTCTGGGTGTCGCGATCGGTAACATCGATTCCGACCCGGCGCTGGAGGTGCTGGTCGGCAGCGGCTCGGGCCAGGTTTTTGCCTTTGACGGCGTGACGCGCGCCCTCGACTGGACCAGCCCGGTACTGGATAAACTGCCTATCTCTATCGGCGTCGCCGACCTCGACGGTGACGGTGAGATGGAGATTGCCGTCTCAACTGGAAACCCCGGCGAGGTGCGGCTGGCTGACAGCGGTGAGGGGGCTGAGGGGTCTCTCTATATCTTCGACCGCAGCGGTCCGGACTTCGCGCAAACGTTCAGGAGCGATAATATAGATCAGGCCATGGGGCTTGCGATTAGCGAACTGGACGGCTCGAATTATCCTGAAATCGGCCTCGCGACCGGATTCGTGGAGGCCTCTCTCGGCGGCGCCACAGATTACGTCGGCCATGTGCGAGTATTCGGCTACGATGGCTCGGACTATGACGAGGAATGGTCGAGCGGCGATCTGGGGGCACCAGTGCGCGGAATCGCTGCCGGCGACCCGAATGATGACGGGCAAAACGAACTGGTCGTCGGGACCTACGACGGCGACGTGCTGGTGTTCCGCCACAGCGGCGCCAACTACGTGCAGGACGGGGCAACCATCTCCACCGGGCGGGTCGAAGCATATGGTCTGGCGATTGCAGACCTCGACGGCGACGGCGACACCGAGATTATTGTCGGGACCGGCAAGGAGAGTAGTGAGAAGAAGCCGCTTATCCAGATCTACCGTGGCTCGAACCATGTCAAGGAATGGGAGAGAACTGTTGAGACCAGCTCTGTCTGGGGTGTGCTCTGTGTCGACTTAGACGACGACGACGTGGTCGAGCTGATTTATGGCACCAGCGGCGGCGAACTCTTCGTGAAAGACGGTGAAGATTTAAACACGCAAGCCGAGGGACAGGCCAGCGCGCTTTCGGGGGCGACTGGCCACTACGGCAACATCCGCATGGCGAACCTTGACGGTGAAGGGGCCAATGAGTTGGTGGTCGGGAGCACTGCCTACCTGTGGGTCTTCACCATCGAGGGGGCGACCGACGGCCCCGACCTCGCCATCGAGGGCGACGAAATCCTAGTCACACCCGCAGACCCCGACGAGGACGACGACCTAGTCGTGAACATCACGCTCCACAACTACGGCGGCGCCCCGATTGACGAATGGCGGGTGAAAATCTACGACGGTGACCCCGACGCGGGCGGCAAGAAGATTACCGAGTTCACCTGCCGGGCCGGGGATCCGGACCAGCGCGAGGGATGCCGCACCATCCCAGCGGATGGGGAGGCGATGTTCGAGGTGTTCTGGAGCAGCCAGCAGACCACGCCCGGCTACCACGAACTCTACGTCAAGGCGTTCGACATCCAGAGCCCGGTCGAGGAGACCCGTTTTTCCAATAACAAGGACTACACGACGGTCGAAATCGAGGAAATCCCCAACGACGCGCCGATAATCAGTGCGTTCTTGGACATCGTGACTATATGGGTTGACGAGCCTGTTCGTATTGACGCGGGTGACTCGTACGACAACGAAACTACGGAGGGGCAGGCAGACCGTGACTACGGCGGCGACGCGACGATGGAGTACCGCTACTCTCCCGATGAAGGAGGAGGCTGGTCCAGCTGGATGTTCGACTACACCCGCGACCTAGATTTCACGGAGCCTGGCGAGAAAGAAATGAAAGTGCAGGTGCGTGATGAGCGAGGCAAGGAATCCGAGGTGATGATACTCATGGTGACGGTAAAGAGCAACTCGGCGCCAATAGCCATGCTCGCCACCAGCACCACCTCGGTCACGCTGGGCGGCTACGTCACCTTCGACGCCTCCGCTTCGCATGACCCCGACGACCGCGCTGATCTTGAGTTCCGCTTCAACCTGGGCGACGGCGTCTATTCCGACTGGGTACAGGAAGGTGAGACGGTGCGGCTCTATCACAACGCGCTGTTCGACAGCCAGGGCAACCTGCTCGAGGGCGCCGGCGAGCAGCCGCTGCGCGATGACTCGGGCATCATCCGCGTCTTCGCGCTCTCGGCGGGGCGGCTGATGGAATATCGCGACAGTCAGCTTACGGGCGACGGCTACAACTACACCCTGTCCGCCAGCAGCGACCAGACCAACTACATGGCGCAGGTGATGGTGCGCGAACTGCCGCGCGCCGCAGGCGACGAGTCGATGCTGCAGAGCAGCTGGTCGTCGGAGGTGATGGTTACCGTGCTGCGCCCCGACAATATGCTGCCGACAGCGGTCGCGCAGGTTGGCGTCTTCATCGAAGGCGTCGGCATCTGGTCCGACACGCAGATTACCGCCAGCGCTGGCGAGGGGGTCAGCTTCTCGGCGGCCGATTCGGCCGACCCGGACGGCGATGATTCCGCGCTCCAATACGACTGGCGGGTCATCGACAGCCGCGGCGTCCAGTTCAGCCTGCTAAACGACCGCTACTCGCGCAGCTTTACCAAATACTTCAGCACCGCCGGCACCTACAACGCGACGCTGACCGTGACTGACGAGCGGGGCGGCGAGTCCATCTCGACGGTCCACATCGTGGTCAAGGCGGCCGCGACCGCCAACGGTGACGAGGAGGGGGGGCTCGACCTGATGAAATTGCTGGGGCTAGTGCTGCTCGGCACCATACTGGTCGCGGGCGGAGCGATAGCCATCGGGCGGCTGCGCGGCGGTGGTGGCGACGAGGAGTTCGACGACGTCTCAGGACCACTCGAGCTGGCGTGCCCCTCGTGCCAGAGCACGATTGCGGTCCACACCCCGCAGCGGCCAATCCAGGTCGGCTGCCCCATCTGCCAGTCGCAATTCATCCTGCGCGAATAGATGCGCATCGATCGCCTCGAGCTCGGGGGCAGCTGCCGCGTGATGGGTATTCTCAACGTCACCCCCGACTCGTTCTACGACGGCGGACGCTACGACGCCACGGAGGCGGCCATCGCGCGCGGACGAGAGATAGCCGCCAACGGAGCGAATATTATCGACGTCGGCGGCGAATCAACTCGCCCCGGCGCGCCAGCCGTCCCGGAAGCGGAAGAACACGAGCGGGTCGTGCCGGTCATCACGGCGCTCGCCGCCGAACTGGAAATCCCGGTCTCGATTGACTCGCGCAAGCCGGCAATCGCGCGCGCCGCGGTCGCGGCGGGCGCGGCGCTCATCAACGACGTTGGCGGACTGCGCGACCCCGAAATGGTCGCCACGATCGCTGAGCTGGGGGTGCCGGCGGTGGTGATGCACATGCGCGGCACGCCGGAGACGATGCAGCGCGAGCCGGACTACGACGAAGTGGTCGGCGACGTGAAGGCGTGGCTGGCAGAGCGCGTCGGCGCGGCGGAAGCGGCGGGCGTCGCGCGCGAGCAGCTCATCGTCGACCCCGGCATCGGCTTTGGCAAAACGCTCGAGCACAACTTGGCGCTGATGGCGCGGCTCGCTGAGTTCCGCGTCATCGCGGGAGGCGTGCTGCTCGGCGCGAGCCGAAAGTCGTGGCTCGAAACGCTTTCGGGCGCCGCACCGGAGCTGCGGCTGCCGGGCTCGCTCGCCGCAGCAACCGCCGGCGCACTCGCTGGGGCGGACATCGTGCGGGTGCACGATGTCGTCGCCACGCGGCAGGCAATTGACGTCGCGAACGCGCTGCGCGAGTTTAAATAACGGTCATCGGAGGAATTATCTCAGCTTATGCATCGCCCGCAACGCGTCGCCGAACTCCGCGAGCGCTTCCGGTACCGCGATACCCTCGATCTCGGCCGCGAGCGAGAGCCCGGCGTCCTTCTTCGCTTTCCAGGTTGCTGAGTTGAACTTGACCAGCGCTGCCGTGAGCGTGCGCAGTCGGTCGCCTTGTGGGGCTCCGGCGGCAAGTTCCGCCAGCGGCGGCGCGGGGAACTCGCGCTGTTCGACAGCGCTGCGGCCGTAGAGCGTCTCCGACAGGAAATGGCAGAAGAAGGGACAGATGGGCGAGAGCATCACCAGTAGGTCGTGCAATGCGCAGTGCAGAGTCCAAGTCGCGGACGCGTCGCCGTCGTAGAGCCGCTGCTTGGCCATCTCGAGCCAGTGACCCGGGAAGAGTCCGGTGCCGAACTGCTTCAGCGCCTGCGCACCGCGGAAGATGTCGATGGCACGATAGCCGCGCTCAACCGTCTCGAGCACCGCTGAAAACTCGGCCAGCAGCCAGCGGTCCTCGGGCGCCAGCTCGGGGCGCTGCGCCATGTCGGGCACGGGGAATTGCGACGCGAATCTGGCGACGTTGAAAATCTTCGTGAGCACGCCGAAATACTTGGCTTCGATTTCCTCCGGGTTAATCTGGAAATCGTCACCCACCTGCGCGTCGCACGCCTTCCAGAGCCGGAAGCATTCGGAGCCGACCTTGTTGGCGCGCAGCGTCACCTGCTTGCCGCCCGGGCCGCGGATTTTCCAGCTGCCGGTACGGCCGCCAGCGCCGCATTCGAGCACCGATTCGGCGTCGATGCCGTTGCCGAGCGACTTGGACATCTTGCGCCCCCACGGGTCCATTCCCAATCCATCAATCCAGACGTTGGCGAAGCCCGGCTTGTCGAGCAAGAGCGCGCTCTTGAGCAGCGTGTAGTAGAGCCAGGTGCGGACAATTTCCTTGCCCTGCGGGCGTAGCGTCGTCGGGAACGCGCGCTCGAAAAGGTCGTCGTCGCCAAGGTAGCCGCTGACGAACAGGTTCGAGTTCGACGAGTCCATCCAGGTGTCGAACACCTTCTCCTCGCCCTCCAGTTCCCCCAGTTCGCTCGCGAGCGCCTCGTAGCTGCCGAGCTCCTCCCGGCTTTTGCGGTCCAGCACGGTCGAGCCGGCGGGCGGCGCTTCGCGCCACGGCTGGACGTAGCTGCCGGCGGGCGGCAGGACGACGCGGCTGCGGTCGGCGGAATACCAGACGGGTATTTCGGTGTGATACCAGCGGCGGCGCGAGACCGGCCAGTCGATGCTGATGCCCTCCATCCAGTCGAGCAGGAACTGCTTGTTACGCGGCGGAACAAAAGTGATGTCGTCGGCCAACTCGCGCATCCGCCCCAGAATATGCGTCTGCCTCACATACCACTCCTTGAGCAGGATTATTTCAATCGGGTTCTTGCCGCGCTCGGAGACCGGGATTTCCTGCTCGCGCTCGGCGCTCGCGGCGATGCGCCCGGCGGCTTCGAGCATTTCGGTCGCGCGCTTCCGCGCCTCCGTCACCGGCATCCCGGCGAGCGGCCCCCCGATGTCGGTCATGCAGCCGTCAAGGCCGATGGCAGCGAACGGCTCCAGCCGCATATCGCGGAAGACCGCGACGTCATTCTGGTCGCCGAAGGAACAGACCATCAGCACACCGCTGCCGAACTCCATGTCGACGCTGGCGCGGCTGCGCACTTCCACCTCGGCGGCCCGGTCGCCCGCCGGCAGCGGCAGCCGCAGCTTCTGGCCGACAAGATGTGCGTAGCGCTCATCGCCGGGATGCACGATAACGACGCCGCAGGCGCAAATCAGCTCGGGGCGCGTGGTGGCGATGATGACATCGTCGCCACCGTCGACAGGGCTCCAGCGCACGTCGAGCAGCCTCGTACGGCGCTGCAAGCGTGTCACTTCCGCCTCGGCGATGGTCGTGCCCTCGATCGGGTCGTAAAGATTCGGACGCAACGCCTCGACGATTTCGCCGCGGCGGAACAGGTCGACGAAGATGGACTGCGTTACCGCACGGTAGTCGGGGGAATCGGTCTGGTATTCGTTCTCGAAATCACACGAAAGGCCGACGCGGCGCGCAATGTGCCGCATTTCAGTGGTGAAGGATTCGATGGTCTCGCGGCATAAATCAAGGAATTCACCACGCTCCCAACTGCGCATCTTGCGGCCGTGCTTCTTCTCGACCGTGAACTCGACGTTGATGCCGTTGCGGTCGACGCCCCACGGGAACTTGACTTCCTTGCCGAGCAGCCGCTGGCTGCGCGCAATCACATCAATCATCGAGTAATGTGCAACGGCGCCGATGTGCCACGTCCCCGATGGGTAGGGGGGCGGCGTGTCAATCACGAACAGCTCGCGCCCCGAAGCGGGGTCGAAGCCGTAGCGCCGCTCGTATGCGACGGGGTCGCCGTAGTGCTCGCGCTGGATGCGCTGCTCAAGGTCGACCGACCACCGTTTCTCGGAAATCCGGAATTCCGGCATTGCGCGCTGCGGACCCTACTGCCGGTTTAATGGCTTCCCCCAAGTGCTATTATTCCCGCGACACTCCCCTGCCAATGACCGACGCCCGCGACCCCGTTATCGTCAGCTTAGCCCGCACGCCGCAGGGCAAGTTCGGCGGCGCGCTGGCCGGGGTCAGCGCGCCCGACCTTGGGGGCATGGCCATCCGCGCCGCGGTCGCCCGAGCTGGCATCGCGCCGGAAGCGGTCGGCGAAGTGGTCATGGGCATCGTGCTCCCGGCCGGGCTGGGGCAGCACCCGGCGCGGCAGGCGGCGGTCGGCGGCGGAATCCCCGACGCGGTGCCGGCCTACAATATCAACAAGATGTGCGGCTCGGGGATGAAGGCGCTGATGAACGCGGCCAACAGCATCCGCGCCGGCGAGCACGATGTCATCGTCGCGGGCGGGATGGAGTCGATGTCACGCACGCCGTTCCTGATTGGGCGCCGCAAGTGGAAGCCCGATTCCGACAGCGAGCCGGTCGACCACCTGTTCCACGACGGGCTCTGCGACCCCTACCACAACATCGCGATGGGGTGCACCGGCGACCATGTTGCCGCGACGCACGGCGTCAGCCGCGCCGACAGTGACGCCTTCGCGCTCGAATCGCACCGCCGCGCCATGCACGCCACCGACGCCGGATGGTATGCGGACGAACTTGTCCCGGTCGCGACCCCGCAAGGCGACGTGACGCGCGACGAAGGTTTTCGACACGATGCGTCGGCCGAGGCACTTGCGGCGCTGAAGCCGGTCTTCGGCGATGACGGCGTCGTGACCGCCGGTAACGCTTCGCAGATTTCCGACGGCGGCGCGGCGCTGGTGGTGATGGCGCGCGAAACCGCCGCGGCGCACGGCATCGCGCCGCTCGCGACCATCACGGCGCAGGCGGCGACCGGGCTGGCGCCCATGGAAGTCATGTGGGCGCCGGTCCCCGCGGTGCAGCAGCTCTGGGCACAGAACGGTCGCACGGAGGCGGATTACGACCTTTACGAGCACAACGAGGCGTTCGCTTCCGCATCGGTGGCGGTGATGCGCGGGCTCGGCCTGCACCACGCGAAGCTGAACCCGTGCGGCGGTGCCGTAGCGCTCGGTCACCCCATTGGCTGCTCCGGCGCACGCATCGTCATCACGCTCATCAGCGCGCTGCGCCGCACCGGTGGCCGGCGCGGCTTCGCGACCGCCTGCCTGGGTGGCGGGATGGCGACCGCGATTGAGGTGGAGATGGAATGAATAAGGACTTCCGCTTGGAGTTTAACAGAGAATCTATGTCTGGGAGCCATAGAAATCAACCATGAACGAAGAAGAGAGGAAGAGAAAAGAGGCTTTAAAAGAATGGAAAGAAGGAAAGGATGAGATTTATGATAGTAAAACTGAAGTTTATACTGCCTTATCAACAAATGTGCCTGAGACTATAGAAAATACAAGAACTGGGCTTGCTTTTGCAACTGGAATTTTTGTAATTAGCCTATGGCTCTCAGAAACCGGATTATTAAAAATTTTCGATATATTCTATCTTATTGAAATGTGGCCCTATTATTTTGATTGGGGTGGTTTCGAAGCTATTTTTTGGATAATGCATGACTTGATGCCCCTCTTGTTCACATTGGCCATAGGCAAATGTTGGTTTTCTCTTTCAAAAGATATATCTGCGGATGGTCAGGAAGTACATCTTCAGCAATCACTAGAATCTACAGCAAAAGCGCTCCTGTTCTATTTTGGTGTACTGGTAATTTATGATTTATATTTGTGGTTTATTGTGTACAATGATTTTCCAGACTTTTCATTCTTTTTCATGGAACGTATAGGATACTTCTGGTTGGGGGGTTTGTCTCCCATATTTATGATCCCGGCATTCCGGAAGAAGATTATCCATGCAAATTAAATGTTGTGACTATTTTTGCCCTGAATCATCGTCCTGAACTTACGCCAGCACTTATATAGGGTCCGTTTTTCGACGCGAGCCGCGCCTGGCTGAACCAGACGTTCGGGGTAATCATCCCCGCACCCCGCGAGCTAATTCCTGCTCGTCGGGAAACGACGTCACGGTTTGCTCAGGAGAGCGCGGTTCTACGCCTGTCCCTGCTACGGGAGGGCGCAAGCCAGCACATGTCGAAGAACAACAAACCCAGACGGGGATCCCGCGCCTACAGCCCGCGCAAGCGTGCGCGTTCGGAAACGCCGCACGTCTCCAGCTGGCCGGCTGGCGGCAACGGCGAGCCGCAGCTGCAGGGATTCGCGGGCTACAAGGTCGGGATGACACACATCATGGCGGTCGACTACCGCCGCACTTCGACCACAGCGGGGCAGGAAGTGCGGATGCCAGTTACAGTGGTCGAGGTGCCGCCGATGTTCGCCGTCGGCGTGCGCGGCTACATTCAGGACACTTACGGGCTGCGGACCTTCAGCGAGGTCTGGGCCGAAGAGCTGGACGAGATGCTCGCGCGGCGGCTACCGCTGCCCGTGGGGCAGGAC
>Ga0310121_10002718_pt1 | contig 16585 bp, 11 predicted proteins | sample CB27_Tmax_986_MG_FD_203504 | JGI IMG/M metagenome (GOLD analysis project Ga0310121, IMG submission 203504) | Marine microbial communities from Western Arctic Ocean, Canada - CB27_Tmax_986 | ecosystem: Environmental > Aquatic > Marine > Oceanic | place: Canada: Western Arctic Ocean | collected...
CTATCATTGGTGATTGTTCCGTCGTCAGTGACCACCATATTCCAGATCATATTCGTCGCGCCACCCTGTACCAGCATCTGCCATTTATAGAGCGTGACTGTGTACTGACTCGAGACCCGGTAGTCCTGATTCACATAGCCCTTGCCTTGAATATTGGCACCAACGGTCGCATCCTTGAGGAAACTGCCCTCTTTGAAAGCGCCTTGGGCCTGGGCACTGGCAGAAGCGTTAAGATCATAACCGGCCGAATAGGTTTCCTGAATCTCGATAACCTTTTCGGGCTGCCACTGGTAGTTCTGGAACGGTACACTCCAGTCCCACCGGATGGCCCCGGCCAGACCGGACGGTGCCATTTCGATGTCCACCGTCTGACAGGGAGTCAACTCGTAAAGCCACTCCTGGAAGATGTCGTCACTATCGTGGCTCAGCTCCCAGTCATCAATGGCATTCGGAGCAGACTTTACCTTCAAAACCATTACGTAGAAATCCGCACTCTTGGGCACAGACGATTCAAACCAATAAAACTCTAGCACACCGTCTACAGTGTTGCCGGTGTCCTGGTCCGAGGCTCCGAAGAAGTAGGTGTCCCCTTCCCAATGACCGTAGGTCTCTACACAAGCATCGGAACCATCCAGGCCCGAACAGGGCGGATTCTCGAAGTCACTGTACATACCAGGGACAACATTACCGCTGAAAACTTCCTCACCGGCCTTCAATACACGAGCACCGATATAGGAGGTCTCGTTTCCAGAGACGCCAGGAAGTTGATCTGCAAACGCTTGACTAGGAACCAGAATGGCCCCCAAAAAAACAATAAATCCAATAAAACCAAAAAAACGATTACGAATAAGCATAAAAAAACCCCTTTCATTATGCGGTCGGGGAAAAGTCCCCAAAAAGTTGGCGCCTTTTACGCACTGCGCCAAAAAGCTGCAACATAATTCCCGTTCCCCCCCCAAATTCCTGGTTGTTCTGCTGTAAAGCTGAACTCAGTAACATCGGGAAAAACTCGGACTTCCCCTATACGCGAGTACGAGATTTATCTCGTACTCAAGTCAGAGCTATCAGAGTTGGCCCGTCTCCCGAAACCAGGCAAGAGTGTCCCGAACACCCTCCCGAACATCCGGGTAGCGGTATTGATAGCCCAACTTCTTGCTCTTCTGATTCGAAATCCAATAACTCGAACCAATGTAGGTCGCCGATTGGACCTCAAGCATATCCATTTTCGGGACGTTGAACTTGCGCACCAGCCAGGTCCAGACCTGTGCAGCCGGAACGGCTATCGCCCGATACATGGACAGGCGGATTCCAGGGACATTCCAAAGGCGACGACCCGATACCAGGGCTATGTAGTGGAGAAAATCCCGGTAGGAAATGATGCTATCATCCACCACATTATAATCCTCACCAATAGACTCCTCCTGTTCGACCAGGAAGCGTGCAAAGCCAGCCACATCCTCGACATGGACCGATGTGGTCACAGCGTTTTTCGCGTCGCTGGGGATCGCGCGTAACACCCCTTTGGCAATCAGTAGCATGATGCCCCCATGGCCGTAGCAACTGCCCCGTCCATAGATGGGAGCGGGACGAATCACCGAGACGGGTAATCCATGTTCCCGGTAGGCCTGCCACACCAACTTTTCCTGTATCCACTTGCTCTCCGAGTAGACATTGACCAGATGGGTTCCCTCGGGTCCCTTCGCCTCCATGTCCGTGGTCTTGGGAGAGGAGGCCTTCTCATTGAAAGGCAGATTGTGTTTCGCTCCTTCAGCGGCCGTATAGGGTTTTCCGAATACCCCACATGTGCTCCAATGGACGAATCGCTCCAGGTCGGCCTCAAAGGCCCAGGAGAGCAGATTTCGTGTCCCCTCTACGTTGACCGCCATCAGAGCCTCACGAGTGGCACTGTAGTCGTACAGAGATGCCACGTGAAAGACGTGGCTGATGTCGTATTTGGTAAGCGGCTTTAACGAATCAGCATCCAACAAATCAGCGGATAGCATCGTTAGTCTGGGATTCTGTACGATCGATCCCCAGGACTTTAGACCGCCATCCAGCCCCTCAAATGCCTCGGCCCGATCCAATGCGATGACATCCTTACCGTCTTCAAGCAACTGCCTGGTCAACGTGCTGCCAGAAAAGCCCATGGCTCCTGTGACTAGATAGTGTGCCATTGATTATCGCCTTTTCCTTTTATTCTTTTGAGACCCGATCCGGGTTTGGATCCGATATATCATTTAGTCGGTCACTCCAAGCTTGTCCGTAGTCGAAAAGTGCAATTTCACAAAATCCTTTAAGGCCGCCTGTCCGTGCTCCTCCACGATTCGACGGCCGGCTGTAATAACACCGGCTCCAGCCCCTCTTGGCACGGTAAAGCCAGCCTTGGAATCGAGACGCTTCATCTGCCACAGAAACTCAGCTCTTGCGATGATCGACGCCACCGCTACGGCTGGATCCGATTCACCCTTGGTTCGTTGATGATACCGGATCGAGCGACCCCGCTCACCCAGATAGCGCCCCACAACACGCTCATCGCGAGCAAATTGGTCGCTCAAAGCGAAGGTGCAGTCGGGCTCTTTTTCCAGCAGATTTTCGAGTACCCGGGCATGGGCCCAACCCAGTAGCCGATTCAGATTTCCGATCTTGGCGTACAGGTCGTTATATCGGGCCAGTCCGATGACGACCTGCTCATAGGAACAGCAGACCTTCAAATCCACGGCCATCTTCTTGATCTTGCTGTCCGCGATTTTCTTACTATCGCCAATCCCCAACTCGCGAAGCAAAGGAACCTGATCACGATCGACCGCAGCCGCAGTGACGACCAGCGGACCAAAATAGTCCCCTTTGCCCGTTTCATCGATACCGATCCATCGTGCCGGTTTCGGATCCGGATGGAGATCCATCGCATCTTCAAACGGATCGGCGAGAACAATGGAAAGGGTTTGGCCAGCATCGATCTGCTCCGCCCACTCCTGGGCTCCTGCTCCCTGTAAGACGACCTTTCCTTTGGTATAAAACGTCACCGTACAATTCGTGCCCCGGGCTCGCCAAAGCGCGTGCGGTGCGTCTCCAAATTCAAAGTCCCCGAGCTCCATCAAGCTGCGTATTCGTGAGGACTCATGGGTACTCACGCTCAAAGTTATGGTCTGCTGGCCGCCCATGGGTGATGAGCATAAGCTCCTCCCACTAAATGGGCAAGCGTAACAATTTCCGTGATCTGGTCTCGTTCAACCTTGCGCAGCACCACGAATCTACAGTATGATATATGAAATAATTCTGGAGTGTGTCATGGGAGAAATTGAAGCGAAAAACCGGCGATCATTTCTCGCAAATATGGCACGTTGGGCAACGGCCGGGGCTGCACTCTTTACCGTACCGGCCTGTGGTATCGAAGAGATTCTCAGCGAAGAAGAAGATCTCGCGATGCATGGGCCCATAAAGGAAGCAGAGCGCTGGCTGAAATTGCCACTTGAAGTGGAGGCCCTCGCCCTGCTTTCTCCATACGAAGACGGGTCCATTTTCCTTCGTTCCTGGGCCTTTGGCCATATTGTACGTGGTCCCAAGGATCAGTTGGCGATTGTCGTCGTCGATCTGGAAACCGGCGGACACGCCGAAATCGAGATCTTCAGCCCCGAAGCGGATATAGCTCCGGTGGCGGAGACGGCCCACTATGGCCTGATCATCAATAATGGCGGGCTTGGGGACGTTCCAACTCCGCGTCATATTCGTCGATTGGCACGGAAAGTTGCTCGAATCATCTCCAGCAATGAAGCGGATGTTACGCTCTCATGGCGCCTCCCGTGCCTTTCCGAGAAGATGCCCAGACCCGGTATCGAAAGTCTGGAACCGGCCGACCAAAAAATCACTGACGATCCCCATATAAATGTCGAATTCGCTCCGCTGGGCGGATGAAACGACGTCAGCAGCAATGGATCATTAGTATGCTCTCGGCTCTTCTTGTGACGAGTTCACTACACGCCGACTGTCGGCATCTGGACGCCTAGAATGGATTCCCACCAAAGTCCGGAGCGCAAATCCCGCCGACTGATGCCAATTCTTCTGATCTCCATCCTGTTCGGTGGCTGTATATTATTCAAGCCGGTACCTCCCGAACCCACATCAATCGAAGCCTGCCGCCAGTATAAGCGTGGTTCCGACCGGTCAGGCTGCGAGAACTACTGTCGCGCAAAGAAAGCCTTTGTTGACGGGCGCACCAAAGACGCACTGGCGTTTCTGGAATGGTCAAATCTGGCCACGACCCCGTATGGCCGACAACTACGACGGAATATCAAAGCCGCCGAAATATCCGCCACACAACCAGATGTCATCGACCTCTCAAGAATTACCGGCCTGGCCATATTGGCGAGTCTGAATGGGGTCTGCCCGGGACGGGCCACGCCAATGCGCCTGGAGCTTAGCTTCATCGACGGCAGCAAGAAAAGAACCTGGACCAATAAGAACAAGAAACAAGGCTTCATCGATTTTGATCTCTTCGACCTGAAAAGCCCATACGGAACGTTCAGCAAAGGACGCTATGTCCCTGAATCCGACTTTCGGAAGACGATAGATGCAGGCTTCCTGGTACGGGCCCAGATGACGGACCGACCGGAAATCACTGCGACCCGTGTCTACAAACCCACCTACGACTGTTTCGAAGATGCGTTGATCTCCGGTCATCCGGGCGCAACCGGCCGAGATGGGAAGAAAGGCCGCGCCCCCCGTAAAGCGGGCCGCGCGGGCGCTCGAGGCGAGACAGGAGGACGAGGGCCGAGAGTTGTGGCCGACGTCGGCGTTTTGAATTCGACCATCACCGGCCGGCTCGTTGTCATAAAACTCACCTTCGGAAAGACGATTCAGTGGATCGTTCGTCCCATGGCCCAGCTCAGCTCCAAGAAGCCGATCCGTATCACCGTCCAGGGTGGACCAGGCGGTGACGGTGGCCTCGGAGGGCCCGGCGCAAATGGGGCCCGAGGCGGACGGGGCGGTCATGGTGGTCGCGGCGGGAAAGGTGGCTCTCTAACAATCCACTACGACAAGAAACATCGGGCTCTTCGAAGGCTGGTTCGCGGAGTTACGCCGAGCGGCCCCGGTGGTCAAGCAGGAATCGGGGGGCGTGGTGGACGCTCCCTACGCGCGCCAGAAAAACGACTTAAAGACGGACGGAACGGCCGTGCCGGCCGAACCGGTAGCCGTGGTTCACGACCAAAATACAGAGCCGTTCCCGCCTCTCGACTTTTTCGGGGTGAAAATCTTCTTTTGAAGTAAGCTGAATCGAATTCGAATGGATTCGGGAGGATCGACGTGCGCCGACTTGGGATCATTCCCTGCACAAAAGAAAAGATATGGGACCTGCAGCCCGATGCCGGAGCTGTCGTCGCCCACCGGGCGTACCGGGGTTTTCTCTTTCATCTGACACGCTCCTACGCCGAATCGTTTCTTGACGATTGGGTGGTATTTTCCGCTCTACATGGCTTCCTGAAACCCGATGACCGGATCCCGGCTGCCTATGACATCACCTTCAATCGTCCAGGCGACCCGGTGATCCAGCTACCCGCGCTCCGGGCGCAGGTCAGCTCGAAAGGCCTGGACACCTACGACGTGGCCGTAATTCTCTGTCCCGAAAGCTATGCTGTGCGGGTCGAATACGCCTACGCCGACACAGCCACACAGTTGGCCGCTCCCTTTCGAGGGCGTGGCGGTATTGTGGGAATGCGGGACTGGCTTAAGGATTGTATTCAAAGCGGACGTCCCGACCTCCCCCCATAAGCCGGAATCTCGCAATGCAGGAAGAGTCTCATAAAGTGCGGTTCGGAGAACTGGCAGGCCTATGCGTGCTGGGATTCCTGACCCTTGCCAGTTACTCCGTGGCAAGACCGGCGATCGAGTCCCTGTTCCTGGAGAGCTATACCGAGACCGGATTGCCCTGGGTCTGGATGGCTGTCGCCGTAACGGCGTTTTGTACGGTCATAATCTACAATCGATTTGCATCTCGTCTCCCCCCGATGACGCTGTTCGGCGCGTCTGTAGCGGTGTCTATTATCGCTCTGGCACTTCTCCTTTTTCTACGCCAGATCGGGGTTCCTGGGAGCGATTTCATGCTCTACATCTGGAAGGACATCTACATTGTGATCCTGGTAGAGATCTTCTGGACCTACGCCAACTGCCTATTCCGCATCCGAACGGCCCGCTGGCTTTACGGCCTGTTGCTGGTTGTGGGAACCATGGGAAGTATAACCGGAAACCTCGGCGTCGGCTGGATCGCCGAGAACCACGGAACCGAGACGGCCCTATGGGCCTTATTCCCGCTCCTTGGCCTCGTCTGGTGGATGAGCCAACATATGGCAGGAGACCTCCCCACCTCGAATGAAACAACAAACGAATCCGGCTCCGTCGGCGACGGCCTACGCGTCGTTCGCAACAGCCGCTACCTCGTGGGCATGGTTCTTCTCATCGCCGTCGTGCAGGTGGTCATCAATCTCATCGATTACCAGTACAATAGCATCCTGGAAGAGTCCTACCCGGACCTGAACGAACGCACGAAAGTGAATGGGGAGATCTACTCCATTATCGACCTGAGTAGCCTGGGCCTTCAGTTCTTGACCGCCCTCGTTTTGACCCGTCTTGGGGTTGGGCGAACCCTGATGGCCATTCCAGTGATGTTGGGCGTGGTCGTAGGCGCTTTTGCCGCCTCGCCAAGGTTCCTGACAGCCGCCATTGCAAAAATAGGCAGTAAATGCTTCGACTACTCCCTATTCCGGGCCGCCAAGGAGATTTTGTATATCCCCCTTGGCTACCGCGAAAAAACCCAGGGTAAGGCGGTAGTCGACATGCTGACATACCGCGTTGCCAAAGGCACCGCGTCCATCCTGGTTCTCGGTATATTGGCCCTGGGAAGCGACGGAATACTCTCACTGATCTCCATCCTATGCTTCGTCTTAATCGCCGTTTGGATGGTTCTCGTACGCTTCCTTGTCCACCAGTACCGCAAGCGGAAGGAAGCGCAAGGGGCATTCGAAGAATGAATCCATCTTTTCCCTGACCCTACGCCAGAATTCGAGTACCATATTGTTCGTTGCTTTGGATCTCTGGGAATTTCGTTAGGAACCACTCCAAGACGGTGGTTGAATCTGCACACAAATCCCCTCAATTTACTGGGGCTCTTTACCCTCAGTATTGACATGATTTATACAACTTACTTATGTTTCCGCACCCATTTTGAGAGGACAAACCGTTGAAGCATTACATTTGGCTTACCACCCTGACCGTTTTCACTCTGGCTTTCGGCCCTGTGGGCTGTGACTTTGAGTTAACGGGTCCGAATCATCCAGTAGTCGAGCAGATCGACTATACCGGAACGCCCCATGTACTGGCTCTGGATGAAAATGACCTTCAGATCGGCCAGACGTTATACATCTACGGCGAAAACTTTCTGCCGCCTTCCCAGGGGAAGACCTACCTCGAGTTTAACGGTCATTATGTCTGGACGAACGACGATGGTCAGTTGATCAAAGAACAAGTCCATGCCTTTACGATCGCTCCCCTATATGACGGACGCTTCACAGAGGACGCGAGCCTCGGCGCAGACGTACTTCCCGAGGGTACCACGATTTTGCGTTGGAACCGATTTGGACCATTCCTCGTTCCCTTCAATCATGAGGGACGACGGCCCGGTTCCTTCGAGGGCACCATCGAGGCGGTCAACATTCTCAATAATGGCGAAGAAATCCGCGACGATGAGCCCGAGACATTCTTCATCACCATCGAACAGTCGGTGCTGATTACACGCTTGGAGCCTATCGTCGATTATGGCGACAACAATGCGTTAATCCTGGCCGAATGTGGCAGCCCAGCCCTCCGTGTCCATAGCGGACTACCATACATCATGGAAGTGGAAGCTATCGGCTTTGAACCGGCCTATTTCATCTATGAACTCTATAATGTGAATGGTTCCAAAGAACTTGTAAAAGTGACCCACCAGGCCAGTGGCGCCGTCGATCGTCTCGGTGATCCCGAATGGAATAGCGACGAAGTCGTGATCTTCAATCCGGTTCTCGATGATGAGGAATTTTCCATTGCGTCCATCCGTGTAGTTGCTGTGGACGTCAATAACAATGCCCATGAGACGGGCTTACCCATTCCGATTGTCCGCCCGGTACACTTTGCCTATGACGGAAATCGCGACCTTGCGGAATTCTACGAGCCCGTAGTGGTTCACGGTCCCATAGTCGGTGGGATTGCCACCACATTGACCTATGCAGAGAGTCATACCGAGGCCCGCCAGCGCGGAGTTTCGGTGTCGATCTCCCAGAGCTTCACGCAATCCCAGGGTACAATCCAGTCCAACAACTGGTCGGAAGGAATCAGCATAAGCTCCTCCCAGTCCAGCACGAATTCTGTCGGCGTAGCCCATTCGGAGAGTGAGAGCACCCAGGAAAGCTACGGGACGACCTTCCAATCCAGTGCTAGTGCCAATGTAAACTTCTCGTCGACCGATGGTACCAGCTGGGGTTGGAATCTGGTCGAAGGAGAATCGTCCGAAGAGTTCAACACAAAAACGGGCGAGGTCTTTGGCTCCGTCACGACAGGGCTCTCGACAGAGGTCAGCGGAGAAGGCTCGATTCCGGGCTTCGCCAAGGTCGGCGGAAAAGTAGGAACGTCGCTTGGCGTGACGGGTGGGGCGAAATCAGGCAACTCCACCGGCGAGAAAACCGGTGCCAGTAGCAGCCATGGTAGTCATATGGATGGTTCGTCCAGCGATTCCGCAGGCTTTGGTAGCACCACTACCGATTCGAAGAGTGACACTCTATCGGGGAGTTACGGTCTGACATCACAGACGTCCATCAACAATACGACGGCCGAAACCCAGGCTAGCAGCGAGAGCATGACCTATAATATGGGCGGCTCCGAAGGCCTGACGGAGAACTTCAGCAAGGGAAATACTGAGACCTGGCAGGAGACATGGAGTAATACCGCGACAGACCAGAATCTTCTGTCGTTCTCGGGTAAGGTCCCCAACGGACGCTGTGCCGTGGTGTACCGCCAGACGGTTCGCCATGTTCGCAAGGCGCATCTGTATTCCTACAATCTATGCGGCGTGCGTTCCCTCGTAGGAGAGTTATTCTTCAACGAATGGAGTTGGTCCCCCAATATCGCTATCGGCGACCATTGTGAGTCGGACCTACCGGCTTCTACGCTACCAAAGGCCCAGTGTTTCCGGGCCTGCGATTAGACGTCGATACGCATCGGGAACCGGCCTAAAAAGCACTCCGGTTGATTGACCTGCTCTCGAGCGCTCATTAGAATGCTGGTCCATGACACACGTCCTCTCAAAACACCTGGAAATTCTCCTCCTACTACTATCTATCAGCCTGTTCTTGGGCTGTGGGCAGTCCCCGACTCCGACGGTTGCCTGTCTAATTAATAGTGACTGCAACCAGAGTCAGGTCTGCATCCAGGGGAAATGTGCGACAGTAAGCCTATGCCAGGCACAGGCAGACTGCCCACCCGGTGAATACTGCAATCAGGGATACTGTTCCGACCTGGACGAACTGGACTGTAGTGGTGGTGGTGGCTGCCCACAAGGCTACCGCTGTCTTACCAATGGAAGCTGCCAGGCCGGAGCCGAATGCGAATTTAATACGGACTGTTGCCCTCCGGGCCAACCCACCTGCGGCAAGAGCTGCGAGAACTACGTCTGTGCGGGTACCGAATGTAATACCGGACAGCAGGAATCCTGCCATGTGGGCTGCCACGAAGGCACAAAAAACTGCGATAATGGGAACTGGACCACCTGTAGCGCCACACCGGTGACACCTCTCGATGTCTGTGACGATCTCATCGACAACGATTGTAATGGGCAAACCGATGAGGGTTGTCCAGAGTGTACCGCAGGCGACGAGCAGGATTGTTTCACGGCATGTGGCGCAGGTCTTGAGATCTGCGGTGCCGATCTTATCTGGGGTGCATGTGATGCCCCTACGGATTGTAATTGCAGTCAGGGACAGACGACTTCTCGTGGCTGCGAAAAATGCGGCAATGAAGAGGGAACTTGTGGCCCCGGCGAGGTCTGGATCTGGTCCGGCCTATGTTTTAGCCAGGGAGAATGCGAAGGAAGTCTGGAGGAAGAGCCTGAGGATGAAACGGCCAGTTGTGGTCGTTGTGGCTCCCAGACGCGCGCCTGTGGTGAGGATTGCGTCTGGGGTGAATGGAGCGGCTGTCAGGGGGAAGGTAGTTGTACCCCGGCCGACACGGAACAACGGGCGTGCGGGCTTTGCGGCGGACAAAACCGAACCTGTGGCGACGATTGTGAGTGGAGCGAATGGGGCGGATGTGTCGATGGAGGTGGCTGTACAGTCGGCGATACCCAGACCCAGGATTGTGGTCTTTGCGGTGAGCGGACCTCCGAATGTGATAATTCCTGCCAGTGGGGTGCCTTCGGCAGCTGCCAGAATGAAGGGGCCTGTGCTCCCGGTATGGTGGATACACAGCCCTGCGGGGCCTGCGGCAGTCAGGTACGCTACTGCCTCGATAACTGTAGCTGGGGTAATTGGACCATCTGCGACGAAACCGGTGAGTGTAGCCCAGGAGACAGTGAAACCGAGGGTTGTGGCCCATTGACCAGCCAGGGGATTTGCGAACAAGGCACTCGTTTCCGAAGCTGTATGGGCACATGCACATGGTCTACATGGAGTGATTGCGCCGGTGCCATATATCCGGAACTCTGGGACGTATGCGGGAATGGGCTCGACGACGACTGCAACGGCACCGAGACCAATAATCCCGATGAGCACGAATCCAACGACAGCTGCAATTCATGCACATGGCTGGGACAGGATCCAGAAGAAGAGACCCTCTATGGAACCTTCGACAACGTCGATGACGAATACGACTACTATTGCTTCAATGGTGACGACAATCCTCCCCCTATCTGGTGTCCCTGGTGCAATGAAAAGATCACCGTGGATCTGATCGACCAACCGTTGGGAATGGACGGCGATCTGAAGCTTTATAAGGGTTATGCGAATTGCCAGAGTGGAAACGCCCTGGGCTCGTCCGTCAACATTGGACCCGATGACGAGCACATCGAATGGACAGAAACCAATGATAACGATGATGACGTCTATATTATTCGTGTTATGAGCTGGGGAGACTACAACTGCTACCAGCCCTATACATTGACCATCAACGGGCTTCGCTGATCGCTTCATGAAACCGCACGCATGGTCATGGCTATGCCTTCTGCTCCTCTTCGTTCCAGGCAAAGCGCAAAGCCAGGTCTACGAGGATATTGAGGTCACAATCGCGAAGGCCCGCAAACATCCGCCGGCCAAACGTCGTTCTTCCACGAATCTCAAAACAGGTATCCGCGGCGTTACATTTTCTGCCTTCGCCATCTCCGCGACAGATCCCGACCGAATGTACCTGAGCTCCTGGGATGGCTTTGCATACTCCAGCCAGGATAGGGGCCTCACCTGGAGCGAGGGGCGTCTGGTAGTAAAACGGCGAAAATTTTTCGGCTCGATTCGTCCCAGTCCCGCCGGTTCCGGGGCTCCCTTTTCCATGGGTCGGACCCTACAAGCTATGGAGGGACAGGGATTTCTGTCCTTCCGATTGAGTGAGATGTTTGCCTTCCCCTACGGCACAACGGGGGAAGCCTATCTGGAGTTCACCCCCGATTCGCCCGCCTTCTGGCCAGGGATCGCCCCACCGGGATTAAGAAACGCAGGCGATGTTCGCTTATGGGACCATAAGGGGGAGTCGGTAGGTGGCGACGATTCGGCTCGGCTCGGTATTGGTTTCAAGTCGGGCTCCGCCTGGCTTGCCCGCGTATTGAAAAAGAAGAATAAGAAAATCATCCAGATGAACCTTCAGCTGGTCTTGAATCTAAAGGGGGTCGAACCGACAGGAATTGAGTTTGTGGCCGCCAACCCGGTCAATCCAGACGAAGCCTTCCTGGCTAGTCAGATGGGGTTGTGGCGTACGAAAGACGGGGGCTTGTCCTGGTTCCTGGTCTTTCCCGGAACGAATCGATTCGAACGCCACTCCCATATGGTGGCCTACCATCCGACGAAGCCGAATATGGTATTTCTCGCAACCGGCCAGGGCCTACGCATCTCAAAAGACGGTGGCGAAACCTTCCAACCAATTCGCGGTACCCAGTTGTCCACGGCCCGTACCTTATGGATAAGTTTTTCTCCACTGCAATCCAGTACCATCTACGCAGGTACAACCATCGGGCTGTTCCGAAGTGACGACACCGGAGAAACCTGGCGATGGATCTATTTCAGTACCCTGGACTATCAAAACAGAGTTACCGGTGTCACGATCGACGCCGTGGATAGTGACAAAATCACCATCTCCACCTGGGACGGGATTTTCCAGACCGACAATGGGGGCAAGAAGTGGGTTCGGTCCGGTGGGTTGTTGTTTACGGGCGATCCCATTTACCGATTGATTGCGGACCCCCATGATACCGACCATATGATCTGCATCACCTGGCGCCAGATCTGGGAGACCTACGATCGAGGGAAAAATTGGAGCATCGTATACCTCAACGACTCGGAATGGTCGCCCCGCCACATCGTCTTCGATCCCCATGACAGCTCTGTGGTGTGGGTACTCACCTCGGCCGAGCTGATACGGCTCGCGCCCTATAAAGAAACCAATTACCCGGACATCGGGTTCCGCGCCTACCAGGAACGTATACAGGTAGAGCCGAAGCTTGGGGAGACGCTCGATGCCACCTTCCATGCCTATGGAGTGCATCGAGGCAAACGCTCACAACAACGGGAGTTGGCCCGCTACGACCATCTTCTTCCCCTCGTCAACCTGGCGATGGGCTATATGTATATGGATGCAAACGCCCTTTTGTTCGCCATCTATCGTGACATCAATGTGGGCCATAAAGACTACTACCAGACCAGGGGGGGGCTCCCGGCTGGTGTCACAGCCACAGGCAACGCCGCCTTTGACCGGCTGAACACTATCCACAACGCCTATGTGTATGTTTCGCTCAAATGGCTGATGCCGCAGATACTTTTTGACAGGGATGAAGCCCCCTTTGGACGAATCTTCAACGACGCCAACAATTCCTATCGTTATCTGAAATCCGAGATCTCCCGCTTATACGAAGAACGAAGACGGATTCTGCTTCGTTTTCTGACAACCCCGCCAAAGACCAGACGATCGCGGATTTTTCTGGGTCTACGACTCCTGGAACTCACAGCACATCTAAACGCCCATACCAATGGACAGTGGGATAAACCGGTCCAATGGGTGGAACAACAAACCATGGACTACTGATGGAGGTACCCTCATGTTCCGATCCCTTTTCTTTCTTCCCCTTCTATTTTTCCTCTTCCTCACGACGGCCCTTGCCCAGTCGAGCATGGACCAGAAACTCAAACGACTGAAACTGGAACCGAACGTACGCGAAGTACAAGAAGCGTCGCTTCGCTATTTCAGAGTCAACCGGCAACAGGTCAATTCCATGCGTACCCGCGCTGGACGTAAGGCCATTGCACCGGTAGTTGAACTCTCCGGTGGTTTTACCCGCTCCGAACTGGACGAAACCAGCATCCTGGACGAATACAGTAAGACCATTCCCTGGGTCCTCCGGGGATCGGGTGGTAATGCACTGGATATCCGGGGAAAGTTCACCTGGAATCTTCCACAGCTGGTGTTCAATCCTGAAGAGCTCGATGTGGCCTCCCTGGCCGGACTGGTCGAAGGCCTGCTCAAGGAATCGACCCGTATCTATTTCATGCGTCGGCGACTGCAGGTGGATATGATCCTGAGCCCACCCACGGACCAGGCCACCCTTCTCAGTAAGCAGCTTCGAATCGAAGAACTCACGGGTTTGATGGATGCCATGACCGGGGGTTGGTTCGGTCGCGAGATGGAGCGACGACTCGGTAGCACCAAGCAATAGAAACACTGGAGCCTTTGCGCTCGATCCCTGTCTTCTGAAAAGCGCGGAGCCTGTACCTCCGCTCCGAAGCCCTTTTCTTAATTCAAGGGATCGAGTTCTTTGCTCCAGGCAATCATCCGGTTTCTACCATGCTCCTTGGCATAATAAAGCGCCATGTCGGCGCAGTGTAACAGGGTCTTGGAATCACTGGAGTGTTCCGGAAATGCCGCCACTCCACCGCTGATGTGGACCTCTCCCACATCCTCACCATCCGGTCCGATAAAGGGAGTAAGCTCTATACTCTCGCGCAGTTGTTCGGCCACCTGTAGCGAATCGTTCCTGTCCGTATTCGGTAATAGAGCGACGAATTCCTCGCCTCCATAGCGGGCGACTACATCCGTCGTGCGCAGGCTTTCCACCATGACCTGGGAAAGTTGCCGCAATACGGCATCACCCACCTGATGACCATAGTTGTCGTTGAAGGATTTGAAGAAATCCACGTCGCAGATGATGAGCCCAAAGGGACTTCCACTACGTTGACTTCGTTGGATTTCCTCTTCCAGACGCTCCATAAAATGGCCCCGATTGTACAAGCCCGTAAGGCGATCAGTTCGCGCCAGGCGATCGAGCTTTTTTACGGCTTCCTGAAGCTTCGTATTCACCTCTCCGAGTTCCTGATTCTTGGAGGCTAATTCGGAGGTACGGCGATTGACCTTTTCCTCCAGTTCCTGGGTGTACTCTTGTAACTCCTGTGCCATCTCGTTGAAGGTCGTAGCCAGCTCGCCCAGCTCGTCGCCACGCACAACTTCGGTTCGGGCCGCCAGATCTCCACCACGGATAGCGGTAGCCGTACGTGCCATCGACCGCACCGGCCGTACAACAATTCTCCATAAGCCCAGGAATAGAACGAATACAACCACCCCCGCCAGGATAGCGGTGATAAGCAGCTGAAGCAGACGAGTGGTACGGATCTGACGGATCACGGGTGTCAGATTGAAATGCGCCACCAGGGTTCCCCAACGCAGGCCCGAAACGGCCGGCATCGAAACCTGCATAATAGACAATCCCCGATCTGATACATATCGTTTCCAGATGGGCCGATGAGTCCCCGCGGCCAACTCGTAGAAGGACTCTTCTGGCTCCACACCGTGTTGGCTGGTCAAATCGCTGGGCCAACTCTGTGCGAGTAGCTTTCCATCGTGGTCCAACATGGCGACGTGCAAAACCCCCAGATGCTCCGAGCCAGCCCGTGATAGCTCCACCATATAGGTGTCCAGATCCTCCAGATCATCCACCGCTACCGCGATGGCACAGGGAACTGCAAAGCTCTGCAACAACGCCGCGGAACGCCGACGCACTTCCTCATGCGCACGATTGGAATAGACCCGATCAAGCCAGGCTCCCGCCACCCCCATGACCGTAACAACCGCCAATGTAGCGAAAAGGCCCAGTCGAGTTCGTATGCCTCGAACACGACCACGTTTTGCAGGGCTACTGATCGTCATAGCCCTCCCTCTTCCTTTCGATGTGCACGAACTCGAGCGAGCACCTGGCGTACGGCCTCGTAGCGATTGTCATCAAAAGGGATCCAGCCGCTGATCTTCCGGTTCTTACGCCAGATACTACGGCCTCGCGGTGAACGCGCATCCACCTGCATGAAGGCCCGCATAATCTTCTCGGCCCCCGCCGCTGGAACATGCTCAAGTACGGCAAGGACATCAAAGGGGATCCGTCCTGCATTATGAAGAATACGGAATCGGGCCCTTCCCAGATCGACGGATGGTACTTCTTTCGTTTCTTTTCCGGCGCATTCCGGCCCCTCACATGATGGTGTCCGAACCACCGGTTTCGTCGTAAATCGGTCCAGGGTATCCCGCATACCCGACCCGGTGGCGACCGCATCAACTGTCCCCAGAGCGAGCTTACGAAACGCCGTCTGGTGATCGGAGACATAGACAACCTCCAGATCTCGCTCTGGATCGATGTTCGCATCCAGAAAAGACGCATAGGGATATAAGAATCCCGACGTAGACCGCCGCCCGACAAAGGCCATCTTTCGGCCTCGCAGATCGTCTATCGTCCGCGCCTTATCCGTAGCCTTCACCACAATAAACGACGAATAGGAGATCACTCCATTGGTGACCTGGGAAATGAGCGGACGGAGACTCGGCACACGTTCCTGTGCCAATACAAAGGTCAATGGAGGAAATACAACGACATCGATGGATTTTTTTTCCGTGAACTCGATCAGGTCCACATATTTCGGCGCAATAATAAGAGACACCTTCATACCCAGGAGTTCCGTCACATAATCCGCGACCGGTTCCATTCGTCGCGCAGCGACATCGGCTCCTACCGGAGCGGCAATCGCAAGAATGAGTTCTGCGCGTCCTTCGGGTCGCTCCGCTTCCGTCAGCTTCAGATCGCTGGAATCCGGAATCTCGGGGGACGGTGGAGGACCACCGGGTAATACGCCCTGAGTCGCCTGTTCCGCACAAGACATCGTCATAACAAGGCTTAAGAAAGCCCAGAAGACGAAAACATCTCGAATCAATCGGCACATCCGTATTGGCATGGCGCGAAGGATGCCATGGGGCCAACAACGGAGCAACCGAAACACAGTTTTCTTTGACGTCGGGGAATGACGTGCGTTACTCAAAAGACTGGAAAGATGTT
>Ga0310121_10002719_pt1 | contig 16577 bp, 7 predicted proteins | sample CB27_Tmax_986_MG_FD_203504 | JGI IMG/M metagenome (GOLD analysis project Ga0310121, IMG submission 203504) | Marine microbial communities from Western Arctic Ocean, Canada - CB27_Tmax_986 | ecosystem: Environmental > Aquatic > Marine > Oceanic | place: Canada: Western Arctic Ocean | collected...
AGCGAATCGGCCCGACCACAGGCGACATAGCAGAGATCCAGCGCTGCCGCACCGAGAATCCGGAACTTACTTACGCGAGTAATGAGTTGAAGAAACGAACTCAACCGCTCTTCTCCCCCGTCGTAGAGTCGAGCGAGTCCGGCCGTGATGACGATTGACTCCTCGAGGGTAGAGACGTCGGAGACCCGGATCTCCGTCTCGTTGAGGCACGAAGGGCCATCGATAGTGGCAGTATACATCTCATCCTGCATCGGCGCATACACAGCGCCTGCAACGACGCAGCCGTCCTTGGCCACGGCCACGGAGCAGTTCCAATACGGGATTCCATGGAAGTAGTTCATCGTCCCGTCGATCGGATCAACAATCCAGGTGTACCCGGCCTTCATTTCGTGGCGATCGCTTTCCTCACCGAACAGATGATGATCGGGATACGCGCTTCGAAGGTAGGACTCGATCTCCTCCTGGGTCTGAAAATCCATCTGAAGCTTCACATCGTGATGCGAAAGTTCGACCACATCCATTCGGCGGTCCTGCCGGGAAGCGGCATAAGCGCCTCCTGTGTGCGCTGCTTTGGCGGCGTGCTCGAGAAGCTCCCGGCCCGGAATATCCGGTGAGTCGGTCATCCCTTTTCGGATCCGGTTTGCTTGAACCAGTCGACGGTTTGCTGCAATCCGTCGGCAAGCGGCACTTCGGAGGACCAGCCGAGCGCCTCAAGCGCCCGCGAAGGATCCGCCTCCGAATCGTGGACATGGCCGACCGGAACTTCGCCGAACTCGGGCTGGACATGCCTGGACAGAATTCGCCCCAAAACCTCGAGAAGCTCAAGAATGGAAGTGCGGTTGCCGCCGGCGATATTGTAGATGCGACCCGCGGCGGAGGCGGGTGCGTTGCAGCAGGCCAGATTTGCGCTCACAACGTCGTCTACGAAGGTAAAATCCCGGGTCTGTGTGCCGTCACCGTAAACCGTTGGCGGGATCCCTGCGAAAATGGACTGAATAAAGCGGGGAATGACCGCGGCATACCGGGAATCCGGATGCTGGCGCGGACCGTACACATTGAAATATCTCAACGCAAAAGTCTCGAATCCGTAAAGTTCATGGAAAAGGCGGCAAAAGTGCTCTCCCGTCAATTTGGAGAGAGCATACGGAGACAGCGGGATCGTGGTAAGCCCTTCGTGTTTCGGGAGCTCGCGGGTCTCGCCATAGACCGACGACGACGATGCAAAGACCAATCGCCGCACCCCGGCATCCCGTGCGCAAATGAGGACGTTCAGTAAACCGTTGATGTTTACATGACTCGTTGTATCGGGGTCTTCCACCGAACGCTGGACGGAAGGCAAAGCAGCTTCATGCAGGACAAATTGAACCCCCTTGCATGCCCTTTGCATTGTCGCGCTGTCTCGAATATCGCCTTCGATCAGCGTGATATCACTGGAAATTGTCTCCAGATTAGCGCCGTTACCCGTAGAGAAATCGTCAACGATGCGAACCGAATGACCCAGGCGGACCAGTCGGTGTGCAATGTTGGATCCGATGAACCCGGCGCCACCGGTTATAAGATAAGAATCGCCCAATTTCCCGCTACCGTCCGAGCTCTACGGAGCTTCCGGGGAAGGCCAGCAGCCACAATTGCACCCACACGGTGATATCGGAGCCTGTCTCGCGAACTCCCAACCCGATCCCCAGACAATTCGTCTTATGGCGGATGAAGTGACTATGCTCCTGCAGGTCGCTTCCCTTGATATCGTATCGTGCATATCCGGTATACGACCAGCGGCGGCGCGGAAATAAATTCAATTCCGTGGCAAACAATTCCCGGGATTTATCGCGAAACAGGTATTGCATCCGCAGCGAGGATAGTTCTCGGGATTCAATTCCGAAATCGACGTCGATCTGTTCCAAATCGTTTCGCACGAAATCGTAGTTCCCTCGAATATCCAGTGCCGCCCTTTCGAAAATCTTAAACTCGGCGTCGAAAAACAGGTCCTCAACCGTCTCCGTTTCGGTCGGCGCCTTATCGACGTTGGCCACCGTCAAAAGCTCAAGATAGGCCAGATCGTGGAGCCGTCCATTTCGTTTTGTCTGCAGCTTGTTTCGTAGCCCGATCCCTAGATCATTCTTCTCATTGAGACGGTCGAGAGAGTCAAACTGGTATAGCTCATCGGGCGTCACGTTCGGTTTCGGAACATAGGCATAGTTTGCAAACGGCTCGATGACGTGGCGATACCCCACATCCCTGCCCCGATCCTGGTTACTCAACTCTTTGAAGGCCTTAAACGAGGCGTCCAATCCGATTTCGAACACGTTCCTCAAATCACTGCCGCCGGCAATCGTCTCCACCGACTCGGTGGTACTGCCGGCCACTTCCCCGGCCTCGTTGGTCGTAACCGACGTCGAGATGACGGTACGTTTTTCGGGCGTCTCCGAATAGTAGGTGCCCTGGTATCCGACATGGGGACTCAGGTTCAGCCATCCGAGCTGCTTCGTGTAGTATGTGAAACCATGCCGGGTATCCACTCGGCCGCTCTCGACGTCCTGAAGCTTCAGCTGATCTGCAAATGAATTCTGCAAATAGGCGACGCTGTTTCCGGATTCGTAATAAAACTTCGAATTGCCGAGCTGCATTCTCGGCACATCAAGCGACGCGTCCGGCAGGCGGTCGATGTTGCTATAAAAGTCGTTGACTCGGAAATTGAAGTCGAGGGCTGCGGTATACTTATCGTCCCGGTGGGTCAAAGTGGCGAAATTCTCAGGGACGGTACTTTGTCGGAATTCCTTGTCGTAAAAATCTTCCAGGACATCCGGATCGCTGAGGTAGTCGCTGGTGACACGCAGCGTATCTTTCTCGGTGAGGCTGTGCTGATGGCGCAGCTTGAACCGGTACCGGTCGGAATCGACCAGGGGGCTGGTCCATTCCTTATCCAGCTCGTCCTCGAAAGGCATCTGGTCGTCAGCATAATAAACGCGGAAATCGCCGTGGTACCTCTCCTCCTTCTGGTCGTGCCACTGAAAATCCTGGCCGATGCCCCACCCTCGTTCCGACCGGTAGTCGACATGGGTCTTTCCTTCCAGCCATGTATTCAGGCGGTACCGGTACGAAGTGAGGAGAAATGCACCCCAGCGGCTGGAATAGCCCGGCACAACGTCCAGGTTGGATTCACTTCCGTTTAAATTTTTCTTCAAATACGGAAGATAAAAGACGGGTACGCCGCGGACATAAAGCACAACGTGCTTTGCTTCCAGGCGCTTATCGTCGGACACATAGGCTTCCTTGGCGCGAAGGTATACTTCCGGAGGATCGCCCTGGCAGGTGGTAATGGTCGCGTTCTGCATGACAAAGTGGTCTTTGCCGACCCGTTGCATGGAATCGGAAGTCACGGAAAACGCGCCCTGAAGGATCTCAAAGTCAAGCCAGTCCCCCGCCCCGGTCTCCAAATTGTAGTTGAATTCCTCGCCGGTGTACTCCCGGCCTTCGTGAAGAATCTGGACGTTATCTCGACCGTAGATATCGTGGGTGGTCGTGTCGTAGGTCATGTAGTCGGCGCGGAGTTGAGTCTCGCCATGCTTGACTAAGACATCCCCGGTGAGCACCCAGAGCAGATCATTATTGCGGTACTCGGTTTTCCGGGCCGTAATTTCGACGGGTTTCTGGAGGCTTGGCGCGGCGGACGGATCTTGGCCGACGACCATCGTCGCGCCGCCAATTGCAAGAAGCCCGGCCAGACCGAATACGGCGGGATTAAACCTGGTAACAACCTTCAGAATCTAATTTCCCTCAACAAGTTCCTTGATCCTCAGGGGCTGTAACCTATCACAGCGTCCAGTAGCCGCCAAGGAGAATATTGGCGTCTCAGACCTTCGCTTTGCTTCCGGCCAGGGTCAGGATCTTTTGGAAATGGGTTTTCGCTACCGGCTGGATTGAAAGGCGCTGACCCCGGCGAGTGACCAGCAGTTCATCGAGACCATGGGCTTCCCGAAGCTGCGGCAAACTGACCGACTTCGGAAATTTCTCAACAAACTCGAGGTCCACCATCATCCACACTGGATTGTTGGGGGTCGATTTTTGATCAAAATGATCATTCTTACGGTCCCAGGCCGTGTGATCGGGGTAGGCTTCTTCGCAAACCCGGGCCAGGCCGACAACGGCCGGCGGTTCGGCGTTCGAATGGTAGAACAGAACCAGATTTCCCACTTTCATTTCGTCCCGCATGAAATTGCGAGCCTGGTAATTTCTAATCCCGTCCCAACAGGTGATCACGTCACGATCAAGATCGTCGATCGAATAGGCTCCGGGCTCACTTTTCACCAGCCAGTATTTTTTTGCCGCCGCCACGTTACATTCCTTTCAATTCTTCACCGCACCGTCATCGGCGCGGAGACCGCATTATGCCGGGCATTTGTCTTGGAGCCGGGGAAACTACCCGCCAAATGGATTCGCCATCACCTGCCTGCATGTGATAACCAAACAGCAACCGTTGCCGTTCAATCAGCAACTACAATAGCGGAGGATTTGGTATGAACAAGCGTTTCAGCATCATTACCTTAATTTTACTCGGCGGAATAGGCCTCACGGGGTGCATGGAAAATGCAGCGCTCATGAAACTGAGTAAGGACGGAAGCGGTACCCTCACCTACCGGATATTCATGTCCACCGAAATGATGCAGATGGCCCAGGGAATGTCCTCAGGCATGGGCGGCGACGCGGAAGGGGGGGAGGTAGATCTCTCCAGTTTGAACCCGATCGAAAGCATTAAAAAGGATATGGCGGATAAGTTTGGCGACGCGGCTACCCTGGAGAGCACGAAGGACATCGAGAACAAACAGGGGTGGAAGGGCATTGAGGCCATCTACAGTTTCGAGGACGTGAACAAGCTCAATCTCGCCAATATGGGCGACGAAATGGATTCAGGCGGCGGCGGTGGCGCCACCGGCGGCAGCATGGCCAATATGGGGACTCCCTACCGTTTCGAGTTTGTCGGAGGAGACGTGGCAACCCTGAAGATTGTTCCAATCACGACCGACGAGGCGGCAGCGGAAGCAGCAGTGGAAGCCGCGGCAGAGGAGATGCCCGAGGAAATCGCCGACATGGGAATGGACGACCTCGGGCTCGCGATGATGAAACCGATGATTGCCGGCATGAGAATCACCCTGCTGGTGGCGGTCGACGGGGACATTGTGGATACAAATTCGAAGTTTCGTTCCGAAAAACACGCCAATGTTGTGACCGTGATGGACATCAGGATGGACCAATTATTCGACCACCCCGAAGCAATGAGCCTCATGAGCGCAGGAGATGATGGCGCAAACAAACTGGCGGAATTGAATCTTCCGGGTGTAAAAATTGAGGATCCGAAAAAGGAAATCACCATCTCATTCAAATAAATGAACGGCCGCGATCGGGTTGTATAAGAAAGAATTAGGTGAATTTTGGCACCGCTTTAGGACTAAAACCCTGCGTATTCGTTCTTGTCCGCAACGATTATTCTACCACGGAGCACACGGAGTGACCAAAAACCCCCTCCGTGGACTCCGTATTCTCCGTGGTGAATTTCGTTTGGTTGCGGCCATGCTGGTTTTTGGCGAAATAAAAATTTCGCCTGACGGATAGCATCGAGAGACCATGGAATCACACATTTACACGCCCGATACTTTGACGCTTCCGAACGGATCCTCGTACCTCTATTACAGCTTGAAGAGGTTGGAGGATTCGGGACACGGGTCTGTTTCCAGATTTCCCTATTCCGTTAAAATCCTGCTGGAATCTCTACTGCGCCTCCAGGACCATCCGGCATACGAGGAACAGCACGTGGAGACTCTGGCGGGATGGTCGCCAACGGCATCGAACAGGGAGGAATTCCCGTACCTGCCCTCGAGGGTCCTCCTTCAGGATTTCACCGGGGTGCCCTGCGTCGTGGACTTGGCCGCACTTCGCAGCGGCCTGCAAGCATCGGGCTACGACCCGGCAGGGATCGAGCCGCAGATTCCTGTAGACCTGGTGATTGACCACTCCGTGCAAATCGACGAATACGGGGCCGAACCCGCCTTCAATCAAAATCTGCTTCGCGAGTTCGAACGGAATGAAGAGCGTTATATCTTTCTGAAATGGGGCCAACATGCATTCCGGAAACTCCGAGTCCTCCCACCCGGACTGGGCATCTGCCACCAGGTCAACATGGAGTATCTTGCGGGCTGCGTGACCGTCGACAAAGAGGGTGATGGGCTTCCGGTTGTTTACCCGGACACCCTGGTAGGTACCGACTCCCACACCACCATGATCAACAGCATGGGCGTGCTCGGATGGGGCGTCGGCGGCATCGAAGCAGAGGCCGCAATGCTGGGACAACCCATCCCCATGCTGTCCCCGGTAGTATCCGGCGTACGCCTGACGGGCGAAATTCAACCCGGCGCAACCCCGACCGACGTGGCGCTTACCGTCACCCAAAAACTCCGCGAGAAAGGGGTGGTTGGCCAGTTCGTCGAATTCTTCGGTCCGGGACTGGATGGGCTCACGCTGGCGGACCAGGCGCCGATTGCCAACATGGCTCCGGAGTACGGGGCCACGATCGGCTTTTTCCCCGTCGATGAATCCACCCTTCAGTACTTGCGGGACACCGGCCGGCCCGAAGAGCAAGTCGAGCTTGTGGAGGCCTATTGCCGGGCCCAGGGCCTGTTCCGCACTCCCGATGGACCCGATCCAGAGTTTACTCATCTCATAGAGATCGACATGTCCGAGGTGGAACCCTCCGTCGCCGGCCCGAAACGGCCGCAAGACCGGGTATTTGTGCGCAACCTGAACTCCGAATTCACGAACTCACTCACCGGCTCCAGGGAGGACCGGGGATTCGGCCTGGGAAGTGATGAAGTGAATACCACCGCGAAGGCGGGCGCATACGGCAACCTCAAGCACGGCTCGATCGTGATTGCCGCGATTACCAGTTGCACGAACACCTCCAACCCCCAGCTGATGCTCGGCGCAGGGCTCCTGGCCAAGCGCGCTGTTGAAAAGGGGCTCACGATCGAGCCCTATATCAAGACAAGCCTTGCCCCGGGCTCCCGGGTGGTCACTGAATACCTGAAACGGTCCGGACTCCTGCCCTACTTGGAGAAGCTTGGGTTTTATGTAGTCGCATACGGTTGTACGACCTGCATCGGCAACAGCGGCCCCTTGAAACCAGAAATTGAGGAGGCGATCAAGGAAAGCAACCTCGTCGTGGCCTCCGTGCTCAGTGGCAATCGGAATTTTGAAGGCCGCATCCACCCGCTCACCCAGGCAAACTATCTCTGCTCCCCTCCCCTCGTGGTCGCGTACGCGCTCAAGGGAACGGTCGAGGCTGATTTGATCAACGACCCGGTCGGCACCGGGAAAAACGGCGAGCCCGTCTACTTGAAAGAAATCTGGCCCAACCGGTCCGAAATCCAGGAATTGATCGAAAACTCGATTGATCCGCAATCCTATTCCAAACTTTACGACGACGTAGCCGGCGATCAATCCTGGAAGGATCTCTCGAGTGAACCGAGCCGGGTCTACGACTGGAATCCCGATTCGACGTACATTCGGGAGCCGACTTTCTTCGATGGATTCGGAACGGAACTGCCTCCCCTTGAGGATGTGAAGGAGGCGGCGGTCTTCGGGTACTACGGTGATTTCATCACTACGGATCACATTTCACCCGCCGGCGCCATCCCGCTGGACAGCCCGGCCGCGGACTACCTGCGCGAGCACGGCGTGGAGCCCCGCGACTTTAACTCCTTTGGATCCCGCCGCGGAAATCACGAAGTGATGATGCGCGGCACGTTCGCCAACATTCGTATTCGAAACAAGCTTGCCGAGCGCGAGGGCGGATATACCCGGCACCACCCCACCGGAGAGCAAACGTCAATGTACGAAGCGGCGATGCGCTACCGGGATCAGAAGACCCCGCTGGTGGTTCTTGCCGGAAAATTGTACGGCGCCGGATCGTCACGGGACTGGGCGGCCAAGGGCACCTACCTGCTTGGCGTACGCGCCGTGATCGCGGAAAATTTTGAAAGGATTCATCGCAGCAACCTGGTGGAGATGGGGGTGCTGCCCCTGGAGTTTCAACCCGGCGAATCGGCGAAGTCCCTGGGGCTGACCGGGAGCGAGAACTTCACCATCACCGGGATCGCGCAGGACCTGGCACCGAGAAAAACGCTTCGCGTGAAAGCGGACAACAACGAGTTCGACGTATTATGCCGGATCGATTCCGCGATCGAGGTGGAGTACTACCGGCACGGCGGGATTCTGCAGTATGTCCTGCGAGATGTGATGAGCGAGTTGCAGGCGGTGTAATCTATAAAATTCGTTCATCTTTGTCTTGATTCTTGTCCCGATCACTTTCGACTCGACGAAGGCCCGAACAAGGAGAGGATCCGATTCTTTGTCTTCATCTTTGTCTCGATCCTTGTCGATTCGACAAAGATCCGGACAAGGATTGGGACAAAGATTAGATCTGCGAGTATGACAAACATACGCAGACATCTCCCCGAAACCTACCTCTTCACCAACGATCTGCCGGTTCGCGTCACGGATCTCAACTATGGAAATCACCTGGGCAACGACACATTCGTAGCCTGCCGGCATGAAGCACGGGCCCGCTGGCTTCATCAATATACATGGACCGAACTCGACATGAATGGCTCGGGCCTGATCATGGTGGAACTCGCAGTCCGTTGTTCCAAAGCCGCGGCGGTGTTCGGCGACACGCTGCGCATCAAACTGGCCGTACAGGAATGGACTCCCTGCGGATTCACGCTCGTGTACAACCGACGGACACACTTCGACGCTGGTCTCATCCTGGCCGAACAGCGTCTCGTCGATCACGGCGGGAAGATCTTTCTCTCCACCAGCTTTTCGGTGTAACCGTCATGCGATCAATGTAGATACTCGGGCGTCCTCATCACTCCTCCTGCCCGGGCTTCCACTCCTCTTCGTCGCCGAGAGCATCGTCGAATGCGCCGGCTAAGTCCACGAGGTCTTCGCCCGGGCGCAGGCCCTGGAGCATTTCCTCGGAAACTTCGAAGTCTTCGTCGGCGACTTTGGCAGCCTTGATGCTGAGACCGATTCGGCGCTCGACCGGATCAATTTTGATCACGCGGGCTTCCACCTCTTCGCCGGGTTTCAACACGTCGCGTACTTTCTGCACCCGGTCTTCGCGGATCTGGCTGATGTGGACGAGTCCGTCGATCCCTTCCTCGAGTTCGATGAAGGCGCCGAAAGAGGCGAGCTTGTTCACTTTTCCGGATACAAGTTGGCCGACCTGGTACTTGGAAGAGATCGCGGCCCACGGGTCTTCCTGGGCTTGCTTCAGTCCCAGGCTGATTCGCTGCTGGCCAGGGTCGACTTCGAGAACAACGCTGTCCACGTGGTCCCCTTTTTTCAGCGTTTCGGACGGATGGTTCACCTTTCGGGTCCAGGACATGTCTGAGACGTGAATCATCCCGTCGATCCCCTCTTCCAACTCGACGAAAGCGCCGTACGAAGTGAAGTTGCGGACGGTACCGCTGACGCGTGCACCGATGGGGTAGCGTTCGGAAACCTGGTCCCACGGATTGGCCTCCGTCTGGCGAATGCCGAGGGATATTTTCTGCTCATCCTTGTTAATGCTGAGCACGACGGCATCTACTTCGTCGCCCACTTTTAGCACATCGGAGGCACGGGCGACCCGCTTTCTCCAGGAGAGTTCAGAAACATGAACCATGCCCTCGACACCTTCCTCGATTTCAATAAAGGCGCCATACGGCACAAGGTTGACGACTTTTCCTCGTATACGGCTGTTGACCGGGTATTTCCCCGCGATGTCTTCCCATGGGTTCCGAGTCTTCTGCTTCAAGCCGAGAGAGATTCGCTCCTTCTCCAGATCGATATCCAGTACCAGGACATCCAGTTCCTGTCCCACGCTGAGCAATTCGGAAGGATGATTGATCCGTCCCCAGCTCATATCCGTGATATGCAGGAGTCCGTCCATGCCATTGAGATCGATGAACGCGCCAAAATCGGTGATGTTCTTGACGATGCCGTTTCGCGACTGGCCGATCTGAATTTCAGTGAGGAGCGCTTTTTTCTGTTCGCGGCGCTGTTCTTCCAGAAGTTCCCGGCGGGAGAGCACGATATTGCGCCGCTCGAGATTGATTTTGAGAACCTTGAACGAGTAGGTCTTGCCATAATATTCGTCCGGATTGCGGACCGGCACGACGTCCGCCTGGGAACCGGGCAGGAAAGCGTCCACGCCGACATCGACGATAAATCCGCCTTTTACGCGGTTTCGAATGGTGCCCTCGATTTCTCCGCCTTCTTCGCAGGTTTCGAGGACGTTGTCCCAGCTTCGCTGCAGTTCGGCACGCGCTTTACTGAGAACGACCATTCCTTCATCGTTCTCAAGATCTTCGAGGAGCACCTCGATTTCGTCGCCGTCCTTGAGGTCGCCGATGTTGCGGAACTCGTTACTGGGGATGAGACCCTCCGACTTGTACCCGATGTCGACAAGGACTTCGTTGGCTCGGATTTCAAGAATCCGACCGGTTACGATGGAACCGGCGGAAAAGTTTTTGAGGGATTCTTCGTAGAGGGCAATGATCTCGTCCTTTTTTTCCGCGGAAAAATCGGAGAGGTCGAAATCAATCTTTTGTTTCTCGACGGTGTCTTGGTCACTCATAATTTTGTCTGGAGTTCAGTTCTGCAGTTTCCGGGCGTTGGTTTACGTGATCCGCATTCGGGCAGCCCTCGCACCCGTCGGCGGAATTTCAGTTTTTAAGCTTCGACGTCCAATCGAAAATCGAAAATTAAAACAGAAAAGGGCCGGGGCCTCGGCAGTGGACTGCCTCGGCCCCGTCCAAAAAAATATCCGGCGACGAGCTACTCTCCCATGGCCTAGCGCCACAGTACCATCGCCGCTGAGGAGCTTAACTTCCGTGTTCGGAATGGGTACGGGTGTGACCTCCTCGCTATGGTCGCCGAAAATCTGTTTCGATTCTGGTTTTTTGAAGCTGGGTTTGAATCCAAGTGATCCAAGTCCAACCTGAAAAAAGTTCAGATCGAAAACTAAAATAAAACAATGCATAGGGCATAAAGCGTCTGCCGCGACCCGACCCACAAGGGATCGGGCCGACGACAAACCGAAATAGATGGTCAAGCCTCACGGCTGATTAGTACCGGTTAGCTCATACATTGCTGCACGTACACACCCGGCCTATCAAGGTTGTCGTCTTCAACCTGCCTTTAGTCCCGTCCGAAGACGGGAAGGGAGATATAATCTTAGAGGGGGCTTGGCGCTTAGATGCTTTCAGCGCTTATCCTTTCCGTACATAGCTACCCAGCGATGCCCTTGGGGGACAACTGGAACACCAGTGGTACGTCATTCCCGGTCCTCTCGTACTAAGGAATGCTCTCTTCAAATCTCCTGCGCCCACGAAGGATAAGGACCGAACTGTCTCACGACGTTCTGAACCCAGCTCGCGTACCGCTTTAATGGGCGAACAGCCCAACCCTTGGGACCTTCTCCAGCCCCAGGATGCGATGAGCCGACATCGAGGTGCCAAACCGCCGCGTCGATGTGGACTCTTGGCGGCGATCAGCCTGTTATCCCCGGAGTACCTTTTGTCCGATGAGCGATGGCGCTACCACGAGCAACCACCGGATCACTTAGGCCTGCTTTCGCACCTGCTCGACTTGTAGGTCTCGCAGTCAAGCTCCCTTCTACCTATACGCTCTACGCATGATTGCCGACCATGCTGAGGGAACCATCGCGCTCCTCCGTTACTTTTTGGGAGGAAACCGCCCCAGTCAAACTGACCCTCTGACACTGTTCCACGCCCGGCTTCACGGGACGCGGTTAGAAACCCAAATACACAAGACTGGTATTTCACTGTTGGCTCCACCACGACTGACGTCGCAGCTTCAAAGCCTCCCAGCTATGCTACACGTGAATAATCAGATTCCAATATCAGATTACAGTAAAGGTTCACGGGGTCTTTCCGTCCTTTCGCGGGTATCCGGCATTTTCACCGGAACTACAACTTCACCGAGATTCTGGTTGAGACAGTGCTCTGATCGTTACACGATTCGTGCAGGTCGGAACTTACCCGACAAGGAATTTCGCTACCTTAGGACCGTTATAGTTACGGCCGACATTCACCGGGGCTTCGGTTCGGAGCTTCTCCCGAAGGATAACCCCTTGCCTTAACCTTTCGGCATTGGTCACGTGTCACACCCTATACGTCCTCTTGCGAGTTAGCAGAGTGCTATGTTTTTGGTAAACAGTCGCCAGAGCCCTTTCACTGCGCCTCCCCGGTGCTCACAAAGAATGATGATCACACTAGAGAGGACCCCTTCTTCCGAAGATACGGGGCTAATTTGCCGAGTTCCTTAACCAGATTTCTCTCGCGCGCCTTGGTATTCTCTACCATCCCACCTGTGTCGGTTTACGGTACGGTCGCACATGTTACTCGTTTAGAAGCTTTTCTTGGCAGCATAGCATCAACCGATCCGCTTGGCTAAAAGCTTCCACGTCCCATCGCCTCTCGGGGTAATGTCCCAGCGGATTTTCCTACCAGGACCCCCTACGAGCTTGGACCAGGCATACCAAAGCCTGGCCGGTCTAGCTTTCTGCGTCCCTCCATCACTCAAACGCAACATGCACGGTACAGGAATATTAAACCTGTTTCCCATCGCCTACGCCTTTCGGCCTCGGCTTAGGGGCCGACTAACCCTGGGCGGACGAACCTACCCCAGGAATCCTTGGGATTCCGGCGGCCGGGATTCTCACCCGGCTTATCGTTACTCATGTCCGCATTCTCACTTGTGTACAGTCCACGGTCAGTTCCCTTCGCGCTTCTACCCGTACACAACGCTCCCCTACCACGCCTCCAATCCGTAGATTGAAAACGTCCGCAGCTTCGGCAGAATACTTAGTCCCGTTCATTTTCGGCGCAAGACCACTCGGCTAGTCAGCTATTACGCACTGTTTAAATGATGGCTGCCTCTAAGCCAACATCCTAGCTGTCTTTGCAATCTCACATCCTTCCGCACTCAGTATTCTTTGGGGGCCTTAGCTGGCGATCTGGGCTGTTTCCCTTTCCACTACGGAGCTTATCCCCCGCAGTGTGACTCCACGTGTGACTGGAACGGCATTCGGAGTTTGAGTGGCGTCAGTACTCTGGTAAGAGCCCTCGGCCAATCAGTGCTCTACCTCCGTTCCGAGCATTCACGCAGGCTAGCCCTAAAGCTATTTCGGGGAGAACCAGCTATCACCGAGTTTGGTAAGCCTTTCACTCCAACCCACAGCTCATCCGAGCGTTTTTCAACACGCAACGGTTCGGACCTCCATTCCGTGTTACCGGAACTTCATCCTGGCCATGGGTAGCTCACCCGGTTTCGGGTCCACCGCAAACGACTCAGCGCGCATTTCACACTCGCTTTCGCTTCGGCTCCGCCCTGTCAAGGGCTTAACCTTGCCGCCTACGATGACTCACGGACTCATTATGCAAAAGGCATGCGGCCATCCCGACCGAAGTCAGGACCACCACAGTTTGTAGGCACACAGTTTCAGGTACTATTTCACTCCCCTAGCGGGGGTACTTTTCACCTTTCCCTCACGGTACTGGTTCACTATCGGTCATCAGAGAGTATTTAGCCTTGGAAGGTGGGCCTCCCGGATTCAGACAGGGTTTCACGTGTCCCGTCCTACTTGGGATACCGCTAAGGCTTGCTCAGATTTCGTGTACGGGCCTATCACCCTCTATGGAAGAACTTTCCAGAACTTTCCGCTATCTTCACAAGTCCCATGTCGCGGTCCCGCAACCCCACCCCGCAAGCGGGATGGTTTGGGCTTTTCCCCGTTCGCTCGCCACTACTTAGGGAATCTCAATTGATTTCTACTCCTCCAGGTACTGAGATGTTTCACTTCCCTGGGTATCGCCTCGAGCACCCTATGTATTCAGGTGCCGATATCCCGATATTACTCGAGATGGGTTTCCCCATTCGGAAATCGCCGGATCAAAGCGTGTTTGCCGCTCCCCGACGCTTAACGCAGCTTACCACGTCCTTCATCGCCTTCTGATGCCAAGGCATCCGCTGTGCGCCCTTAATTAACTTGACCAAAATTAAATTCAGTCAACATGTTATCGAGTTATCTCGACAATGAGTTGCGCTCTATACCCTATGCAATTGTCAAAGAACAAAGAAATTTTTGAGTCTTGATTTTTGATTTTTGATGGCCGTCTTCAGCCAATCAAAAATCGGAAATCAAAAATCAAAAATTGCTTTTCCCGTGGCCGCCTTCGCACCCCGCTTCTCGCGAAGGCTGGTGGGCGTACCTGGACTTGAACCAGGGACCTCATCCTTATCAGGGATGCGCTCTAACCAGCTGAGCTACACGCCCGATCCCATTTGGGATTTCGAATTTCCGATTTCGGCAATCCAAAACTAGAATGGAGGCAACCGGGCTCGAACCGGTGACCCCCAGCTTGCAAAGCTGATGCTCTCCCAACTGAGCTATGCCCCCGTAAATTCGGCCTCGGAGCGAATCTCAGGCCCCCGTTCCACCGCCAGGGGCAGTGTCCCGATTGCCGTGAATTCCTCCCCACGGTCTCAAAATATTCTGTGCGTTTTCGATCCAGAACTGATGCGACTCGCACTCACTCGCGCGTTTTCATGCCGTCCAATAGCAGATCCGGTACCGAAGTACCGTTCCACAACATCTGGCCCAAGGGCTAGATGCTTGTCCATATCGTCAGAATTTTCAATAGGCAACCTTCGAGCCCCAACCGCGGAAATCCGCAATCGAAATCCAAAAATCAAAAATCAAAAATCCGTCAGATTCTCCTTAGAAAGGAGGTGATCCAGCCGCAGGTTCCCCTACGGCTACCTTGTTACGACTTCATCCCAATCATCAACCACACCTTCGGCACCTGCCTCCCGAGGGTTAGCCCGGTGACTTCGGGTGCAGTCGACTTTCGTGATGTGACGGGCGGTGTGTACAAGGCCCGGGAACGTATTCAAGGCGTCGTAGCTGATACGCCTTTACTAGCGATTCCAACTTCATGGAGTCGAGTTGCAGACTCCAATCCGAACTGAGGAAGGTTTTAACGATTTGCTCCACCTCGCGGTTTCGCTTCGCTCTGTACCCTCCATTGTAGCACGTGTGCAGCCCTGGACATAAGGACCATACTGACTTGACGTCATCCCCACCTTCCTCCCGCTTATCACGGGCAGTCTGGTTAGAGTGCTTTCAGCCGAAGCTGAACTAGCAACTAACCACAGGGGTTGCGCTCGTTGCGGGACTTAACCCAACACCTCACGGCACGAGCTGACGACAGCCATGCAGCACCTGTCCAGCACCCTCGAAGGCTTCCCCGCTTTCACAGGGAATGCAGCTGGATGTCAAGCCCAGGTAAGGTTCTTCGCGTTGCATCGAATTAAGCCACATGCTCCACCGCTTGTGCGGGCCCCCGTCAATTCCTTTGAGTTTTAGCCTTGCGGCCGTACTCCCCAGGCGGTGCACTTAACGCGTTAGCTACGGCACGGACGGGGACAAGACCGCCCACACCAAGTGCACACCGTTTACGGCTGGGACTACCAGGGTATCTAATCCTGTTCGCTCCCCCAGCTTTCGTGCCTCAGCGTCAGTATCAGTCCAGAGAGCCGCCTTCGCCGCCGGTGTTCTTCTCGATATCTACGCATTTCACCGCTACACCGAAAATTCCGCTCTCCCCTCCTGTACTCTAGTCCGACAGTTTCAAACGCAGTTTCACCGTTGGACGGTGAGATTTCACGCCTGACATGCCGAACCGCCTACGCACCCTTTACGCCCAGTAAATCCGAACAACGCTCGCCACCTCTGTATTACCGCGGCTGCTGGCACAGAGTTAGCCGTGGCTTCCTCCTGAGGTACCATCTCTCCTCCCGGGTATTAACCGAGATTTGTTGTTCCCTCATGACAGGAGTTTACGACCCGAAGGCCTTCATCCTCCACGCGGCGTCGCATCGTCACGCTTTCGCGCATTGCGAATGATTCTCGACTGCAGCCTCCCGTAGGAGTCTGGGCAGTGTCTCAGTCCCAGTGTGGCTGATCATCCTCTCAGACCAGCTACCCGTCTAAGCCTTGGTGGGCCATTACCTCACCAACAAGCTGATAGGCCACGGGTTCATCCCAAAACGGCAGGTCCGAAGATCCCCACCTTTAAACAGCCCCGCATGTGCGGGGCGATCACATTCGGTATTACACCTCCTTTCGGAGGACTATCCCGAACTTCGGGGCAGATTACCCACGTGTTCCTCACCAGTTCGCCACTCTCACATACCAACTTCACCCGAAGGATCCGTCGATATGATCCCGTTCGACTTGCATGCCTAATCCACGCCGCCAGCGTTCGTTCTGAGCCAGGATCAAACTCTCCATTAGAAAAGTTCACGTCGCCCCAGTCCGAAGACCAAAGCGATCGATCCATATATTTATTAATTTATTTAAGGAACGTTCATGAGCTCGCACGAGTTATATCGCACAAGTCGCATCACTTCTGAATCGAAGTAATGCACAGAATATTCTGATTTCAAAGAACCAC
>Ga0310121_10002721_pt1 | contig 16575 bp, 12 predicted proteins | sample CB27_Tmax_986_MG_FD_203504 | JGI IMG/M metagenome (GOLD analysis project Ga0310121, IMG submission 203504) | Marine microbial communities from Western Arctic Ocean, Canada - CB27_Tmax_986 | ecosystem: Environmental > Aquatic > Marine > Oceanic | place: Canada: Western Arctic Ocean | collected...
GAGAGTCCTGCTACTGCTGCCGCATACCAAATGGATCTCATCGGTTTCTCGCTCCCCAGAGGAGGATCTCGCTCTGGACAAAGAAAGGGGGGCCCGCAGGTGTATCCCGGGGGCCCCCCCGGAAATGTGAGAGAGCTGCTGCTATGAGCTTATCTTCGCCGCTAATCCTAGCGGCCTAACCTCCACCTGCCTCCATTTCTCTCTTCTGCTCTATCTTCTGCTGGCGCTCCTGAAGGTGCTGCTCGAACTCCTCGTCCGTGAGCTTGTAGTTGCTCATGTGAGCGAACGCCATGTCGTCCGTCGAGCGCTGTCCGTATCCTACCCAATTGTCGGTATCGCCCGCCCACTGATTACTCGCTGAATTATTGTGCCAATGGGTCAGGTGAATGACGGACCCCTTCGGGAGAAGCGGCTGGTCGTCGTCCTGGTAGTTGTAGACGATATGCCAGCCGAAGTCCCACGATACGCAGTTCAGCGACTGCCGGCGGTTATCCGGATAGATGACCTCGAGGCACTGCCGGTCGCCGAGATTGTGCATGTGCGGCTGATACGCCGTAAGACGTACGTTCTGATCTAGGATGGTGTAACCATCAGACCGCACGCTCTCCTCGCCGGGGGGAATATCCAAATCGGAGATTGCTCCCCACCGGTCTCGGTGCAATCGATGCTCCGGTTCGACACCCTTAGGATAGAACCAGAGGGCCATCCGAGACTGGTCTGTATGGTCCTCACCGTCGGGGCTTCCCGAGTAATGTGAGCTCCAACGTACCTTTGTCCCCGCGGGCATGAACCGACCCGTCCCCTCCGGGAAGATGTCCCCGGTCTTTCCGAGGGCATACTCGCCAAACTCTTCCTCCCCTCCGTCCGGATACATGAACGTCGTCCCGTTGTGATGCACGACGGCGAATCCATCAAGCGAAGGCTTGGTCTCATACCCTTGGATCCAGCGGTCCTCTTGAAGACCGGGATCGCTGATGTGCCTCGGGAACAGGTTGCCGCTATTCCCCGGAATCGTGAAAGGCTCCGGCATCTCCACGATGAAGTCCGGTGGACGACCCATCTCGTCCTGCATCGTCCATTCATAGATGTCGGCGTCGAAGGTGGGTAAAGGAGGCATCCTGGTCAGGTCGCCTGAGGGAGCACCGCCGTCTGCCCAAGCGGCGATCGTCGAGATCTCCGCATCGGTCAACGAACGGTCGTCCTTGAAGTTCTGAATACCCACATTCTTGCTGACGAACCACGGCGGCATCTTTCGCTCGACGACCATCTCCTTCATAAGCGCAGCCCACGGCCGCGCCACTTCGTACGTCAGCAACGACATTGGGGCGATCGAACCGGGCCGGTGGCAGGACGCGCAGCTCTCGTAAAGAATCGGCGCCACATCCTCGGCGAACGTCACCTGCCGGCCGCCAGAGTCTTGCGCCTCCACAGGTACGGCGGCTGTCATCAAAAGCACGACCGCTGAGAGTCCGTACCAAGTGGAAATCGGGGTCCGAGATTTCTCGCTTCCTCGCATGATCGATAACCTCCAAATGGGATATCTTTAAAGATACCGGTGGATCCCTTGGATCCCTCAGATCAAACGAAACCAGTTAACCATGTACCCGTCAGCTGAGTCCATTAGTTAACAAGAGACCCTCCTCTGCCGCCCAGGTCAAGGGCGATCCGTACTAAAGCCCGTAACGCAAACTGCACGGGCACGCCCACAAACCGAGACCCGCACGCGCAGGCGCTGCCGATAGGGAGACACCTGTAGGCTTCACGCGCCCGTCCTGCACAGGATGCTGGCTACCGCCCTCCACTGGCGGCGGTCTCCGGGATCTACTTCTTTTCACGCTCGGCCTTGAGCCACTCAAAATCGATATCCACTTACCAATAGGCAGGTGCCCGGCAAGACTGCAACATCCGACGACTCGTATTCTAGTGAACCATGAACCCGATCCCCGCTCGCTGCCGCCGGGACTAGGGAAGAAGGGGTCATCTCTCCTCGCCAAGGCGGGCTCTCGCCAGATTCAAGCACGCCGAGTTGCATTTTGCGGTTTGGTGGGATAGGGTGCCACCGCAGGGACCTACTCGTTTAGACCGGGTTCCGGGCCCCCATACATCGGCCATTTCGCTCGAGGTTCGAGCACGGATCATGATCGTACCCAGCCCTCGTTTCCTTACGGTAGCTCTATCCGCTGCGGCTATACACTTAGCCCCAGCCGCTGCGTACGGCGAGACGACCCGAGTCGTGATCACCCACTGTGCCAACATACTGGAGGGCAAGTCTTTCGGTCGGAATGGACCATACGAAAAGTGTGAGGGGAAGATCTACTTTTCTCTGGATCCGGACCACCCCCGAAACCAGATCATCGTCGACCTCGGCAAGGCGCCGCGGAATGTAGATGGCCGGGTTGAATTCTCATCGGATCTGTGGGTGCTTAGACCGAAGGACCCCTCCCGGGGGAACGGTGTCCTCCTTTTCGACGTGGTCAACCGCGGCGGCAAGCTCTTGCTCGGAAGATTCAATCTGGCGCGAAGTTCCGCCGACCCGACTACGCAGGCGGAGTTCGGCGACGGCTTCCTGATGAGGGAAGGATACACGCTGGTCGCGGTCGGCTGGGAGGCAACCCCAAGAAACAGAGCCGTGTCTCTTTATCCCCCTGTGGCCACGGACGACGGAACGTCGATCATGGGCAGCATCCGAGGCTGGTGGATTCCTCTGGAGGCCAGTCGGGAATTTGACCTCACGTCTTCCTACTGGACCGGCTTCGAGGAATACCCCCCCCTTGATTCCGATGATGACGGCTACCGCCTCACGGAACGGGTCGGATACCATGGACAGGCGCGCGCGATCCCGCGTGAGGCGTGGCAGTTCGGACGGGCCATCGATGGCGAGGTCGTCTACCACCCGTCCTCCGTCTTCCTGTGGACAGGCTTCAGTCCAGGTCGCACATACGAGTTGATGTACGAGACGAAGGACCCGATCGTCGCCGGCGTAGGGTTCGCGGCCATCCGCGACGCAGCCTCCTACTTCAAGTACGATCCTGATGCACCGATCCGCGGAGATTACGCCTACGCATACGGGGTATCGCAGACCGGACGATACTTGCGACAGATGGTCTTTGAGGGGTTTACGGTGGACGAGAGTGACCGCAAGGCCCTCGATGCAGTAATGGTCCACATGGGAGGGGCCTCGCTTGGCAGCTTCAATGAGCGGTTCGCCCGGCCTAACGAGGGTGGCTTTCATTCGGAAACGAGATTTCCGTTCCTTTACCAGACTACCCAGGACCCCGCCACGGGAAAGGAGGATGGGATCGGAGCCCGGATCTCCGACGGACTTGAGCCGAAGCTCTTTCTCGTAGAAACCTCTTCCGAGTATTGGGATCGGGGCCGGGTGGCAGCGCTCAACCACGTTTCGATCGACGGAGGTGAGGACGTGCAGCTGCCCGAGAACGTGCGCTTCTATATGTTCTCTTCGCTACCGCACGCCACCGGCCCTTTTCCACCAGAAGTGTCCTTCGCCCAGCAGGGAATGGGCAATCCCATCGATCCTCGTCCGGTGATGCGTGCGCTTCTCGTCGCCTTGGACCGATGGGTACGGGAGGACGTCGAGCCACCGGTCAGCCGGCACCCGACTCTGGCAGGCCAGACGCTGATCAGCCAGGGCGAGATTGGGTTCCCGGCGATCCCAGGCATCCAGTGGCCATACGATGTGCGGACAGGATACCGCGCCGACCTCGCCGGCCCGCTCATCGACCACCCCTTACCTTTCCTGGTTCCCGCGGTCGACCGGGATGGCAATGAGATCGACGGGATTCGGCTCCCCGACGTGGCCGTGCCGTTGGGCACCTACACCGGGTGGGCCTTCCGTAGCGCGCGGGCAGGTGAGCCGAATGAAGTTCTGTCGATGCCTGGAGGCTTTATACCTTTCCCCCGCACCCGAGCGGAGCGCGAACGGTGGGGCGACCCCCGCCCGTCCGTCGAGGAACGGTATCCAGATCGCGCCGACTACGTGAGGCGCTTAGAGGAGGCCGCGCGGCAGATGATGGGTGAAAGGCTTCTTCTGGACGAGGATTTCAACCGGGCCGTCGACGGCGCTGAAAGTCTCTGGGATTGGCTGCTAGACGCGAGCGAAGAGACCCTCCAGCCCGGGTAGTACCCCCCGCTCTCCGTCACCTCTGGCCCTCGTCCTACCAGCCGTCGGGGTGGACGTCGACTGCCTCCCCCGCCCCATGAAAACCGACAGGATGATCCTATACCGAGACTTGCTGTCGTGCAGTAATTCTTGACGCCAGTCCTCCCATCGCTCATTCTAGCCTCCCGCTCGGTCGACAGCCGGCCCTCCCGATGCGTCCCGGCAACGGGCCGTCTTGGACAGCTGTCTGGACGGCTCCCCGGGTCTTGGGCTCACAGGTAATTACGCCAATCATTAGGAGCGATACAGAGATGGAAGGACAAACACCCGGTTTCAGGCTCCCCCTCCCGAGAACCTGGTTCGCCCCTGCGCTTGGCGTTCTGATCAGCCTGTCGGCCGCAGGCGCTGCTCAAGGTTCACAAATCAGCCAGGGGACCGAAGGGGGAGAGTGGAACTACATCGGAGGGGATGCGGGGCACAGTCGATCCACGTCGCTGGACCAGATCAACGCCTCGAATTTCGCAAACCTTGAAGTAGAATGGACCTGGAGAGGGGACAGCTTCGGGCAGCTGCTTGCGCGCCCCACCCCCATTTACGCCGACGGGGTGCTGTACTCCGTGGCCGGCGATCGCCGGAGCGTGGTGGCCATCGACGCCAGTACAGGTTCCCTGATCTGGAGCTTCCGGGAGCCAGATACGTTCCGATGGGAGCATTCGATGCGGAACAACAACGGAAAGGGTGTTGCCTATGCTGAGGTGGACGGCAGGGGTGTGATCTTCACGATTAGCCCCGCCCGTTTCCTTTGGGCGCTCGACGCGAAGACAGGTCAGCCCCTGGAAAACTGGGGGAGACCGGTGGCGCTCGAGGGCTTTTCCCAGACCGGGGTGCTGGACGCCCTGGAGGATCAGGCCCGGGATTGGGGTCCTTGGGAGAGCCTCAACCAACCCTGGGATCCGTACCAGGGAATCCCGCTCGAAATCGGCTATGCGACCGCCTCTTCCCCCCCGATCGTGGTCAACGACGTAGTGGTCGTGGGGACCTCCCATGAAAACGGTCAGAACCAGAGCCGCGTCGAGAACATTCCCGGTGACATCGTGGCCTATGACGCGCGAACCGGAGCATTCAAGTGGAAGTTTCACGTCATTCCCCGCCCAGGGGAGTTCGGCCACGAGACGTGGGAGAGCGATGCCTGGTCTTATACGGGAAACATCGGTTCGTGGGCGCCGATGTCGGCAGACCCTGAGCTCGGGATCGTCTACATCCCTACCAAGGGCGGCACAATAGACTATTCCGCCGGATGGCGGCCTGGAGCCAACCTGTTCGGCTCGAGCGTGATCGCGCTCGACGTCCAAACGGGTGAGCGGGTGTGGCACTTCCAGTACGTCCATCACGACATCTGGAATTACGACACACCCACTGCACCAATTCTGCTGGACGTAACAGTGGACGGTGAGAGGGTTCCGGGGTTATTCCAGCCCACCAAGCAATCTTGGCTTTACGCCTTCAACAGGGAAACCGGAGAGCCGATTTGGCCCATCGAGGAGCGCCAGGTTCCCGAGACCGAGATCCCCGGAGACTGGCTATCTCCTACCCAGCCGTTCCCCACGAGACCCGCACCATACGATATCCAAGGGGTCACCGTGGACGACCTTATTGATTTCACGCCCCAGCTGCGGCAGGAGGCGCTGGACATCGTCGCTAATTATAGGCTGGGACCGATCTTCAACGCGCCCATGCACCGGGATAACCCCGAGGGGTTGATCGGATCGATCTGGTGCCCCGGGGAGCTAGGCGGCACGAACATCAGTGGTCCTGGCGTGGCGGATCATGAAACTGGAATCGTGTATGTCGTTTCACGAACCAACTGCGGACATCGGACCGTCGCACCGGGCGAGGACATGGACGGCCAGCTGACGCCTTGGCAGTCGACGGGAAGCACAATAGCAGAGTACGCATGGGGGAGCGGCACCGCATCCGGCATTACCGGCCCCCAGGGCCTACCTCTAACGAAGCCGCCGTACAGTAGAATTACCGCGATCGACGTGAATACCGGCGAGCACTTGTGGTGGATCGTGAACGGTGGTACTCCAGCGTTCATTCAAAACCACGCGGCGTTACGGGGTGTCGATATCCCGCCCACGGGGCAGCTAACCCACTCGGCTATGATGGTGACACCCAGCCTCCTTCTTCACACCGCTATTGGTGACGACGGAACCACCCCGATGCTCTACGCTTTGGACAAGGCGACGGGTGAACGTCTGGGAGCCAAGGAGATGCCGAGCCTGGGAATGTACGGGATGATGTCCTACATGCTTGACGGGCGACAGCGGATCATCCTGCCGGTGCCGGGCGCGTTGGTGGCGTACAGCCTTCCCTGAGGCAATCGTGATCGAGAACACTGACTGAGTTGTGTTATTGCCACCTCATCTGGTCTCGCCGGGCAGAGGGGGAAAGCAAGCACCGCAGGGGATTTGCCCTGCCGACTGGCGGGGGAGCTGTCCGCCCAGTGGTGCGCAGCTTCCTCGGAGAGCTCCGAAACACCCGGAGAGGGGGTTTTGTGTTGGAGATCGACGGCGATGTCTGCCGGGAAGGGAGAATAGTCCGATGAATCGTCGCGACTTTCTCATGCTTAGAGGCAATGGAAGAAGGCGCGTTTTGGAACTGTCATGCGAGCGCCTCTTCATGCGCTACTCAGATGCCCAGTCAGCTGTCGGCAGACGGGGTGGGCGTACCGAGCCGCCCACTCTATATCAGCAAGCTTGGGACGGCGAGCCGAGGACCGAGACCGATACACCCACCGTCCAAGACCTCTTTGACGAGTTGGATAGAGAGTTGTCGGATGCGCGCGTGCTTCGCATTTTGAACCGCCACTGGCTGGCGCATGAGGGGTTCCGTCGAGCGGTTGAAGCGCGAGTGGAGGCATTCCGACGCCGGGGAGGAACCGTCGAGTTTGTCGATTCCACTTCCCAGTAACTGCGCCACATCCAAAGACCATGGAGTTGAACCGGCAGGCCCGCTTTCTCTGCCTGGCCGTGGAGTCAGTCGCGAGGCCTTAGAGCAGGCTTCACGCATCGGCTCCTAGGTGTCCACGATACTGGGGGAAGTCCACTTCCCCGGGCTCACTTCGCAAAGCTCCACATCCAGAAGCAATCGGAGCTCCAGACCATCGTCCCTATTCCCCTATTGGTCCTCGATCGGCTAGGGAGCCACTGCGCATCCGCCAGGGGCCAGAAATCTGCGGTCTGGGACGATCCAACACTACGGCGATGGCTTCTCGAAAAGACTCTTGTCAAAGCGGTTGTTAAAAGTAATGTCCTCCGATATTTGCTCGGCCCAAGATTCACCTATTATCTCACCCTCCCAGTTGGCGTCTATGGAACTACGGTAGATCGGCAGCTTGACACCTTCCACGTCTTTGTAGTGGACTATCTTCAACCGGGGTTCCGCTCTGCCACGGTCCATCACCGTATACAGGAATCGGTCTACGAGTTGCGTGTAGGGGTTGATGTACAGCAGATATGTATCCTGGGCGTCCCCAACGTCCTCTCCAAAGCCAATTGCCAAACCCATGAAAGCTGGAGATCGCCGACGTTCCCGGTGGTGATCTGTTCGAGTGCACTGTAGCCCCAGGAGCTAGGATTCCCGTGCCAGTGCAGCCAATCTGCGGGCGAAGGAGATAGGAGCTCCGCGTCAGAAACTGGACGGAAATCCCCGACCTCGGAAGATGGTCTCCGTCAGGGACGTCGGAGTCTCAAGTCGTCCAGGGGCGGGAAGGACCACGTCCCCCACCTGTGTCCAAACCACGCCGACGGGGCCCAGCGAGAGAGAGGGATCGCGAGGATGCAGACGCCCACGCCCCTCCTGGGGGCCCCAGATCCCGTGAGACGCTCTCCTGCCCTCCCCTATCCACCAACTTCCACGCCTCGATCCGCGAAGACCTCTGCGACGACCCGAGCCGCATTGGATCCTGTGGGCCAACCCGCATAGAAGGTCACATGTGTGATGATTTCCTGGATCTCCGCCGGGGTCACGCCGTTGTCGAGCGCTCGCCCAACGTGCCCGCGGAGCTGGTCCGTCGCATAGAGCGCCTGACCAACCGCGACCGTGATCACGCTTCGATCTCGGGGAGAAAGAACGGGGCGGGACCAAATCCCGTCCGTTTCGTCAAACAGGAGGCTACGCGTGAGCGCCGCGAGGTATGGAATGGCTGGATATCCTGGGCGTTGTCCTCGGAGGTCGACCTCGAGGGTAACCGGTTCTGCGGGGGGTGGAAATTCCAATCCCCGTCGTCCGTATACGTCGATCGCAACTCGAGACGCATTCGACCCCGTCGGCCAACCAGAGTACATGGACACATGCGTCATGAGTTCGGCGATCTCCTCTCGAGTCACCCCGTTGTCGAGGGCCCGGCCCAGGTATTCTCTCAGCTCCTCGGTCCGATATAGCGCCTGGGTAACTGCAACCGTTACGAGGCTGCGGTCTCGTAGGGAGAGCCCTGGCCGCTGCCAGATGTCACCGAACAGGAGCGTGCCCTCGAGCTCCGACAGGTACGGTGCAGCGGGGTAGGGCTCGCCGTTGGTCCCCGTATCGGTCGTCGGCATCCCCTCCTGCTGCGCGACCGCACTCACGAGATCCTCCGCGTCCTCCTGGCCGCATCCATAGGTGGCCGCCAACGCTGAGAGGGTAAGAATCGTAAGGGCCGAACTTGAACGAATCACTTTGCGCTCCTGTGGTATAAGACAAGGAGAAAGGTATCCTCGCTCTGCTCGACCGGCAAAAAAGACGTTGCTGCGTACGCGCACTACGGGCTGCGCCGCCGTACGTTGTGCATATGCTCCCCTCTGGCACTCTTCGGTCGAAGAGTTTGGCCGGTCTGATTATCTTCCCTGCTCTGACGCTCCCCGCGCAATCCCAGGAGCCAGCCGTGATCGAATCCGGCGAAGCGAGCGTCCGGGTGTTAGGCGAGGTGGTAGACCGGCGGAGCGGAGAACCGGTCCCTCTCGCGGCCATATCCCTCCTCCCCTTCGCGGGGCAGGTGAGTGTGGCCCAAGCGATTTGGGCAGGCCAGTCTGATGCGATGGGCCTCTTCCAAACCGAGACGATCCCGGTCGGAGCCTAGAGGATATTGATGCCAGCATGACACGTAGCGTATCGGACCTCTTCCGATCTGTGTCCGGGGCGACGATCGTCCAGGGGAGGGACCTGCCAGGAACCGTGTCGGGCTCCGCGGGGGATGCACGCCTCTATTCGTAATCGACGGTCTTCCCCTCACCGGCCCCCTCGTCATTGAGAACCTGATCCACGTAAACGATGTCGAGGGGGTCGAGGTGTATCACAGAGGATCCGTGCCCATCCAGTACGTTGGGCAGACGACCTGCGGTGTCGTAGTTCTCTGGTCCCGCCACCCGGTCACGACCGAGGGAGGGTCTTTCTCCTGGAAGCGTGTACTCGCAGCCGTCGGAGTGGGGGCCTCGGTCCTGCTCGGAGGTAGATGATCTCACCGCGAGATCGGCTGACCGCCTTTTCCTAACGCGCAGCGCCGTGCGTCGAAAGGAACTCCACGATCGAGGGAAAGCCGGCTGCATCCAAGGCGCTTCGCCCCTCGAGGTCGGTCGCATCTACGTCCGCCCCCAGCTCCACCGCCAGCTCCACCGACTCCAACGCCAAGGCCCCAAGCTCGGCCGGATCGAGTGGAACGAAGGCCCGCATTCTTCTTGGACCGCCCATCCCCACCGCAGCCATGAGCGCCGTCGTGGACTCAACCCTCCTAGCGGCCCCGAAAGCTCCGGCCGAACCAACGTAGTCAGCATGATGCACGAAGCGGGGGTCCGCGCCATGCTCAGCGAGGAGACGCATCACTCCGGGCTGCGAGAAGCGCGCGGCGATCCAGAACGGCGTGGCTCCAACCAATGAAGGATGAAGGAACCGGTCTCGGGAGGACCGTCGATGGGGCGTCCATGTCTCGAGTCTCGCATTGGGGTCGGCCCCACGGGCCAGCAGGGTTCGAACCAACCCCTCGTCTCGACTCATGATCGCCACGTGAACCGCAGAGAACCCGGCCTCGGACAAGTTGGGGTCTGCACCCGAATCGAGTAAGAATTCTGCGAGCCCGCTGAACCCGGAGAATGCGGCCACAACGGTAGCGCTAACGCCCCAGGCATCAGTGTCGTTCACATCGGCTCCCGCTGCGACGAGAAGCCTTGCCGCCGAAAGGTTGCCGATACGGGCCGCGAACAACAGGGCCGTGTTACCGCCGTGTGGGACAACCTGCTGATTCGCTCGGTCCGCATGCGGGCTGACCGCCATCACCTGACTCCAGGTGTCGGAACGGGCATACACGTCGGCACCATGTTCCAGCAACACCACTGCGGCGTCTGTGTGGCCCTGGGACACCGCCCACATGAGCGCCGTCTGTCCGCGCGTCGCCGTCACATTCGGATCCCCGCCGGCCCTGAGGAGCTGACCCAGGATTCCGGGTTCTCCAGTGCGCGCCGCGGTCATAACCGGCGTCTCGCCGGAAATCAGGGGCAGGTTAGGATCGGCCCCCGCTTCAAGGAGCTGGCTGACCATCGATCGGCTTCCGTTCAGGCTCGCGTTCCAAAGCGCCGTCGCGCCAAGATCGTTCACGGCGTTTACATTCCCTCCCGAGCGAAGCAACAGCCCGGCACTCTCAACGTCGTCCCAATAGCTCGCCCAGTGAAGCGCGGTTCCACCGTCCGCTTCCGCCACGGAAGCGTCCTCTCCTTGGTCGAGGAGAGCTCGGACCTGAGCCCAGTCCTGCTGCCTGGCGGCTTCGACGAGAGGCGCCACATCCACCCACTCGGCCCCCGCCAGGGCCGGGGCAAGCCCGAGAAGGAGGACCCCCCTCAGGAGACTAGGAGTCATGCGCATACGTAAGAGCATGCTCAGATCCCCGAGAGTGTGTCGAAGGGCAACGCACCGGTACTCGCACCGATGCGGTCCACAGGCATACCCATTTTATCCATAAGCGTGACGAGCAAGTTCGCCATCCCTGGGTCATCGGAGTAACTCAGGTGACGCCCAGTCTTCAGACGCCCGGCACCGCCTCCCATCACGAGCAGGGGGAGATTGTCGCCGGAATGTCGCGTGCTATTCGAAATACCCGACCCGTACAGGATCGTCATGTTGTCCAAAAGTGTTCCGTCTCCGTCCGGCGTGGCACGAAGCCTCGCGAGATACCGAGAGAACAGCTCCGTGTGGTACCGGTTGATTAGCGACATCCGCTCAACTAGATCGGCCTGGTCGTTATGGTGCGAGAGCGGATGGTGAGCGTCCGTAACGCCGATCTGCGGATAGGGACGAGCGCTTTGCTCCTTTGAAACCATGAAGGTGATCACCCGCGTCAGGTCACTCTGCAGCGCCAGCAATTGCAGGTCGAGCATCAGCTCGAGGTGCTCCTCGAAGTCGGCCGGAGCGCCCTCTGGCTGAGAGATGGCCGGGAGCTCCATGTCGATCTGCTCCTCGGCCTTTTGGATCCGTCGCTCGACATCGCGAACGGCCTCCGCGTACTGCTCGACCTTGATCTTGTCTTGCGCACCGATCTGACGGGAGAGGTATCCGAGCTTGTCTGTCACCGAGTCGAGAATGCTCTTCTGCTGCCTCAGGCGCACTTCGCGAGCCGCACGGTCCGTAGAGCCCGCATCGCCGAACAGCCGCTCGAAGACTGCCCGAGGATTGTACTCGGTCGGGAGGGGTTGCGTGGGTCCCCGCCAAGACAAGGTATGGGTGTAAACGCAACTTAGATTGCTGCTACAGGCGCCCGCGTTCGCCGACGCGTCCATCGAGAGCTCGAGCGACGCCACCTGAGTGTCCCGACCGAACTCCCGCGCCAAGAGCTGGTCCATCGAAACATCGGCTACGATCTCAGTCTCGGTCTTTCCACCCTGGGGGATCCCTGTCAGGAACGACCCCGAAGCACCCGCGTGAATCTGGACCCAGTTCGCACGGACACCGGACAAGGCCAGCATCTGGTCCTTGTATGGTGCAAGCGGCTCCATGATGGGCGAAAGCTCGAAGTCGGTCCCTTCCCCCTTCGGGGTCCAGTAGTCCATCGCCATCCCGTTCGGAACATAGAAGGTCTGAAAACGATGAACCCGATCGAGCCTCGACTGGCCGCGAAGGCCGAAGGTCGGCAACATCGCGTCCAAAAGCGGCAAGGCCAAACTGGCGCCGATCCCCCTCAGCACAGTTCTGCGGGAGAGGGGCTTTCCGGTCAGGATGGTCGTCATCGAGCGCTCCTAATTGTGGTTGGGTCAGGCCGCATCGCCGGACCGACGCATGAGAAAAGCCGGGCTCCTGGAGATCCCAAGAATGATCGCGGACCAGCTGTAGCCATCGTCCTCGGCGTCATGTACGATCTTCCTAACGGTTGGCTGATCAAAATATTCGAGCGGTCGTCCTAGGGCGTAGGACATCAGCTTCTCGGTCACCGTTCGCACGAACGCCTCGTCGTACTCGAGCAGTAACGCCCGCAACGACACGATGCCATCCAGCTCGACGCCGCTGGGCCAGGTCCCCCGGTTATCGACGGGGGCACCCCACTGGTCCACATCTCGCCACGCGCCGCTGGCGTCGAAATTCTCCAGTGCAAACCCGAGCGGATCCAAAATCGAGTGGCAACTCGCACAGACCGCGTCCTGCCGATGGCGCTCTAGCCGCTCGCGTATCGAGAGGGAAAGCGCCTCCACTCCCTGATCCAGGCTGGTGTCAACATTCGCGGGCGGTGGCGGTGGATTCGCCCCGAGGATATTGTCGAGCAGCCACTTTCCGCGGAGGACAGGTGAGGTGCGATCTGGGTAGGAGGTGATCGCCATAAGGCCGCCATGCCCCAGCAGCCCACCCCTCTGCTCCGGGTTCGGTAGCTGCACCCGGCGAGGCCGGCTCCCGTAGACTCCCGGTATGCCGTAAAACCGTGCCAGCCTCTCGTTCGCGAACGTGTAGTCAGCATCCAAGAGCTCCAGGATGCCCCGGTCCTCGCGAATCGCCTCTGCGATGAACATCTCCGTTTCTTGCCGGAACGCGTCGATGAGGCTGTCATCGAAGTCCGGATATAGAACTGGATCCGCCAACTTCTCGGGAAGGAGACGGAGATTCAGCCACTGTGATGCGAATCCCTCCACCAACGCCTTCCTCCCGCGCGGGTCCGCAATCAATCTGCGGACCTGCTCTTCGAAAACCTGCGGATCGGTGAGGAGACCCTCTTCCGCGGCGCGGAGCAAGCTCTCGTCCGGAATACTGCTCCAGAGGAAGAACGACAACCTCGAAGCCACCTCCACATCGCTTAGACGGTAGACGCTGCCGGATTCGTAATCGCGGGGCGCTCGATAGACCCGGAACAGGAACTCGGGGTCGACGACGAGGCGCTCGAGCGCGAACTGAATCCCGTAATCGAAGCTTCCCCCTTCCTCTCGACCCTGCCGGAAGAATTCGAGCAGGACCTGCACATCCGATTCGGTCGCCGGCCGACGATAGGCACGACGCGCCATCTGCGTGAGAATCTGGGTCGCGCACGCCTCCTCAGACGTACCGGCAGTCGGGCGGCAGCTGAGAATCCGCTGTCGGCTGGGAGTATCCCCTGCCGGGCCCGCGATCTCATAAGGGCCCCCGATCTGAACCGAGTGGACACTTGCGTTGTCCATGTAGACCTGGTCGTTGGTCAGAGTCCTTCCCCTTTGGAGGGGCTGAGGAAGACCCTCGGGCTCCCACTGCGCCCGTACGAACGACGCGGCCACCAGATGAGGTCCAGCGTCGACATTCACCATCACCTCGAGATGTGCATCGCCCGTCAACTGCATATACTCTTCCCACTCGGGTGACCCGGCGGAGTCTGGCTCACCCGAGCCCGCATAGCTAGCGGGAGACGCACGGTACTCGGTCGCTCCCCCTCCGACCGTAAACCGCTCGACCATCGCCCCATCAAGCCTCAGATCGAGCTGCTGAGGCCATCCCATGCCCATGAGATAGTCCTGGTACTGCCTGCGTAGCCGGATCTTGAGGAGGTACTCGCCGGGAACGGGAAAATTGTAGAAAAAGCTGATTCCCCCGCGGGACCCAAAGGGCTGGTCCTCGCTCTGACGCTGATCCTGCACCACATGCAGGGGAACCTCGAACGTCTCGACGCCTGGCGTGGCTGGAGGCAACCCGATCGCAAGCCGCGTCACCTGCCGCGCCACAGACATGTACCTCTCTGTGTGCGCGGTCGTGATGGAGAGAGCGTCGGCAAAGTTGTCAAAGCTCCCGTCTGCGGTCTCATCACCTGGCAAGAGGGCTCGCACGTCCACGTCAAGACCGAGGAGGTCGTTGACCGCGTTGTTGTACTCGAGGCGATTGAGTCGGTGGACCGGGTTAGTCGTGCCGGGGTCGGGATCGGATCCCGCCGCCGATCGATCCAACTCCTCCTCTAGCCAACTGGCGGCCAAATCATAGGCCTCTGGATCAGGCCGAGGTACGCCGCCGGGCGGCATCGTCCCCGTCCGGAGTCTTCGAATCACGGCCTCCCATCTGTCGGCCGCGAGCTCCGGGTGCTCCACGTCCAACACATCGAGCGCCAGCCCCCCAGTGAGGAGCATCTGGTTGTGGCACGCGACGCAATACGTGTCCAGAATCTCTCGGACCTCGCCCGGATCGGTCCGAGAAGGCACTGTTGCAGCACGATCGGGGGCAGGCATCGGGGGAGATCTTTCGGGAGCCGAGGACGCATGGGCGCCAACGATAGCCATCGCCACTCCACCCATGAGCGCAAGCGCGGCGAGAGAGGCGTTGCCCGCTCGTCGGCTGCGCCCGCTCACGCGCCAGGCGTCTGGCCCCTCAACCGTGAAGCGCATCTCGATTCCCCTCCTCGGGGCCTATTGGCTCGGGGCGATGGTTAGTCGTCGTGATCCCGAGCGTGTGACTCGATCCTCTTTACCTCTTCCCGCGCATGATCAGTTCTCAGAGCGCGATTCCGGGTTCGGATGTCCGTGGACGATCTCCGACGGGTTTGATCCGAGCTTACCGACGGTACGGACATCAACTTCTCCACGTCCACGGCACCACACGAGGGGCACCCCGGAACGCTCTCGGCCTTCCGCACGAAGTGCTCGAAGTCAGCTCCGCAAGCGGCACACCGATACTCAAAGATAGGCATTGCGCGTCCTCTTCGCACGCCCGAAGCGGGCGGTAAGATACCGACCCGCCCGGACGCAATCCTCCCGTTAGCGACCAGCGCGTGCGAGGTCTACCGAAATCACCCCGCCGCTATGACCCGTGCCCCATCGGGTCGTCGCATTTGGCGCGCTGATGAATTGGACCCGAGCAACGTCGTTCACATGCATCGAGTTCATGGTTCTGAGCTCCCCGTGCTGTACCCCGTTCACATACACGATCGGGCGATTCGACCCTTCAAACATTATGGAACTTCTCGAGCGGGTACTGAGCCAATTGGGTCGTAGTTGGCGGATCGCAGCGTACAGATTTTGCGCGGACGTCTCGCGAATCCGGTCTCCGGTCAGGAAGTCCATTCCTCCTCCAGACGCTCTCGCGTTCCCACCGGTGGCCGCGCAACCCACCGAAACGCTCGCAAGGCTCGCGACGATAAGAAAAAGGGCCCCAGACCGTGTCGGGATACGAACTCCTCTCGCTTTAGCCATGGTCCACCTCCTCGTATTCAGTTGCAAGACCTCGTTCTCGTCTTCTCAGTACGCCCTGCTCATTCGGCCTACGGAAGCCGCAGCGTGACAAGAGACCCGGGCAGGCCGGGGCCCGACACGGCGGTGGTGATGTATTGCACACCCTCGTGCATATAAGTCATGGGTGCGGTATCGGTCGTGCCGGGCAGCTCGACGGTACCCACGCGCTCACCGGTCCTCTTGTCGACCCCATGCATACGAGGAAGCCCTCCCCTCCCCTCCCCATACATGAGGAGACTACGGGTGACCATGGCCGTAGCGTGTGTTGACTGACCGGTGTTGGGCAGGTCCACCCCCTGGAGCAACGAGTGATTCGTAAAGCGCTCCGGGGTGTCTCCGTTCGGAATCCACCACAGATGCTCCCCTGTGTTCATGTCGATGGCGGTGATACGGCCGTAGGGAGGCTTATAGAATGGGATGCCTTCGATGCTCCCGACTCCCCCGGGCACCGGCGCGTGGGTCCACTCTACCGGCGTGATCCCTGACTGACCGGAAAGCTGAACGTCGCGCTCTTCCCCCGGGATCAGAGTGAACGCGGAGCAGGTCTTTACGGATGCCACGTATATGATCCCCGTCTCGGGGTCAGCGGCGGTACCTCCCGGGATGTTGGAACCGCCGCCCGCCGCCGGACAGAAGAGGGCGCCCTTCTTGCCGTCCGGGTTTGCGTTGTGCAGCGGCGGCGTGAACAGGGAAGTTCCGTATTCCCAGTCCGCCAGAAGGTCGATCGCGCGCTGCCGTAGCTCCGGCGTGAAATCGACAAGGTCGTCC
>Ga0310121_10002722_pt1 | contig 16569 bp, 12 predicted proteins | sample CB27_Tmax_986_MG_FD_203504 | JGI IMG/M metagenome (GOLD analysis project Ga0310121, IMG submission 203504) | Marine microbial communities from Western Arctic Ocean, Canada - CB27_Tmax_986 | ecosystem: Environmental > Aquatic > Marine > Oceanic | place: Canada: Western Arctic Ocean | collected...
AATTTTTTTATCAATGACTTCAAAGTAGCTATTTTATTATCATTTCTATCTACAAAGCCATAAGAAATTCCTTTTTGATACATAGCGTAAGGGATTTTTTTTGAAAAAGAATTCAATATTTTTTCATAACCATCCATAGCAGGCCAATAATTTTTTAAAGCAAAGTGACAGTCTGCAATTCTAAGTTTTGAATCAGAATACAATAAGTTGTTTAAAGAAATTTTTTTATCTATAAATTTCTCAAAAAAGGTTAAAGCATAAGAATATTCTTTCAATTTAAAATATGTATATCCTATATCGTAATAAAGTCTTTTATATTCTTCCTGTAATTCACTTAATTTTTTTTTATTAAAATCTTTATATTTATCTAGTGCATCATCAAATCGTTTAAGAGCAAAAAAAGAACGTCCAAGCCAATATTCTGATTTAAGTTCATATAATTCATCATTCCCTGATTTTATAGATTCTTCAAAATAAACCAGAGCTTTATTATAATCTCTTAATTTAAACAATTCAATTGCTTTTAAAAAATTAATTTTTTGAATTAAATTTTTACTAGAAAAAGATCTATTTTCTTTTAATATTAAAAGAGCAGAATCATAATCATTTTGTTTAGTATAAGAATCTATTAAAAGGTTGTAAATTGTTTTATAACTTTCATTTTTAGGATATTTTCTCAAAAACTGAAATAAAACATTTGAAACTTTCTCAAAGGGATTACCTATTTCATAACTTAATTTTGAATAATTTAAAAAAGCATCTTCAGCCAAGGATTTATTAAAAGTCATTACAGAAGCTTTTCTAAATGCTGAAAGTGCCGCTGATTTTTGACCACTATTTAAATAAGAATCTGCTAAATAATAGTAAGCATTTTGCGCCAAATCATTATTTACGCCAATAATTTTATTAAATTGATTTATAGCCTTATCAAAATTGTTTGTTCTATAATATGTATAGCCCATCTGATAATAGTCCACATTATTCCATCTGCCTTTTTTCCCTTTATAACTCTCAAGATATTTTAAAGCTTTAGCATGTTCATTTAAATTAAAATAACTTTCGCCAATAATTTTTGAAAGTTCAGAGATTAATGAAATGTCCTTTATAGAACTTAATTGATTAACACCTAACTGAATTGCTTTATCAAATCTTCCAAGTCGAAAATTCATATCAGCTTGAAAATATTCTAAATTTTCCTTTTGTTCAATTTTTGAAACATTTTCAAATGACTCAACTGCTGAATTATAATCTTCAAGTTGATAAGATATATGAACCAAGTAATAGTGAGCATCAGACTCATATTTTTTATCATTTTTAACTTTTTCAAAATAAGGTTTTGCTTTTTTATGTTTATTTGCAGAAAACAATGTGTAACCCTTATTAAAGTTATATTTATTTAATTGATTTTGAGGAACTTGATTATCTTTTATTTTTAAAAACCATTTTAAAGCATACCTGTATTTTTCGTTTTGAAAATAATAATTAGCTAAATCAAGATTTATTGATTTTTCTAAATTATTATTAGGATATTTTAAATAAAAATTTGATATAAGTTTTTCAGATCCAACATCATTAAGTCTCAATGAATTCTTAATTAAATTTGAATCAACAAATTCATTTATATCATCACCAGATAAAACATTTTTGGCGAATAATCCAGTTTGTAGAGAAGATGAATAATATCCAAGTGAAAATAATTTTTTTGATTCATTAATTAAATGTTCATATTGATTTTGCTGACAAAACAATAAACTAGATGATAAAATCAAACTTAAAAAAGAAACAGAAAAAAATCTTTTATTCATCTAGTAAAAGTAATAGATTACCACTTTCTAAAAGAACGAATTATAATTTCAAAAAGTATAATTTATTAACAAAAGTTATCCTTATAATTGTAAAATTCTATTTTTACTAGAAAGTGTTTAAAATGAATGAATCAATTGTTCATCTTGATAAAGTTTCAATAAAAAATAATAGTAAAATTATTTTTTCAAATATTGATTTAAAAGTAATGCCTGGAGACTTTATTTTTTTAATTGGAAAAACAGGTACGGGTAAAAGTAGTTTGATAAAAGTTTTACATGCTGATCTTAATATAAGTGATGGATTAGGAAATATTGTCGGTTTTTCATTAAATAAAATAAAAGAAAAACAAATCCCTTTATTAAGAAGAAGAATTGGAATAGTATTTCAAGATTTTAAACTTTTAAATGATCGAAATATTTTCGATAATTTATCTTTTGTATTAAAAGCTACTGGATGGAAAGATAAAAATAAGATTTCGTCTAGAATTAATGAAGTTCTAAAAATGGTAAACGTAAATGAAAATCCTAAAAAATTCCCTTTTGAATTATCTGGTGGAGAACAACAAAGATTAGCTATAGCAAGAGCTCTTTTAAATAACCCTAAGCTCATTATAGCTGATGAACCTACTGGTAATCTTGATCCTGATACTAGCAATGAAATCATGCAACTTTTTAAAAAATTAAATTCAGAAGGCATCTCAATAATTATGGCTACACATGATTACAATATGATCATGAAATTTCCTGGTAAGATCTATAAATGTGAAAATGAAAAACTAATAGAGGTTATTGCCAAAAAACAAAGTGCTAATTAAATAAAACAAAATGATTTTTAAATCACTTAACAAAATTAAAAACAAAGAATCAAATCAGTTTTTATTAATAGCAGGGCCATGTGCTATTGAAAGTGAAAAATCAGCCATGTCTATTGCTGAAAATCTTGTTAAGATAACTGATAAATTAAAAATCCCATATATATTTAAAGGCAGTTTTAAAAAAGCTAATCGAAGTAAGATTAATAGTTTCACAGGAATTGGCGATGAAAAAGCATTAAATATTCTAAAAAAAATTGGAGATGAGATGAATATTCCAACTTTGACTGATATTCATGAAACTTCAGATGCTGATTTGGCTTCATCTTATGTTGATATTCTTCAAATCCCTGCATTTCTAGTTCGTCAGACTGATTTATTAGTTGCAGCTGCTAAAACAGGAAAAACTATTAATTTAAAAAAAGCACAATACATGAGTCCTAATAGCATGACTTTCGCTGCTCAAAAAATAAAAGATAGTGGAAATTCTAATTATTGGATTACAGAAAGAGGAACACAATTTGGTTATCAAGATTTAATCGTTGATTTTAGAGGAATTGATGAAATGAAAAAAATTGCCCCTACAATTCTTGATGTAACCCACTCTCTTCAAAAACCAAATCAAAAAGATGGTATAACAGGAGGAGATACAAAAAAGATTGAAACTTTAGCCAGAGCTGGAATTTCAATAGGAATTGATGGCTTGTTTATTGAAACGCATCCTGATCCGAAAAACGCAAAAAGTGATGGTCTAAATATGCTAGATATTAATTTAATGGAGGATCTTTTAAAAAAATTAACTGAAATTCGTTCAACAATAAATTCTTTCAACTAAAATTGAATTTGATTTTAGTATTTGTAATTTTGCACTATTAAAGTTCATTGAATTAATGGGGTCGACTGGATTTGACAGCAAGAATTATAATTTTACAAGCAAGTCGAGCATTGAAACATAGCTCGTTAATCTTATGCTTCAAATTTTAAATGGCGAAAATAAATACGCTCTGGCTGCATAATTGACCGAATAATAGTAGGTCTTTGCTTTTCTTAGCTAGGCTAAGAAGCTAGATGTCTCATAATAGCCCTTGTTGACGGCGATTATTTTAGAGGCACCATAAATGTCAACATAGAAATACAATTGTATCGGTTGTGTTTTTTAATTAAGATACTAAGGAAGCTATAGGTAGTTTTCGGTCAGTAGCTTCTCTAAAATTAAACGTTAACTAAACTTGTAGAAAGTATTTTTATAGCTTGTTTGGACGAGGGTTCGAATCCCTCCGACTCCACAATAAAATTTCCTAATATATTTATAAACAATATGTTAGGATTTTTTGTTTTTAATATTTGTACGATTAGTGTACGGCCAGTGATATAAAAGCCTAAAAAATCTAAACAAAGAGTTTAAATAACTACCCCCGCGAGGCCTAAATAAATCCACTTTCCTTTTTGGGAGAGGTTCGCTATATGGGTATATTACCCTATCCCTCTAATTAACTTTAGGGAGTTTTTTTTTTGCATTTAAAATATGAAAAAGCTGCTATTTTAACTTATATTTAATTGTATGAAGGGTTTTAAGTTTTATTTCTATTTGTTTCTGCTATCCTTTATTTTATCACTTTTAATTACGATACCTTATATCGTAACGCACCACCTTTAAAATAGTAACAGGTGAAGTCAAACATATAGGATAAACATCTAAAATAATTGAAAATATATAAAAAAACGTATGAAGAAAATTGCAAAAGGGCTTTTACGTATAATAATACTGATTGTTGTGTTAATTGGTATTGGGTTGACCTATGTCTATACTACCTCTTATAGTCTAGGGAAATGGGAGTACACTTCAAATGAAGGGCAGTCTAAAAACCTTCCTCAACGCCCTAATATTTTATTGCTAGTTGCAGAAGATATGAGCTTACGTGTCGGTGCATTTGGTGATTCTGTTGCGGAAACACCAAATATAGATAAACTTGCTTCAGAAGGTATTCGATATCCAAATGTTTTTACCACAGCAGGAGTTTGTTCTCCTAGTAGAGCAGCACTTATTACTGGAATGAGTCAAATTTCAATTGGCGGACAGCATATGCGTTCCAGTAGTCGTCCTAAAGGAGGTTATATGAGTGTGCCTCCTGCCAAAGTGAAAGCTTTTCCCGAACTACTTAGAGGTGCAGGATATTATACGTTTAATACCTTAAAAGAAGATTATCAATTTAGTGGAATGGGCACTGGTTCTGGACCATTTACAATTTGGGATGCCTATGACGATAGTAAGTTGTGGCGAAGTCGTAAAGGGAGTCAACCATTTTTCGGAATGATGAATTTTATGGAAACTCATGAAACAGGGCTTTTTACACCTTTAGGAAATAAACCGAATAGTATCATGCATTTTATAATACAATTAATACGACCTGCAATGGTAATGTCTACAGATGGAAAACAAGTAGATCCTGATAAAATAGAAGTGCCTCCATATTATCCAGACACCAAAATAGTGAGAGCTGATATGGCACGTTTATATTCAAATATCAACGCAATGGATGGCGTTGTGGGAGATGTTTTGGATAGATTGGAAAAAGATGGATTAGCTTCTTCAACAATTGTAATTTGGACAACAGATCACGGTGATTGTTTGCCAAGAGCAAAAAGAGATTTATACGATTCAGGAATTAAAGTACCTATGATTATTCGTTGGCCAGAAGCGTATCGCCCTAAAGATGTACAACCTGGAACATTAGATGAACGATTAATTAGTTTTGTAGATATAGCTCCAACGCTTTTAAATCTTGCAAAAGCACCAAAACCAGCCTATTTACAGGGAAAAGATTTTGTACTAGACACCATTCCCAGAGAGTATATTTATGCATCAAGAGATCGAATTGATGAAATTGATGATCGACAACGTGCTGTTAGAGATAACAGATTTAAATACATTAGAAGTTGGTACCCAGAACAAACAGAGGGCAGTCATTTGGCTTTTCGAGACAATTTGGAAATAATGAAAGAACTTTGGTTCTTAAAGAAAGAAGATAAATTAAATTCCAATCAATTAAAATGGTTTGAAACACCTGGTAAAGAGCGGTTATTTGATATACAAAACGACCCTTATGAATTACATAATCTTAGTAAGGATACCACTTATACTGTCGTGCTAAATCGTATGCGTACTGAGATGGATAATTGGTTAAAAAGCATTGAAGATTGGAGTGAAGTTTCTGAAGATGAAATGGTTGAGAAATTTCTACCTAATGGAGAACAAGAAAAAACGGCTACTCCTAAAATTAGTAAAGAAAACAATCATATTATCATTACTACCACAACAAAAAATGCGTCACTAGGGTATCGTATTAATAAGAAGCCATGGCAACTTTATACAAAACCTTTTAGCGTTCCAGCAAATGTAAAAGTTACCGCTAAGTCAGTTCGCTATGGTTGGAAAGAGAGTGATGAGGTCCGTATCGAGTAGTAAATTAGTGTTGATAGGTTATTATTAATGATTTATTTTAAATAAACTATTTTAGTATAAATCAAAATATCTATGAAAACTTATACCTTAGAACAGCTTGCTCATTTTATTTCTGGACAAATTCATTTTGCGAAAAAGATTACAATCAATGGATTAAATGATCTAAAGAATGCTACTGAAAATCAGATAACATTTATTGGGAGTCCTAAATTCACAAAATATTGGAATGATTCAAAGGCAGGTGCAGCCATTGTAAATAAATCAATAAAAATTGACAGTCACGATAGACCCATCATCTTTGTTAAAGACGCAGATATCGCTATGGCTATTCTATTAGGAATTTTTTCACCCAAAAACGGACCTGTTTTTGAGCAAGACATTCATCCTTCAGCGAGTATTCATCCTACTGCTAATTTAGGAAAAGATGTTAAGATAGGCCCATTTTGTTATGTGGGTAAAGAGGTAGTAATAGGAGCAGGTAACACACTATATCCAAATGTGAGTGTTTTTGATAATACTACTATAGGAGAGAATTGTGTTTTTTGGTCTGGAACAGTAGTTAGAGAAAATTCAGTCATTGGAAATTCCTGTATATTTCATAGCAATGTAAGTATAGGAGCAGATGGTTTTGGATATAGACCTTCACCAGACGGTACAGAACTTCTTAAAATTCCTCATATTGGCAATGTAGTGATTGGAAATAATGTTGAAATTGGAGCTAATACTTGCATAGATAAAGCAAAATTCAATAGTACTATTCTGGGTAATGGATGTAAAATAGATAACCTAGTTCAGATTGCACATAATAGTGTCATGGGAAAATCCTGTATCATGGCAGGTAACTCTGGTCTAGCAGGAACTGTTACCTTAGGAGATGGTGTTATGATTGGTGGTAGTGCCTCCATAAGAGACCATATTACAATTGGTTCTGGCGCTAAAGTAGGCGCAGGTTCTGGTGTTCTTTCAGATGTTCCAGCTGGAAAGTCTGTACTGGGATATCCTGCCACAGAAGCAAGAGAAATGCTAAAACAATGGGTCGCTTTAAAAAGATTAGCAAAAAGCTAAAAAATCTGGATAAAAATTCTTAAAAATTGATAGACCTACTCTCAAAATGTTAGTTTTCCTTTTGGGGGGCATACTCATCAGACAGGTATATTATATAGCACCTCTATGTTACCAAAAAAAAATATGGCTAATAATACACCTCCGACTTCACTAATAAATATTCTTAATATACTTATAAACAATGTATTAGGATTTTTTATTTTTAATATTTTACTTAAAAAAAACAGATAAGAATTAGTTTAATTTGAAGTAAACAATGGACTATCTAAATATCCAATTCTAACTGCCTTTGCAATAATAGTATTAATCTTCTTTATAGGTCTAACATAAATTTGCCAAATGGAATCCTTTTCTTTTTTCCATACAATAGAAGCATCTTTTTTTACGTGTTTTAATACCAATGAATTATTTATATATTCAACTTGAAGAGGTTTAAGCTGTGGGATTTTTCCTTCAGGGAACCATTTTTTCATTAATTCTTTTTCTGGAATTTCTTCAAGAACAAAAAGCAAAACCAGGTGATTCTTTCGATAAATATGTTGGGGGATATATACAGGTGAACAAGCTGGTAAACCAATAAGAATTAAAAGAGAAGTATTATTCTTTGGACCTAGATGGGGATATGATAATATTGCAGCTATAGGATTTGGTAATAATAACGTTTTAATAATTACTCCAACCTATGAACAAATTAAGGTTTCCGAACGATTAAAATTTAGTCCAATAGATCCTAAAAATTATGATGTTTTTGTTGTAAAATCAAGAGTCCATTTTAGAAGAGGTTTCGACGAGACGGACTATGCAAAAACTATAATTATTGTAGACGCACCTGGAGATTGGTTTGGAACCATACGCCTAGATGCTCTAGATTATAAATATGCACCCATAAAGTAAGTTATATCCTTTTGATGGAGGGACAGTTGACTACTAAAATATTATTGTTGAAACTATAAAAAAATAAAAAAAATTAAAATATTTAGAAAATTTTTCTTTGAATTTACGCTTTAAAAAATCTTCTGGATTCCTCTCCATTATTAATAAACATTTTAAAAGTTCGAAATTAATCTGGTTTCATATCTCTAGGAACTCTTTTATTCATTATATAAAACCATAAGGGGGGGAAAGCAGCTAAAAGCATTGAAGTGGGATAACCAAATGGAAGTTGAGGACTCTCACTTATATTTTCTAATATTTGATATTTTTTTGAAGATTTATAATGATGATCACTATGACGAGTTAACTCATACAAAACTATTCTTCCAATTATATGATTAGAATTCCAAGAATGAAATTTTTCAACTCTCTCATATCTTCCAGAAGGAAGTTTATTTCTTTTTAATCCATAATGTTCAATGTAATTAATAGTTTCTAAAAAAAGAAATGAAATTACTGCCATAATAATTCCATAAATCATCCCTGTTAAATCAAATAAAGCATACAGAATAAATAAATAAACTATTTGAAATATTGTATAACAAAACATGTCATTTTTAATTGAAAAGAAACTCCTATGTCCTGTTTTTAAAATCTTTAATTGAATAATCCAAGCATTGATATATTGTTTAATTACAGATTCAATCCAAAAATGAAATAAAGTCTGATTAAAATTAGCAGTAGCAGGATCTTCTTTAGTCCCTACATTTTTATGATGTCCTAAATTATGTTCTAAATAAAAATGCATATATAGGCATGGTAATAATAAAATTTTTGATAAAGCTCTATCAACAACCATTTTTCTATGACCTAACTCATGTGCTACATTTATAGCATTAGTAGCAAGTAAAATGCCCAAAGAAAATAATAAGCCTACAATTTCATAAGTCTCATGGTAATTAAATACCAACTTATTTAAACCATAAATTAATAATGTAAAGGTTAAAGGTATATTTAAATAAAGTATTATATCAAACAAAAAATTATTTAATCTATTCTCCTTTTCAATCTCAGAATAGTTTTTATCAGTTTCTTTTAATAAAATTTCAAGAAGAGGAATAAGAATAAAGGCATATGCTAAAGTAAAAAATGAAAAAAAACCACCTAAGTAATAGGAAATAAAGGTTGACAAAGGAATTGTATATGCAAAAAGATACTTTAAATCACTCATTTCATTAAAATAAAAACCTTTATGATTGTAAAAATAACAATTATTGTAGCGCTCAACGTTAACATAAGATAATAAAAAGAATTAAACTCAAAAAAGGTTAATATTTCAATGAACTTAAATTAATTAAAATTTATTTTTTTTCCGCAAGATGTTAATCTTGAAAATTCATTATCATTAATAAATAAAATTTCTCCATATTTTCCATTTTTTATATTAGAATCAACTCCAAAAATTTTACTATTATAAAGTTGAACAACTTTATTATTAGTACAATGTCCCACAACTACATGATTTACATTAATTTTATTTAATATTGAATCAATCTCTGATTCTTTTAAGTTGTTAAAAAAATAACCTCTATACCACAAGGGGCCATCTGGTCCAAGATGTTTTTTGTAATCAAACAAAGCTGATCTGGATCTAAACAATGGCATTTGAAGAAATTCTCTTAAAAAATTATTTGATTTTTCAATATCAAATCCTTTATCAAAAATAAAATTTGTTGAAAGACCTCCATGAACAAAAGCTTTATCATCAATTTTAATGATCGTAGATTTAGACCTCAGCCATCTTCCTAATACTGTATTTTTATTATATAAATCTGCAATATTCCTAGATAATAATTCTGAACTTCTCTCGTATTTTTTATGAATATACCTTAAATCATTTTCTAAAACCATATATTCATGATTACCGAATAAATAATGAACTTTTCCTCCAACTTTTTCAGCTTGCTGCTCTAAATAATATATAAACCAAAGTAATTCCGTAACCTTATCTCCACGATCAAAAACATCACCAACTATAACCAAATGACCTTTACCAAAAATCCATTTAAGATTTTCATCAATTATTTTATTATTCTTTAAAATATGAATTGCTAAATCATATTGACCATGAAGATCACTAAAAGATGCTATTTTAGAGACATTTTTGAAGATAGATTTTTCAGCTTTATATTCCGTTTTATATGCATCAAGAGGAAGATCCTTTGAGAAAACTTTTCCATCTACAATTTTCTTTTCAACTAATTTTTTCTTTTTAATAAGAATATATGGACCATCATTAATCAATTTAACATCAATATCTTTTTGAGAATAAACTTGACATAAAATTAAAAACGCTATCAAAAAATTTAAATTGAAACTTAAAAACTTCACAAAAATAATTTTTTTCAATTTAAGTAAAATAAATTATAGAAATAAATAAAAAAAATATGTTACAAATTTAATTGCTTTTAAGAATAATTAAATAGATTAATTTTTTATATTTTTATAAATACAATTATCTACTAAAAATAAAAATTTATTATGAACAAAAGATCTTTTTTAAAAACTATTGGTAACTATAGCCTTGTTCCTTTTGTTCTTCCAATAGAAACTCTTAATTCAGCTAGTCTTTATCAGTCTTTACCAAAAAATTTAAAAGATACAGAATTATGGAAAGAGATTAGATCTCATTATAAATTAAAACCTGATTATATAAATTTTGAAAGTGGATATTACAATATAATTCCAAAGCCTGTTTTAGATCACTTTATTAAGCATATAAAAATGGTCAACTATGAAGGATCATATTACATGAGAAATAAATTAATAGAAAACAAACAGAAAATAACCAAAAGATTAGGGTCAGTTTTTGGCTCAAACGAGGATGAACTTTGTATAACAAGAAATACTACAGAGTCCCTTGACCTCATAATTGGGGGATTTCCTTGGAAAAAAAATAATGAAGTTATTTATGCTAAACAGGACTATGGAGCTATGAAATCTATGTTCGAGCAAATATGTTCTCGATATGAAGTAATAAATAAAATAGTCTCTATTCCAAATCACCCAGAATCAGATGAAGAAATCGTAAAAATTTATGAATCAAAAATAACATCCAAAACCAAATTAATAATGGTTTGTCATATGATAAATATTACCGGTCAAATTTTACCTATTAAAAAAATATGTGAAATGGCTCACAATTATGGTATTGATGTAATGGTTGATGGAGCACATTGCATTGGACATTTTGATTTTAATATTTCCGATTTTATCTGTGACTATTATGGTTCAAGCTTACATAAATGGCTTGCTACTCCATTAGGAGCTGGTTTACTTCATGTTAAAAAGAGTAAAATCTCTAAAATATGGCCATTACTAGGAGACTCAAATCAAAACCCTGATGATATAAAAAGATTAAACCATACAGGTACACATCCAGTTCATACTGATTTGGCAATTAATAATAGTTTAGATTATATAGAATGGATTGGAATTAAAAGAAAAGAAAAACGCTTGAAATTCATTAAAAATTATTGGATTTCTAGACTTAAAGGCATTAAAAATATTGTTATAAACACTCCTTTTGAAAAACATAGAAGTTGTGGAATTGGAAATGTAGGTGTTAAAAATTTGTCTCCAGATAAATTGGCTAAAGTCCTAATGAAAAAATATAAAATATTTACCGTAGCTATAGATTATGCCAATGTAAAAGGATGTCGAATTAGCCCTAATATATTTACTAGTATTTCAGAATTAGACAGATTTGTTGATTCAATGATATCTATATCTAAAGGAAATATATCTTAAACTAGAGTTCTTTATCGTTCCAATTATTTTTTATAAGTTTTTTACTATCAATTAAATTAAATCCATGAGATCCAAAATAGTCTCTTTGTGCTTGAATTAAATTACCTGTTCCTTCTTTTTGAGTAATTAAATCGAAAAATATAATTGAATTGGAAATAAGCAATGAGGGAACTGAAGAAGCTTGAATTTTAACAATTATTTTTTTTATTACATTGTATTTAGAAATAAAATATTTGTTTATTTTATAATCATTTAAAACATCATTACCATTTTCAAAAATTTCTTTGAATAAAATAATTAATTCCGAACTTAGAATAGAACCATTAGACCATACAAAGGAAATATCAGATAAATTAAGTTTCCATTTATAATTTTTACTTGCTGACTTTAAAACCTCAAACCCTTGATAAAAATTTATAATTCTTGAAAAATCATAAACTAATTTTAAATCATTTATTGAAATATCAATATAAGATTGTTTTTTCTTTATCAGTTTAGAATATTTGGATCTAACTTCTTTTTGAAAAGAAATATATCTTGAATTTACAGCAAGGTTCATTAATGTATTTGGAACACCCAGTTCAATTCCAGAAATCGCAGCCCAAATACCAGTTCCTTTATTTTCTGATTTATCTAAAATTTTATCAATTAGAAAAGAATCATCTTTTTTAAATTTTAAAATCTCTTGTGAAATTTTCAACAAATAACTTCTAGAGTTTGTTTTTGACCAATCTCCAAATATCTTAGATATTTGGAGATTGTCATATTGCATTTCTGTTTTCATAATATCATAACATTCTGCAATTAACTGCATTTCAACATATTCAATACCATTGTGGATCATTTTCACATAATGTCCTGATGATGAAGGCCCTACCCTTTCACAACAATATTTTTTTAAAGGAGAAATTGCAGATATTTTTTTTAATTCACTTTCAACCTTTTTATAAGTTTTTTTCGAGCCTCCAACCATAATAGAGGGGCCATTTTTAGCACCAATAGTTCCTCCTGAAATACCAATTCCAAGAAAATTAATTTTTTTTCTTTTAAGATAAACCTCTCTCCTTTCAGTATCTCTAAAATAAGAATTTCCACCATCAACTATTATATCTCCTTTTGACAAATGATTTAACAATAATTCAATAACTTCATCAACAGGTTTTCCATATGGAATTAAAACCAAAATTTTTCTAGGTTTTTTTATACTTTTTACAAAAGATTCTATATTATCAAATGTCAATACATCTTTCAAACCCTTATTTCTCTTTACAATATTTTGCGCCACATTTTCCTCTAATCCATCTACATGCCTATTATAAATCGATAATTTAATTCCATTTCTAGAAAAATTTATACTTATATTAATTCCTATTGTCCCTAATCCAATTATACCCCAATCAGAAAATTTATTCATCATATACGTTGTAAAATTTTATTTATTACATCTTCCTTTGATCCATTAACATCAATTTCAATTCCATAAAATGGAATTTCAAGAATTTGATATTGACTTTTTAATAATTTTTCTAACATAAAATGATTTTTTCTTATACTTAATCTTTTCTGAATTAATTCAAAATTTCCATTCAAAAAAAACCACTTAGGTTTAATCTTTAATCCTTTAACTAACAAAAGCCTATATTCCTCTTTTAAAGCTGAACATGCTAATATTAATCCATTTTTAAAATATTTTAATATAACATTATTTATTTTTTTTAACCAAGGGAAACGATCTGAATCTGTAAGAGGTATCCCTTGGTTCATTTTGATTATATTTTCTTTTGAATGATAAAAATCTGCATCTATAAATGGAAGACCAATGTTTTTTGAAAGTAAACTTCCTGTTGTTGTTTTTCCGCAACCACTAACACCCATTAAAATTATCACATATGACAAATTTGTGTTGTATTTTTATCAAATATAATCTTTGTAATTAACTTATATTTATTTGATAAACATAAATAATGACTAAAAAAGAATCATTTATTTCAAACAAAAATATTTTGAATAAAATTCAATCTAAAGTTTCTAAGTTATTAGATAAATATATAAAAGAAAAAAATCACGTTTTAAAACAAAATGATCCTATAAAAATTGCAAATCAGCTTAACTTGAAGAAATATCTTGAAAATGGATTTGATAGTCTTGATTCAATAATTGATTTTATTAAAAATTATTTATCAAACACTAACCATTTAAAAAATCCTAGATATATGGGACATCAAGTCGCTGTCCCTCATGATTTGTCTGGTATTCCTGAAATGATTCATGGAACTATAAATAATCCCAGTTCATTATATGAAATGGGCCCAGCAGGATCAGTTATTGAAGGCTTTATGATAAATTGGATGTTGAAAAAATTAAATTGGTTTAAGGGAGATAATTTATATGATTTCAAAAATAAAAATGGTAATGGAAGTGGTTTTTTAACTCACGGAGGATCTGTTGCAAATCTAACTATTCTCTCAGCTGCAAGAGCTTCTATTGCTCCCGATTCTTGGGTAAAAGGAAATCCTAAGGATTTAGTTGTAATGGGAGCGAGTTCTTCTCATTATTCAATTTCAAGGTCAATGTCAATCATGGGTATGGGTTCTAATTCTTTCATTCCCATTCCAGTAGACTCAGAGGAAAAATGTATTTCTAATCAACTATATAAAACGTATGAAAAAATTAAAAAAGATGGAAAAAGAGTAATGGCCGTTGTCGCAAATGGATGTGCGACATCAACAGGATTATTTGATCCAATAAATGATATGGCAGAATTTTGCTTAAAAAACAATATTTGGTTTCATGTTGATGCTGCACATGGTGCTGTTGCACTGCTTTCTAAAAAAGAAAAGTATAAATTAAAAGGAATCGAGAAAGCTGACTCTATAATTTGGGATGCACATAAAATGATGAGAGTTCCATCCCTTTGCACAGCAGTATTATTTAAAGATTATAAAAATCAGATTGATAATTTTAAACAAAAAGGAAGTTATGTTTTTCATAATAATGAAGTTATTGGAATGGACACAATGCCTTTTACAATTGAATGCACAAAATCTGCTTTAGGGACTAAACTTTTTTGGACTTTTGCTCTCGAAGGAGAAACTGCAATTACAAATTATGTAGAAAATAGCTTTAAAAAGGCAAGAGAACTTTATGAAATGCTAATTCAAAGAGATGATTTTCTATGTCCATATTACCCTGAATCAAATATACTTTGTTTTCAATATCTTCCATCAAAATTTAATTGTGATAAACAACTTGAACTTAGATATAAAATAATTCAAGAAGGCTCAATTTATTTAACTTCTTGTTTGTTTAATAAAAAAAGATTTTTAAGAGTAATAATAATGAATCCCTTGACGTCAAATAATGATTTCAAAAAATTAATTAAAGTTATCCAAAAAACAGGAAGTAAATTATGATTTATTATAAAAATAATTTATTGTAAAAATATATTTATGTTTGTTCTTATTTAAGAAAAGATCTTATGAATAATATTAATATCCAGTCTATAATTAAAGATGTTCTCTTTGAAGAAGGTTTAAATGAATTTTGGTCATATATAATAAGTTTTGGAATAGCTTTTATCTTAATTCTTATTTCTAGCCTATTAATCTTTCTAGTTTCAAAAAAAATAATTATTGGTATTTTTTATAAACTATCAAAAACAACCAGTAACAAATTTGATGATTATTTAATTCAAAACAAACTCCCAGCTTTATTAGCATATATACCTCCTGTGTATTATTTATTTAAATTCTTTCCTAAATTTTTTATTCTAGATTTAAATCTAGAAAAGTTATTTTCAAATATTTTAGAGGCTCTAACAGTAATAATTTTTATATGGTTAATTAGAGCTCTACTTAAAACAATAAATGACTATCTCAAAACTCTTCCAACTTTTAAAGACAAACCAATTGATAGTTATATTCAAGTATTTATGATTTTTTTATGGTTTATAGGAATTATTTTAATTCTTTCTATTCTAACTGAAAAAGGTATTACAACTTTCCTAACTACTTTAGGAGCTCTATCTGCCGTTATTCTCTTTGTATTTAAGGATTCTATATTAGGGTTTGTCGCAAGTGTTCAAATAACAATTAATGACACCGTTAGAATTGGCGATTGGATTACAATGAAAAACTTTAACGCTGATGGGGATATAATATCAATAAGTTTGTCATCGGTTCAAGTTCAAAACTTTGATAAAACCATCACATCAATACCAACATATAAATTAGTTTCTGATTCTTTCATCAATTGGAGAGGAATGAGTGATTCCCAGGGAAGAAGGATTAAAAGATCTCTTTTAATAAAAGCAAGTAGTATAAGATTCATAAACTCAAGAAAAATTAAAGAGCTTAAAAAAATTGAAATTATCTCTAATTTTATTTTAAAACGTGAAAATGAGATCGAAAATCACAATAAAAAAAATAATGTTAATAAATCAGTTCTAATTAATGGAAGAAACCTTACTAATATAGGTCTTTTTCGAAAGTATGCAGAATCATATTTAAAAAGTCATAAAATGTTAAATCAAAATATGACAATTATGTGCAGACAATTAGCCCCTTCACCTCAAGGTATTCCTATTCAAATTTACGCTTTTACCATAGAAAAAGAGTGGGTTAAATATGAGAAAATAATGTCCAATATTTTTGACCATTTACTTGCATCAACAAATTTCTTTGATCTTGAAATTTTTGAACTTTCACAAATTTTTCAAAAAAAATAAAACTCCTAATTTAAG
>Ga0310121_10002723_pt1 | contig 16567 bp, 37 predicted proteins | sample CB27_Tmax_986_MG_FD_203504 | JGI IMG/M metagenome (GOLD analysis project Ga0310121, IMG submission 203504) | Marine microbial communities from Western Arctic Ocean, Canada - CB27_Tmax_986 | ecosystem: Environmental > Aquatic > Marine > Oceanic | place: Canada: Western Arctic Ocean | collected...
CCCCCGCGCAAGTCACCACCCCCCGCCCCCAGCCTACCGGCTGGGGACAGGAGGGGTGAACTTGGGTCCACCCAGCGACCCCTGCGGGGCCACTGGGCGGCTTCTGCGAGTGTTCCGGGTATCTGAGGGGGTCTGAGGGGTCCGATGCGCTCTATGGGCCTCTATATCGTAGGGTCCAGTGTAGCAGATTCGTTCGATTTTGTAGAGTCCGAACTCAGGGTTTCTACAAAATCGGGCCTCATCCGTCCGAGTCCGTGTCGCTCCATCTCATGTAGGAAGGAGAGCGCATCGAAGAACTCCAGTTCAAACCCGAAGGCTGAGGCTCGCATCCTCACACGCTCCTTCCACTCAAGGGCCGGGGGAGTATCGCCCCATTCGATGTGCTTCATCTGAATAACAATCTCGGTAGGAGTCCCTACGAACAGGGAGGCATCCCCATCCTCAAAGGCGGTGTGATGGTCGTTAGGGGGTGTAATCACTCTATCCTTCATGGTCGTAGCCTCGATGGGGGTAATATGAGGGTTCCTGTGGACTGGTATTCGTCCAGTAGGTCGTAGAGAGCGCGAACCTGTTTGGTGAGTAGTCCGACTTGGATAGTTAGACCCTCCAGTTCGCGCTCTATCGCCCTGTCCTTCGGGGTTTCAAGCCAGCGCATAAGGTGACTACGCATTGAGATTACCTCCACAGATAGAGCAGTAGGTCGCTGTATGACCCGGTGTAGTCTGACGCGCCCACTTTGGATGGGGACAGTCAGTCTTGGTGATGCGCTTAGTCTCAGCCATTGATAGCCACCTCCGCCACTCGGTCATTCCCACAGTCCCACAGTTCCCATAGGCAACCGCCATCACCATAGACTCTCATTAGTAGAATCGGCTTCATCAGTCGTCCTCCGGCTTTCGGATTAGGTCTAGTGGGTCGAACTCTGGTGCTAGGTATCTGTCGAGTCTGCCTGAGTAGTAGTCAGGACCGACCTTGAAGACAACAAACATCTCACCGTCCTCAGATTCCAGTCGTGCGCCCAGTATCTCTAGTCGGACGGTATCACTCTCGACCGTAGGAGGGGCCATAGTCGCTGCCTCGTCCTCTTGGACGATTAAGTCCTCTACTGCCTCGTCCATTCTACTCATAGCCTCCTGACGGGTCATGGGTTCTTCATTGGGTCGGGTCATGTCAATACTCCCCTTCTCATGCTCGTCCTTAGTCATCCCCGGAACATGGGTAGCCATGTTGCGATGCTTGGCCCCGCATATCGAGCAGTGGTGGGCTACACCTCTCACTCCAGTCATTCTTCCTCACCTCCAGCACTGCACCAGCCTAACTGGTGTCTAACGTCAATCAAATATGTTAGGGCATTTACCGTTCGATTACAATTCTTACATCTCGCCATATTGCATTCCTCCATCCGGTCCGTCCCTATGGGAGTATTAGAACCCAATGACAGATAAGGGTTCAGTGGTGCGATTTTGTAGAATGGAAGTGTTAATGAACCTCCACTGCCCCGGTTGATTTGGAGGTAATCAAGTATGGTAATTGACTGGGATAATGTTCTGTCTACGACAGACGCATTGGAAGTTATTGCTCTACGGGAAGCACCCATCGGAGAGGAAACGGAGGTGAGATTTGACCGCGTGTTCACTGCTGAGAACGGCAGTATCGGCGCGGTCGTCACCAGTGACCTACCCGGTGAACTGCTTTGGCTTGCTTCCGGCGAACACGGCCCACAGAACGGGCTACCCTCATTGGTCAAGGCCGCTGAGGGTGGAGAGAACATAGAGGGGAATACCTTCTGCTTCTCGCGTGTTGAGTCGGAGAAGTCCCCTGTGGGCTACGCTTACCGATGGACGGCTTGCTGAACCTAGAGTTCAGACCGGACTACGCAAAGGGTCGAGGGGGGTTCACGCCCTCGGCCCTCGCTTCATTCAAAGCGGTTATTCGCCGCATACTCACCAGCCCCGCCGGGGCCGGTCCTCACCTCATGGAGTAGTGTGAGGGCTGCGATAACGACTAGGACGCTGATGGTCAGGGCAGCGATGGTTTCAGGCTCCTTGCCTCGGAAGCCTTCACGGATGGCGTCGTAGCCAGCCTGAGCGCCGTCAATTATGGCGGGGATGAGTCCTCGGATAAATGAAAGTGAGAGGTCGCCTATCGCTTCTGCGGTGTCTTCTATCAAATCTGACACTACGGCTCCCGCACCATCTAGCGCTGCTTCTGCCGCCTCTTGCGCTTCACGACCGATGAACTCCCCTATCACTTCCCCTGCCTCGTCGTAGTAGGTGACGATGAGAACTCCCGCGACGACAGCCACCTTCCGCCTTACGACGATACCTGCCGCCCAAGCGATAGGAGCAAGGAACCAAACCATCAGTCACACCTCCGCACTGGTAGGAGTCGCTCAGTCCCTCGGACCCCTATGCGAATTATCCCCATCGTTAAACCCGTAGCAATCGCTATCATCAGAACAGGAGCGATAATGAGAATGGTTCCTTTTAGAATCCCTTCTGACCATAATCCAGCAGCATACACAACGCGCTCTATTTGGTCAAATGTGGAGAGGTTGGTTTCCTCTAAGAGTCTAGGTGAACCCTGTGGATAGTAGGTTGGGTCATTCCTTATGTTCGGTTGGGTACGGTCGTCCGTCCCGTCAAAATTGCGGTCCCACCGACCCCCGAATGTGCCTTCGCGGGAATTGGTTCTGCGAGAGTCCCACGCTTCCTTAGTCATTGACTGAGAGTTCTCAGCATCTCCCCTCGGCCCATAGTAGTAGGAAATGAACTGTTCTCCCTCACCTAAAGAAGTCCTTCTACGCCAGAAAATATCAGTCACAATCAGCACTCCTAGTCGTGTTCATGACAAAGCCGACTAGAAGAACTATCACAATGCCCCCTAGAAGTACCCATGAGTCGCTCTGAGTCCACTCAAACCCTCCTGTGGTCCCTTTACCCTCCCCATCGTCTTCATCGTCCTCTGGTAGCGTCCATAGGTCGGGTTCTGGTTCACGCTCCGGGGAACAGGAATAGGCTTTGTCTATGGTGATTGAAATTGAGAACTTACTCCAGATGGCGTTAGCCGCTGAAAACTCAGAGTAATTCAAGCACTCAACCCCATTCTTGACCACTGAAAAACTGAGAACTGATGACTCGCCCACTGAGGCATTTAGAGAATCACCAGCCTCAAGACAAACTGAGAATGAAAAGGAGGTATCTTCTAGCCCTTGATAGCCTACGGCATCTCTCGCGGAATAATTGATATTGAGATTGACATAGGCGTTTTCAGCAACCACAACATTCACCGAATCTATCGGTGACGGCATCCATGAATCTAATGACTCTGTGGAAATTAGAGATAGGGTAGAGCCTTGCATCCTACCGTCTGCCGCCCCCTCCAACCAGTAGGAAGCCGTCGCCATTTGCGACCAGTCGGTAGAGCGAGTTCCACAGTTCAAACCCGTCCCTCCGTAGGTCTGATACTTCGTCATCAATTCTGATTCGTCAAGGAGTAGAAACCCTACTGGCTCATACTCAGGCTCAGGCTCAGGCTCAGGCTCAGGCTCAGGCTCAGGAATGTAGGTAGGAGGTTCAGGGTTAGGCTGGAGTCCGGGGTCTATCCATCCGGGTTCGTCCGAAGGTGGCTCAGGTTCAGGGTCTGGTTGGTCAGGAGGGGGTCGAGTAGGTATGTCGGGGTCTGAGATAGGCATTCACTCATCCTCCCCCTTTACAAAATCGAGTGTCACTCCAGTTTGCATACAGATATTGATGCGATTTTGTAGAGTCACATTGAGTCCTCCAAGAGTTTGAGTGCGACTAGAAGGATGAACAAGCCACCCCACCAGAAAGCACCCCCGGTAGCATAGTCCCAGCCAGTCGTGTAATTGTCGGAAGACTCGCTACGGTGAGGCATCAAATCCACCCCGAACCCATATCAACAATTTTCACTTTACGGCCTCCCTTTTTCCATGATTGGATTTGAGATTTGGTCGGTTTCGATTTTGACCCAAACTTCCTCGATGCCCCCTTGCCCGGTTTTCCGGCTGATTCGTATGTCACTTTCCCGGTCTTCATATCTCGGAAACCAACGCGAGTCGCTTGGATGAACACTTGAAATCGCGCACTGCCGAACCCTCTCGCCATCACTTACCCTTCCTTACTGTCAGTCCCCACTGCCGGGCTATGTAATTGATGTGCTTCGATGTGGTGACGGACCAGTAGCCCTTCGTCACCAATCCTTTACCCCGCTTGAAGGTCGCTACATGGGTTCCATAGGAGAACACTCTGTCGCCTACGGTTTGAAGATTCTCAGGATAGCGTCGGTAGGTGCGACCTCCGGGGACGCGCCGCTTGGAGTATTTCGATTGGCGAGCCATCAGAACCTCCCTCCCTTCGCATAGTAGAGTCGGACTTGTTTCTGAGAGAACACTCGACCAGATGGTGAGCGGAACTTCCCGGCGTTCTTGCCGGAGGTGATGCGTCGAAACGGCATCAGTCACCCCTCCATAGAATTACTACAATTACGGCTACGATTAGCCAGTCTGTATCACTCAACCATTCACCCCCTGAGTTAGTGTGGTTTCTGAGCCAATGGAGGGGTCATAGAGGCCGTCGAGGGGCTCAGATGCCCCAATACTGCCCCGGAGGGTATGAAACGCTCTATGCACACTCAGTCCTCCGGCTTCTCATAGGCGTCCCAAGCATCCATCGCTTGATTCCCGTTCTCTCCTTCATGGTCTTGGGGGAGTTCTCTCAACATGGCGCGATAGGAGATTTGCTCGTCGGTCATCACACGGTCTTGAAGTGCCCAATGGTCGGTCTTAGCCAACTCGTCGTTTCTTAACGCTCTGAGTCTATCCCACTCGACATCGAGTTGAGTCACCGTGACGGTCCCTTCTGCATCGGTAAGTGTGTGTGTTCTCGTTCCCATCTTATCAGACTCCTAACGCAATCATCACATTATATCCATACTTCACTTCTAAGTTGGCTGTCGTTGTTGTGGTAGGGAGAGTGTTGTCCGTCCCGGTTTCATAGATTAGAGGCTCGTTGAACGAACCGATGCCTTCGATGAACCCACTCGCAATCGCTTCACCGGGATGAGAACGGAGAACGAAGTTATTCGCGGCGTCACGGACATAACACAGGTAATAGAGAGTCCCGGCAGTTAGGGCTTGAGTCGCTCCGAGAGTTGTCGTCTTATACCCTGTCGTGCTAACATCGAAGGTGGCCGATGTGAGCAGGGTCGAAGGCGAACCTGTTGAAGAACTAGCACTGTATATTCCCACCTCACAATTAGTTGCGGCCACCGCCGTCACAACTGAAATCTGAATATTGACTATATCGAGGTCTGCCGGACAGACGAACGGCTGATAGAGGGGGGTTTCAAAATTGACGGTCTGATTGTCCGATGCGAGGATATTGTTCGGATAAGGCGCGGCGGCAGTAGCAAAGAAAGTATCGTGAGTGGTTGCCATCGCTGTTGCGACGAAAGGAGCCATGCCCCCTCCACTCGCGGCGGTTGTCTGCGTGGTTCCGTCCGGCCAAGTTATGCCCGTTGCCGCCCCCGATGCGTCAAATATGAAATTGTATGAACCACCATCAACCTTTAATTTTTGATTGGTGTCGCATTGGAGGGTGATTGACTTTGAATCATCAAGGAGATTCAGTTGTGGAGTCCCCGCCCCATCAGTCTTCACTTGGAGAACGGCGGGAGTATCAACCGCCGACTGAACATTAACCGCCCCGCCCGACTGATGGCGGATTTTCACCGTATCGTCACCCCAAAGATTGAGGTCGCCGTTGGCGTTCACGGTTATGTCGCCAGTCCCGAGTGTGGTATCAATCGTAATTGTCCCATCCTCCGCCGCATTCCGAAGGCTGATATGGTTAGAGGCATCGGTAGAAGAAAGAACGAGTGACGCTCCATCCCCCACATCAGTCCCGGTAGTAATCCATATCCCATCATCACCGTCAGTAGATGAAATCCATGCAAGGTTGTCCCCTGCATCAAGGGTTAATTTGTTGGGGGCAAGTATGCCCTTATTCGCAGTGGTGGAAGACAAGATGTTGAACTTGGGAATAGCCGCCCCTTCGTCGGTGAAGGTGAAGTCAGCCGAGCCTCCGAAGGCTCCTCCGTCGTTGAACTGCACCTCGGTGTCCGACCCTCCGGGCGTCGTTCCCGACCCGGAGGTGTCTATGGTGACGATGGCCCCACCGTCGTCTACGAGGTCGCCGTCGCTGACTACGATAGTATTCACCGGGATGACATTTGGGGACGAGTCGGAGTCCCGCACTCTGAGAGGTGGACGAATCGGGCCGCTCATATCACCAACCTCCACCGCTCATGCGGTCATGCTCGTTCGATTTTGTAGAGTCGTAGACGCCTGAACCAAAACCGAACCTTACAAAATCGAGGCTAACTAGAACCACGACGGCCCAGAAAAGGAACTCAACCTCATTCATCAGACCCACCCTTGAGATAGTCAAAAGTCCCTGCCTGTCCTAGCATATATCCGAAAGCAAATACCAATCCTAAAAAGAGTAAATCGTCCTTCATTCGATGCCGCCTCCAGTGACCATCCACTCAAAGGTAGCAGTGCTTGAATCGGCCCGTATGAAGTTATTCTGACCGACGAATGGGTTAGGTTCGTCATAGATGTAGGTCGTGCCGTTGTCGAGCGTGAAATAGGGTCCGTTGTCGAGGCTGAACTGGTCGAATGCGATTCTGACATTGTCAGCCCCGGAGATACGGAAATGCAGTTTGCCGGGTCCGGTCAAGTCCACATATTGTGAAGCGGTAGTGAGAGATACTGAACCTATGCGAGCCATTATCTCCCCTTCTTCCCTATCATTCCCTTGAACCATAATTGACCCGGCCATCGCTTACCGGCGCTTTCAAACTTCAATATGACAGTTCGCTCCGTCCCACCTGACCTTCGTTTAGCGTGAGTCATCATCTTGTTCAAATCAGCAATACTGAATACTGCATACTTCTGTTGCTTAGCCATCAGACCAGCCCCAGTAGGTCGGCAATTATCATGTGAAGTTCGCCAGTGGCTAGGGTGTAGCCGATGACGAAGACGAGGGCGTTATCCTTGACCCACTCCTTGCACAGTTCGGCGTTGAAATCCATCACAGCCACTTCCACTGCATAGCCTTATCGAAACGCGCTCGCTTGCGCTTTATGGTGCGCTTCTTGGCGCTACGAGTACGAGTCCCATTGGTCTTACGTCTAGGTCGTCGCTTGGATTTGGTTCGGGCCATATTCTCACCTCTCCTATGCGCCGGAAGGAGGGAGCCGCCCGTTGCAGCGGGGGCTTCCTCCGACCGGAGGCGTTGGAGTCTGAATCAGTTCCCAGTCCCTGCTTCTGAGCGGGCTACGACGGTCTTCTGCACGTTGCCTCGCGCAACCGCTGTCTGAGTCGGGCGCTCCTGTCTTGGGCCGTTGAGCGGGGCTGTCAAAACTGGGTGGAAAAATCTAGTCGTTGCGCTGCTAGAACTTATTATCCATGTCAAGTCATTGGCCTTCAAGCCGTAGAGAGGCACAAAGAGTGCGCCTATGCGCTTGTCTGCTAGTGATTGCGATACCGTAGACCGGCCGGGAACAGCGGCGACGACGCCGTTGTCTAACTCGTTTGAGGCCCACCTGTGGAGCGATATTGGAAGGCTGAACTGGCTGAGCGCCAATTGCCTTATCGCATTTCCATCCGAGTATTCGTCAGCCTCAGAATCGTTCTGGATTAGACAGCCTAAGACGGTCGCTCCAGCGAGGGTAGTCTGAGGAACTCTGGTCACGACCTGCTCCGCCACGTTTGAGCCAGCGAAGGCAAAGGAAGAAGCCGAGATGACGCGAGTAGAACGCTCGCAAGCGGTGTTGAATCTAGCCCACCATGTAATCGAGCCACTGTCTATCACTGCCGACGCACCTAGAATGGTGTTCGCGTCATAGTAGTTCATGCTCATTTCAAATCGTGGGGTAGGAGTATTCAGAATGTAGCCGACAGGGATAGCGATGAAGGCTTGAACCGTTGCTCCGGTCATGTCAGCGACACTGGGGACAGTCAGGGACCGCCCGCCTATGGCGTTGATGAAGTAGCCGTAGCGACCTGCGATACTGGAACCTGCTGCTGGAGCAGAGCCACTAATCCAGTCGTGGATTGTATCTCCATTAACCGTGATTTTGGCGCTGGAGACTAGGGCTGATAAATCAGTGCTAACATCTACTGTCCCGCTAAGGGTCAGATTGATTTCAGCGATGAGATACTCTAGGGTTCCATTGACACCGTAGAATCCGTCTACATACGAGGAAGTCCCGGTAGTGGTGGGAATACTCGTAGTCGAGCGGTCTAACTGGTAATAGGTGACAGGCATGAAATCACGCTCCGTTCCTTAGATTACCGATGAGGTTCTGAACCTGCATCATAGGGGGTGCGAATAGTTCCATTGAAGCGGCTAGTCCTACTGCAAACAGCAGATAGGAACTGACGCCCCATACCGAGAAGTCAGGAATAGGAACGGCCATTACTCGCTCCCTCCACCTAGTCGGCCGCTCACGGCTTCGTTTATTGTTGTGTTAAATATTAACTGGGATATGCCATTCGCCACTGCCATTAGAAAAACAACACCGAAGCCAAGACCAGCACCCGCTGCTACGGGTCCGAGTAAATCGCTCATACAAAATCGGACTTGTTCAACCCCCATAATGGTTAGTGATTAGATGGGTAGTGTGAAATCCACACTACCTAAATCCATCTAACCCTCTACACACACCCCCGTAGGGGGGGTGTGTATAGGGCGTCTATCTACACATTAGGTGGTATGGGACCGGAACCTATCCTACCCTCGCTCAGATTGGACGCAAAGGGGCAAGAATGTCCTATTAGGAGCAGTGCAGCACTTCATTAGATGGAGAGGTTCAAGAGCCGGGGGGATTTGCGAGGGTCATGTCGAGGAAATATCGGAGGCTCACCGTCAAGCAGAAGCGGGCCATAATCGAGATGCATTCGTCGGGAAATTGGAAAGGGGCAGAACTCGCCCGACTGTTCCAAGTGACCCCCGCGAGAATATCTCAATTGGTCTGTGACTACTACGGAGAGCATGAACGGCTGGGTGTCGGAGATGCCCCGTCTAACTGAAATTATTGCAGCACTGGCTACCATCATTGGAAGCGTTGGAGCCGCTGTCGCAATATCACGAACCGAGCGGAGGCTCTCGGTCGAGAATGAAAGGTTGAAGGACGACCTGCTCCGGTGGCGAATTCTCGCCGTCCTTCTCACCATCACTGGGACGGTGGGGTGGCTGCTATGACTCGTACAATCAGAACCGGAAGCAATATTTTTCAGGCGAGGCTTGAATTCCTAGTCCAAGAGAGGGGAGTAGCACAGACCGCCCGTTTCTATGGACGCACCCCTCGGACTGTCCGACGATGGCTCGGAGGGGAGAACACCCCTTCACAGGCAATCAGGGAGAGCGTCAGGCGTCGTGGCCTGACCGCTGGCGCTCCACAGGCCCAGCAAATCCGAGTGCGTGGCCGCTTCTCTCAAGAGGGGACGATAGCAAGGGGAGGTTCCCTCAATGCTGTCGCCGCCATCAACCGCAGAATGCGGAGGGTTCGGGATGCTGAGATACGGGCAGCGCGTCGAGCAGGGGACGCACGACGAATGAGAGTCGCCCGGACCCTCCCAACCCGGATGACGAGGGACGAGGCTACCTCGCTCGCTATTCGACGCGAGCGTTTGATGAGCGACGATGCGGGACGTATCGGACCATCCGGGGAGATTCAGATTGGCGACGACATAGTAGGAGAACCGCCAGCGCAAGAATACGAAGGTGAAGCCCCCTTCGATGATTACTGGGATGCCTACGAGTGGGAAATGGATTCATGGGCGTTATGGAGAGAGGAATTTGAGTCAAGAGGCGGGTCGTGAAAAACAAGATTCCATCCTCGTCATAGAACGGGGAGGGGACGGTCTAGGCTACGACCTAGAACCGTTGCCTGAACTCCCTTTCCAACGACGCAAGAAGGCCGCAAAGTCCAACCTCCAGATATGGAACATGATTGGGTCCGACACTGAAACCATCGAAGGTCGGCTATGGCTGTTCAGCACTGAGCAGGGAGTCTGGGACTGTCCCACCTTTACCCACCTCATGCAAGTCCTCTACAATGACGGTCATACCCGGAAGTGGAAGAAGGGAGGGAAGCGCGGTCGGCGCTGCCTCCAGCACTTCTTCTGGAACCTCAAGTTTGACGCACAGGCAGTGCTGCGTATGCTTCACCCTGACGTTGCCGAGGAACTGACCGCTTCGCGGGACAGTGAAGGGGAGATAGCCTCCAACAAAGTCACCGTGAACGCTGACAGTGGGAACTACGGCCCGGAGGTCCGAGGGCGTATGGTCGAGTTATCCTACCTTGAGGGTAAGTCGCTGGTGATAACTCCGGTGAACTGGTATCGTGGAGCCTTCAAACTCGGTCCTTGCTGGTGGTGGGACATTAGCCAGTTCTTCTACAAAATGAGACTGAACTCAGCAGCCAAGCAATACCTCGGTAAATCCAAGATTGAGAAGTGCTTCGATGGCTCCCTACTGGATGCAAGCAGATTTGACGAACCTGATTATCGAGATTACTATCGTGAGGACATTGAGAGGTACGCCGTCGTAGACGCAGTGCTGGCTGGAGAGTTAGCGAGGCTCAAGAGGAACGATTTTGTAGAATCGGGAGTCCGATTCATCCAACCCTACTCACTCGCCAACGTCGCCCAGCGAGCATTACTCGATACCTGCACCATCCCCACCATCAACGGGACGAAGGATTCAGCACCAGCCCGTCTGATGATGCAGCGAGCGCACAGTGCCTATCGTGGAGGCTGGTTTGAGACAACAGGGAGCGGCTACCATCCGGAGGTGCAGGGCATAGACCTAGCCAGCGCCTATCCCTACATCATGTACCATCTGCCCGACATGGACGACCGAGAGGGGGCATGGTTCAGTGGTGATGGTGGAGATGAGTTCCTAGACTGGCTAGAGTATAGGAAGCCCTACTCACTCGGATTTTGTGAAGTGGCCTTCCTCTTTGAGCCGGGTATGGACTGGAACCCCCTTGCCCGTATGTCCCCTACTGGAACCATCGTCACCCCTCGACTGGCGCGAGGCTGGTTCACTGCCGACGAAGTGGCCGAGGCTCTCAAATGGCCGCATAGGTCATTTGAACTGGGCCAGTGGTGCTACTTTGACGAAGGGGAGCCTACCCGCCCCTTCGCTCCCTTCATCAAGCACTTCTACGAGATGAAACATCAAGCCGGACTAGCCGGTAAGAAGATTGAATACGCTGTATCGAAGGTCTGTCTCAATTCGATTTATGGAAAGACCCGACAGGCTGTCAATGACCGAGCAGGGCAGTTATGGAACCCCTTCTACGCAAGCACCATCACTGGGGCTACGAGGGCTAGACTAGCAGAACTACTACGCCTCAATGACTACTCCGCCCTGAGCGTAGCGACTGACGGGGTGCTGTTCCCTACTGACGACCTACGAGTTATCCCTGAGCGACCCCTCCCTGCACCTCGGAACCTCGGTCAGTGGGAATTAGAGGAAGAAGGAGAATTGAGTCTGTTGATGAGTGGCGTCTACTCGATGAGGGGGGACGATTTTGTAAAGACGGTCTATCGAGGTCATGCCTCCCTTTTCCTCGGTGGAGATACTGACCTGTTCCGATTTTGTGAAGATAACGTAGGAAAGTCAGTCTTGAGAACGACCATCCGACGACCCTACTCAGCAGGGGAGGCTCGCGTTCGTAGTGACATGACTTTGATGAATCGCTTCCGTCCAGTAGACTTCTCAATCCGACCAGCCGGGGATTCTACTAAGCGACTGTGGGGAGCGAATACCCCTGTCTACTTCGGGGACTTGCTAAGTCAATGGTGGCCTTCACGACCCCATGAGAGGGTCTAAATGCCGTGTCTACCGCAGCCACCTTATGGGAAAGCGCATAGTCATCCTCTCTAAGAAAGACTACGACCGAATCAAGATAGGTTCGGCCGCATGGAAGAAGAAGTTCAACGTAAGGGGGAAATGAAATGGAATGGACGGACGACCCCCTAGTATGGGACGGACTTGATGATTTACTCCAGAATGTGTGGCCGGACCTCAAGCAGTTTCTTGATGCTCTCCACGAACACTCAGATGAGATTAACCCACACTGGAGAGGTTTGCTGTTTGGTGGACTAGGCCAGTTAGTAGCCGCCTATGTCACCGCCCGGTCTGAGTCTAACGACCCTAAGCAAGCCTACGCTGTCGCCCTTGAGGTCATGGTCGCTAACCCAGCCTTCGCAGGGATGATGCAGGGTATGGTCAATCAGACCATAGACGGTGCAGTAGTCAAGATGGAGGACTCAGCATGAGCCGAGTCGAGCCGCACCCGACCGATGAGGGCAAGTTCCAATCCACCTACGACAAGTACGGTCATGGGGCTGGAAATGGTAAATCTCGCGCTGCCGTCTACAAGCATTTCAAGAAAACCCAAGAAACGCCGAAAAAGGCAACGAATTCAAACAAGGCCACTGCGAGCCTGTCAAATTCTACAAAATCGGAGCAATCCTCAAACGAGGGCGATTTTGTAGAAACTGATGTGGATGACTCTACAAAATCGGACCATTGGGAAGACATAGCATGGCTCGGTGAAGATGAAGGCGGAGTGGCCCCAACCATCCCCGCACCAATACGCCGCCTCTCGACTGGAGAAGGGCCGACTGGTGACGCTCACCGAGCGACCCAATCTCAGTTAATCCGCTGGGGCTACATGGGCGTAGACCGAGGTTTGACCCACTGGGGCCGGGGAGTCATGAACCAGCCTGAATGGGCTATCGAACGCCACCCTGCCGACTATGACGCACTGGAGGCTGCGACGACTCACGCTATGGACGCTAACGGCCTCTCCATCAACCTCAGTCCTACCCTCGTATGGGGAACAGTGGTTGCGGCCGCCTATGCACCTCCTATGGCCCATATAGCCCGCAATTCTGACCGAGCCATCGGCAAGTCTTTCCTCCGCCGCTTCGGGAAGCGTCTGATGCGACCCTCCAAGTGGTTCTCCCGACGCACCCCATTAGCCAGTTCACCAGTAGTCGAACCTGAAATTCATGGGAACCCCTTTGATGACGGACGAGGCGATTTTGTAGAATGAATCTGGATGAACTCTACAAACCCAACCGAAAGCGACTGGGCGTTCTGTGGGCTGGGACCAGTGGTAGCGGAAAAACTACTGCGGTCATCAGCACCCTACGGGACGCCATCACCTCACCCTCCTTCGGGGAGTTTCACCGATTCCTGATAATTGACCCCAAAGTCCAGCGAGGGGACTATGACCTACTAGCCAAACCTGTGACCAGCCTTGACGCTGCGCTCAAGTCAATGTCAAAGGAGCGAGTGACCCTCTACTGGCCCGACTACCCCGAATTCGACCAGCCGACCCTTGAGTGGGACATATCCCGACTGGTGGATGAAATGTTCGACCTATCTCGCTCAAAGGACGAACCGACCTTCACCTTCGTATTGGATGAGGCATCTATCGTCATCAGCCCTACTCGCGTTCCACCCTCCCTCAAGCGGCTCAGTGTGCAAGGTAGAGCGAAGGGCATACTACCCCACTTCATCAGTCAGCGCCCCCTCACTAACCGCTGGCTGGATGCGAACCTGAGTAGGGTCATGCTGTTCAGGATGCTACCAGTAGATGCAGACAACCTGACGAAGCGGTGGGGGGTAGACTTCGTAAGCGCCGATGAACGCATTCGGCAGAAGCCCTACTCCTTCATCCACTTTGACCTAGAGAAAGGGACCATTCACAACATGAACCCAGTGACCCATCCAGTAAAGCCCCTCCCTCGCCCAAAAACACGGTTTCAGCAGTGGCGCGATAAAGTGTCCCTCTAACTAGAGAAACGCTCACTGAGCGGCCTTCTCTTTACAAAATCGCACTAGCATTGATATACCCCCTAACCCTCGGCCAGCATGAGAACTGGAGAGGTGATGTAGAAATGACAATAAAAATTGGAATAGAATTGGAGATACTGAACATAACAGGGAACGAAGTTTTAGAGGCTATGGATAACGCCGGAGCAAACTGCTCTAGCGAAATCTACGGCTACCACGCCGGACACTCGCCCGGCCCTAACTCCGGGCAGTGGAAGATGATGAGGGATGGAAGCATAACTGGACGCACTTGCACCCACACTGAAAAGGGCAACATCGAGATAGTGTCCCCAATCATGCACGGAGCCGCAGGGAAGGCAGAAATCAACCGCCTACTAACTGGACTCAAGAGGGCTGGAGCAACAGTAGACCGCTCCTGTGGAACTCACATCAGCGTTGGACTCAACGGTAAGGCTCGCTGGGAAGCCATGTCAGTCTCTAAGAAGGTCGAAGTCGCTAACCGCATCGTCCGGTTCTACCGACACTTCCTCCCCGTCTTTGACGGTATCAGCCCTAACTGCCGCTCGGCATATGGGAACTCATACGTCGGTCACCTCGGTGAAGTCTACTCGGACGGTCGCACCTCGGTTGGTCGCATGTCAGCCATCAACCTAGCACAGTATATCACCTACGGTCGCATCGAGTTCCGCCAGCCCGGCTACACCATCAGCAAGGACAACATCGGCCGCTGGCTGAAACTCATCAACCATATGGTCAGCATGGGCCTAAACGAGAGTCACTGCTCCCGCAGCATGACCCTCAGTGAGATGCCTGTCACCGTAGAGGGCTTCGCTACCTACCTCGGTCTGAGCGAGTCTGTGAAGGAGAGCGTGAGGTCGAGAGTCCTCACCCTCTACAACAACCACCGAGTAGGGCGCGTAGAGCGCCTTGCTCTCCTGACTGACGAAGTAGAGTGCATCGTCGGAGGGTGCGGCTTCACCCCGAATCATGTCGGACAGAACATCTGCCCGCGTTGTCAAGAACTGGAGTGTGAGTAATCGTGTGCGGCATAGGCGGCTTCTACAATTGCACTGGGGGTAGAACCCCAGTCAAGGCTCTCAAGTCCCTGTGGAGGGGCTTAGAGGGGCGAGGAACCCATGCTGCGGGCTTCGCCCTTCAATGGGTAGGCGCTGACAAGCCAGTAGTCCTCAAGCAGCCCGGACCGGGCCACAGGATGCACAAGCGTTTGTCTAAGTTCATCGGCACTGGTGAAACCACCCAGTACGTCATGCTTCACACCCGCTTCACTACACAGGGCAGTACGTCGAACAATATCAACAACCACCCGGTAGTCAGTCAAGGCATGATAGTCACCCACAACGGCGTTCTCTACAACGACTCAGACGTTCTCGCTCGTCTAGGTGTCACCCCTCTAGGAGAGGTAGACACTGAGGCGATAAACGCGGGACTGAGGCATGAGTCTCCCGGCTGGGTTCTTGATGAGGTGGACGGGTCTATATCTGTCGCTTGGGTAGATTCAACCAAGCCCGATTTTGTGAACCTGATGACCAACGGACAGAACCCTCTCGTTATCGCCCGCACCAAGAGCGGCGATGTAGTATGGGCTTCTACAAAATCAATCCTCGACGCATCGAAGTTCAAGGTCAAGTCCTTCTTTCACGCCCAGCCGTTCAAGGTCTACACCATCAATCCTGACGGGACCATCCGAAGCAAGGTCGTTAGTGAGCAGCGCGGCGAGCCTAACTATGGCTGGATGCGCCATGCAGCGACCCCAAAGCCAGCATGGATGCTGGGAATGGGCGCTAAGGTCGCTGGAGGCTCTCAGAATGGACGCAAAGCACCAAAGAAGGCTACTCCAGAGAAGGTCATCACAGTCGAAGTCCCCGGAACCATCAGTGAGGACGAACTAGACGCAGTAGGGCTAGATGGCTACGACTGGGACGACTACATGATAGAGGCGGGTTATAGCCGGGTCTGGAAGCGCAATCAGTGGGTATGGGTTCCAGCATCGGAGGTGAGCCAGTGAGCAAACTCATCACCCGCGCTGAATTCGATGTAGTGTTCAACCACTGGACAGAATCCAAGACTGAACACCAAATGGATTTGTTCTACCACTTCTATGAGATGGGCTGGCTTGACTGTCGAGGTCGCCATCTCCGTCACGGTCCGGGTCCTCTGTACCAAAGAACGCGGGAGGTGAGCCAGTGAGCGACGAGGACATAATCACGGACGGTTATCTGGGCAGGTTCAATAGAGGCATTATCAGGACACCACCCCTAACCTATGCCTGTCACACTAACTGCCGAGTCGTGACCTTTTCCTCCGTCTTCCTCCCTGCCTACTGTCCCTCCTGTACGGTTCAGGGGGTGGAGATATGAGCAAGGTAGAGGCCACAGCCCCGCGCAGGGCGCGACGAGAGGCCATGCAGCGCCTATGGCCGGACCACCCCGGATGTTGCACCCTACGCACCAAGCCACACCCCGATAGGCGCGGTAATTACGAGGCCACAGCGTATGGGCAGCCGCTCGCGAAAGTGCAGTGCGGAGTCGAACTGGTCCCCCTCACAGTAGACAGGGACTATCTGAGCGTTCGCTGCCCCTCCTGTCGCATCGTGACGATTCACCAGCGCATCGTTCCACTCAACAGGTAGGCTCGATTTT
>Ga0310121_10002724_pt1 | contig 16566 bp, 9 predicted proteins | sample CB27_Tmax_986_MG_FD_203504 | JGI IMG/M metagenome (GOLD analysis project Ga0310121, IMG submission 203504) | Marine microbial communities from Western Arctic Ocean, Canada - CB27_Tmax_986 | ecosystem: Environmental > Aquatic > Marine > Oceanic | place: Canada: Western Arctic Ocean | collected...
TGCAGGGCAAGGGGAAGCCGGGCATGGTCAACGGCGGCACCACCATCACCCTGACGGAGGCCGATGGCACCACCACCATCGACATCGACGGCACGGTGCAGGTGGCCGGCACCATCGCCCGTGTCGGACAGCGTCTGCTTGGCAGCGTCTCTAAGATGATGATGGACCGGTTCTTCAACTGCCTGAAGACCCGCCTGGTCCAGACGGGATGAGCGGATGAGCCACCGCACGTCGAGCCTGCTGGGCCGGGCCCTGATCCTCATGCTGCTGGTGGTCATCGGGGCCGTCGTCGCGGCGCGAACCATCGGGGTACGCCTGGAGGTCGACGGCAGCGGCATGCGCCCCATGCTGTCCCGATTCAACGAAGACGCGCACTTCGACGAACTCGAGTCTAACCGGGCCGAACGGGGTCCATCGGCTCCTACGACCGCGGGGCGAACCGTATCCTCAGCGTCAGCCGACCGGCGCCCTGAGAGCTTCTGGCCCGCCTATCGTGGAGCGACCCGGACGGGTCGCTACGACCACCCCATCACCACCGACTGGCCGGACGACGGACTCCCCCGGCGATGGCACCACCCGATCGGCGGCGGCTATGCGTCGTTCGTGGTGGCCGAGGGACGGCTGTTCACCATCGAACAACGACGCGCCCGCGAGGTGGTGGCTGCCTACGACCCCAACAGTGGGGTCGAGCTGTGGACACACGAGTGGGACGAACAGTTCCAGGAGACGATGGGTGGCGATGGTCCCCGCGCGACACCCACGTGGGACGACGGGCGACTGTTCGCGCTGGGCGCGGGGGGCGAACTGCGTAGCCTGGTCGCCGACACCGGACGCCTGTTGTGGCGGACGAACATCTTGGAGGATGCCGGTGCCGGCAATCTGACCTGGGCCATGTCGGCCTCGCCCCTGGTCGTCGACAACATGGTGGTCGTGCTGCCGGGCGGGCGCGCCGGACACTCGGTGGTGGCCTACGACGCGGACACCGGCGACACCCTCTGGACCACGCTCGACGACGTGGCGGGCTACACCGCCCCGATGCTCGTGGAGCTGGCCGGCGTGCGACAAATTGTGGTGGTCACGGCCGCGCGGGCGGCCGGCTTGCGGGTGGCAGACGGGACGCTGCTCTGGGACTACCCCTGGGTCGTCTCCAACGTGCCAAACATGGCACAACCGATCGTGGTGGGTGCGAACCGGCTGTTCATCTCGGCCAGCTACGGACAGGGCTCGGCCATGGTCGAGGTGACGGGCACCGGCGACAGCCTCGCTGCCCGCGAGGTCTGGCGCACGAACCGGATGAAGAACAAGTTCAGCAGCTCGGTAGTGCACGAGGGATTCATCTACGGCCTCGACGACAACATTCTGGCCTGCATGGACGCCGAGACCGGCGAACTGGTGTGGAAGGGCGGCCGCTACGGATATGGGCAACTGTTGTTTGCCGCCGGCCATCTGGTGGTGCTAACAGAACGCGGCGAGATCGCGCTGGTACGGGCCACGCCGGACGGGCATGAAGAGATCGACCGCTTCCCGGCCATCGACGGCAAGACCTGGAATGTCCCCACGATCGCCGACGGCACGCTGTTCGTGCGCAATACCACCGAGATGGCGGCCTTCGACATCCGACCCTGAGTTGCCAAACGGTTTCCTGCCGAGGCGTTCGTGTGGCAAGGCGCAAGGAGGGAGCAGCCAGGCGGGCTGTGACCGACGAAGCAATGCCGCCAGACGGACGCCGCGGCAGGAAACCTACGCCTGCTTGCGTTTGGCCCTTGTGCTCTTGCGAGCCGCGGCAGACCGCGCGGGCTTCTTCTTCGACGCGCTGACACTGTCGAGGCGCTTGCGCAAGGCTGCCATCAACCCCACCACCTTGGTCGGCGCCTCTTCTTCCTTCACGACAAACTCTTCGCCTTCGATCTTCGCGTCGATCACGGATCGCAGCTCGGCCTGATACTGGTCCTCCTCCCACTGAAACGGCACCCGAGAAGCGACAGCTTGTTGCACAATAAACGGCACCTATGAACACCGTCATTGGCTTCGTCCTGATCGACCTGTTGATCTACGGGCTGCTCCGGACCCGGTCGCCATCGAAACCGCCTTCGCGTGGTCGGGTTCTCTCGCGCTCCCGCCCGGATGCCGACTCGCAATGGCCCTCGAACTGAAATACGCGTCTGACGCGACGGCGCTGCTCGACGACCTGGTGGACGCGCTGGGCCGACCGAGCAGTCCCGCCGGGGTGATGGTGCCGGTGCTGATGCCGTCGCTGCCGCTGGTGGACCGCACCAAGGCAGTGCTGGCCCGCCGTCACGGGGTCGCCATGGGGGTGGAGTTTCTCCTGCCCGGCTCCTTCATCGAACGCATGGCCCGGCTGGCCGGTCTGGACCCGGTGCATCCCTCCTGGCGACCGCAGGGTCTGGCCTGGCGGCTGCTGCCGCTGCTGACGGCCATGGTCGAGGAGGGCCACACCCCGCGACTACAGTCGGCGTGCGTGGATGCTCGGGCGCGGCAGGCCCTGGCCGGCCAGGTGGCAGACCGCCTCGACCAGTACATGTATTTCAGACCGGACATGATTGCCGCGTGGGACCGAAGAGAAGCCTGGGACGGCTTGCCCGAGCAGGCCCACGGGGACGAGGCCTGGCAACGGGAGCTGTGGCGCCGCTTGTCGGAGGGACTGGCGGACCATCACAATCCAGCCGCCCGCCTGCAGGAACTGGTCGCACGCATCCAACAAGGCGACGGCGAGCTGCCGGACTCGCTCGAAGTGCTGGCCACCGGTCCCTTGCCCCCCACCCTCTTGCCCCTGCTGCGTGCCCTGGCTACCAGGACCCGTGTCTGCCTGCGCGCCTTGCTGCCATCCACCGAGTATCTCAGCGACATGCGAGCCGGCCGCACGCAGATGCGGGCGGGGAAGGAAGTGGATCCGGCCTGGGAAGGGCATCCCCTCTTGTCGCACCTGGGGAAGCAAGCGGTCGACAGCTTTCGCAGTTTCGAGGAGGCACTCGTCACCGAAGGCCAGGAGTACGACGTCATGGCGCTGCCCGAGCCCCGGTCCGACTCACTGCTGGCCCGTCTGCAGGCGGACATCCGCGCGGCGCGCCAGCCGGGAGCGGTGGACACGGGCGTACCGATCGAGGCAGACCGCTCGGTGCGTGTACATCGCTGCCACGGCGCCCGGCGCGAGGTGGAAGTACTGCGTGATGAATTGCTGGACGCCTTCGGCAGCCTGCCCGGTTTGACCGCAAGCGAGGTCTTGATCCTGGCCCCTGACCTGGATACTTACGGTCCACTCGCCGAGGCCATCTTGCGGGAAGGCGACCCCTCGTTGCCCCTGCGCCTGTCGGAGCGGCGTCTCGATCGCAGCGACCCCCTGGTGCAAGGCATACAGACGATGGTGCACCTGGCTGCCGGCCGCGCGCCCCTGAGCGAGGGCCTGGCCCTGATGGAACTGCCCGCGGTCACCGCCTGTGTCGAATCGCTGGGCACAGACCCGGAGAGGCTGGCCGATTGCCTGCGCGCCTCCGGTATCACCTGGGGACTCAACGCGGCCCATCGCCTGGCGATGGACGCCGGCGACCAAGGTACGGGCACCTGGCGGGAAGGCCTGGACCGATTGCTGGCCGGCCTGTGGCTGGGTGATGCGGAAACATCGTCGGATGCCCACCATAGCCCGGCCCTGCCGGTGGCCGGTGACCTCGGAGCCGACCCCTCGTCCATGAGCGCCTCGTTGGACTGGCTGGATGGCCTGGTGTGCCTGCTGGAAGGGTGGCAACTCAAGGCCAGCCCGGACGGATGGGCCGACCGACTGGACCAGGCGCTGGACCAGGTGCTTGCCGCGGAGGACGAACGATTCGACTCGACGGCGGCCGTGGACCTTATCGACCAGTTGCGTGCCGCCGAAACCGAACATGCGTGCGACCTGCCGATGGACGCCGCCGCCGTGGCCGACTGGCTCGACCAGGCCGCCCAAGATGAGATTCGTGCCGTGTCGAGGGTGGGCGGGGCCATGGCCATGGGTGGGTTCAAGCCGATGCGCGCCATCCCCTGCCGTGTGCTGGCGGTCATGGGCCTGCAGGACGCCGAATTTCCACGCAGGGCCACGGCGCCCGCCTGGGACCTGCTGGCGGCGGCGCCGCGCCCCGGCGACCGGGACCCCGTGCGCGAAGACCGGCAGCTCTTTCTTGACGCCCTCCTGGCGGCCGACGACCGGGTCATCTTGACGGCCACGGCCCGCAACATCCGCAGCAACAAGGAAGAACCGCTCTCGGCCTGTGTCGATGAATTCTTGAGGGTGGCGGCAGCGACCGTGTCCAGCATGCCCGACACCCGCGAGGCCACCTACCGGGAGCTGATCGAAGACCACCCGCTGCAGCCGTTCAACCCAGCCTGCTTCGCCGGCCCACGAGCCTCATTCGACACGGGCCATCTCGAGATTGCCCGGGCATTCGAGCAGCGACAGGATGTGGCTGCGCCATTTCAGACCGGCGTGTTCGAGCCCCCCGAAGAGGTCCAGTCGGCCGATCTCGAGCTGCACGAGATGATTCGTGTGCTGAAAGACCCCTGGTCGACCTGGCTGGGTTCCCTGGGGGTCGTACTGCCACAGGCCGGGGATGATCCGTTCGCCATGGACAGGGAACCGGTGGCTGCCCCGACGGGCCTGAACCGGTGGCAGATTCAGACCGAGGTCATCGCCGCCGTACTGGACGAACGAACCACGTTCCTGGAGGAACGCCTGGCGGCCGACCGCCTGATTCCCTATGGGAACCTCGGCACCGCGATGGGCAGACAGAGCGTGCAGGAGGCCGTGTCGCTGGCACGACTCGCCGTGCGGGAGGCGGGTGGCCGGCTGCAGTCCCATCGTCTGGTGTACCGGGACGGGAGCCCGCAGGTCGCCGGGAACATCACCATCAATGCTGAGGGCAGCCTGCAGGTCCTGGTCATGCCCACCAAGTTGAAGGAACGGCCTCATCACCGTCTCGATGCCTGGGTTCGGGCGACCTTTGCTGCCGCCTGCGGCATGCGCGGCGACACCCTCGTGGTGTCCAATGATGGGGAAATCGCCAGAGTCGACCGCATGCCGCCCATGGCCCCAGACCAGGCACGAGCCGCGCTCGACAGACTGCTCCAGCTTTGCCGGCAGGCGCGGCTGCGCCCCTTACCGTTCGGGCCAAAGACCAGCTTTGCGATCTTTGACGCGGGCCGGCGCGGCGTCGACGAAGCCGACAGAGCCCTGAAGGCGTGGCAACAGCAACCCAAGGGCCCACCCGGTGAGGGCGACCGTGACTCGGCCCAACTGGCGTGGCGCGATCGGGACCCCTTCGCCGAGGGCATCTTCGACGAGTGGCGCCGCCTCGCCGCCGAAGTCTTCGACCCGGTGGAAGTCTGGTTCGCGAACACCGCGTCCAGAGTGAAAGCAGGGGCGGCGGGTGGCTAACTTCCACCTGCACCTGACCGAGGTGCCCAAAGGCCTGTCGGTCATCGAAGCCAGCGCGGGTACCGGGAAGACCTGGACGATATCCCACCTGCTGCCCCGCCTGCTGGTGGACGGGGTCGTCAGCGACATCGGCGAGGTCCTGCTGGTCACCTTTACCGAGGACGCAGCCCGCGAACTGGGCGAGCGGACCCGACGCCAACTGGCGGCCCTGGTGACCCATGCCGACGCAGACACCCGGCCCGGGGACGACGAGGAGGGCATTTGTGTTCTGCTGGACCGCCTCGGCGCACTCGCCACCCCGGAACGGGACACGGCCATGTTACGTCTGCGCCTGGCACTAGCTGAGAGCGACCAGCTAGCGGTGTCGACCATCCATTCTTTCTGCAAGCAGGTCCTGGCGTCCGAGAGTTTTCTGTGCGGCATGCCCGCCGGATTCGAAGTGCTGCCGGACGCCGGCGAGATGAAGTCGGATGCCGTCAAGGACACGTGGCGAACCGATCTCGCTGCCGATTCGTTGCTGGCCGCCCTGGCGACGCTTGGCAAGTGGTCTGTCGAGGGCGATCTCAAGGCGTGGCGCTCGTTGACCCAGCGGCCGTCGACCCACATGGAACCGGAGCCTCCGTCGCTGCAGGAGGCGAGAAACCGGGTGGCACAGGCGCTCGAAGCGTTGAAGGATGCCCGCGCCGACATCCGTCGACTCGAAGTGATCGCCGGCCGGGACAAGGTGAGCCTGAATAACTCGGCAAAGAACCCGGGCAAGGATTCAAGGGCGAAGCTGGACGCCTGGCACACGCTGCTCGAGACCCTGGACCCGCAACAGCCCCCGGTGGAGATCTTTCATGTCGCCCGACGACTGGCGGGCGCCGCATCCTGGTTTGGCCGGAAAGGTGCGGTGGGCAAGGCCGCCTCGGATGAGGCTGGCGCGTTGGCGCTGGTGGCCACAGCCGAAGCGGTGCAAGCCACCGTCGGCGCCACCGGCTGGGCCTGGCTCGCGCACCTGGACCAGGCGGCGGGGCAACGATTCGAGCGAAGCCTGCGACGCGACAACGCCGTCACCTTCGATGGCTTGATTCAGAAGCTGCACCGAGCCCTGTGCTCGGGGCCGAACCGCGCCGCTCTCACGCAGCGCCTGTCTAATAAATGGAAGGTGGGCCTGATCGACGAGGTCCAGGACACCGACCAGCAGCAGCTTGAGATCTTCAGGGCCATCTTCGACCGCGGGACCGGACCCGGACGGCTCATCCTGGTGGGTGATCCAAAGCAGGCCATTTACAGCTTTCGCGGTGGAGACCTCGACGCGTATCTGTCTGCCCGGCCAACGGATGAGGCTCGCGTGAGCGACCTGGCCACGACCTATCGGTCGGCCCACGGCCTCGTGGTGGCCCTGAACACCCTGTTCGGACGGCCCCGCGCCTTCGGCAACCCCGCCCTGGTGCATCCAGAGGCGACGGCCGCCCGCCAGGATGCGGACCTGCCCCTGCCCGCCGACGGGCGCGGGCGGCTCGTGGCATGGGTGGTGCCCGACGCCGACAGCGAGCAGTGGATTCGTGCCCAGCCACGTCGAGAGCGCGCGGCAGCCTGCACCGCGGCTGCTATCGTGGACCTGCTGGGCCGGACGATGGGCGCCGGCGCGGACACGGTCACTCCGTCGCACGTCGCCGTGCTGACCCGCACCAATCTCGAAGCGCAGCTGGTCTACGGAGCGTTGCGCGCGCGGGGCGTACCGACCGTGATCCGCGACGACGGCGACGTCATGCGGAGCGAAACGGCGTCCGACCTCGCGTCCATTCTGAAGGCGGTGCTCTCACCCACCCATCCCGGATGGCGACGGGCCGCCATGGCGACCCGCCTTTTCGGCTACGACTCGGCCATGCTGGCCGACCTCACCAGTGCGGATACGGATCAGCAGCTGGCCAACTTCTCGGAATGGGGAGACATGTGGCGTCGGCGTGGCATAGCCGCCCTCATGGCCGGCCTGGAAGCCCATTCCGAGGCCACGCTTCGCCTGGCCCGTACCCCGGCAGGCGAGCGGCACCTCACCGACCTGAGACACCTAGTGGAACTGCTGCAGGCGCGGGAAGCCGAGGGCCAGCGAACCCCCGAGAAGCTGCTGCAATGGTTCGAGGGCCAGCGGATATCCGAGGCCCGCCCGGCCGATGAACGCCTGCGGCGCCTGGATGTAGACGGCGACGCCGTGCAAGTGGTGACGGTGCACCGGGCGAAGGGGCTGGAATTCGACTTCGTGTTCTGCCCATACATCTGGTCGGTGATGCCGGACCCTGATGCCAACGAACGGCTGCTGGTGCGCGGCGACGACGGCTGGATGCTGGCCGACGGGTCACAGCGGGACAACCAGGCGGAACATCGGACCTGCACGGCCGAGCGCCTGCTCGAAGACTTGCGCCTGGCCTACGTGGCCCTGACCCGCGCCCGCCGTCGCGTGACGCTGCTCGCCGGACCGCTGGGCTACACCGCAAAGGCAACCCTGCCACCGTCTTCGCTCGATTGGCTGCTGCGAACCGACGAACAGGTCGACAGTCTGGAAGACTGGTACGCGGCCACCGCCATCCAGAAGAAGAGCGCCTCGGGATGCGAACATGGCGACACGCTGCGCCGCCTCGAAGAGGCGCAGCCAGACGTGATCACGGTGACTGTTCCACCCTCACCCGACGAGGCCACCTGGACAACGGGCGGCCATACCGAATCATCCATGCACGCGCGCACCGCCCCCGCCCTCGATCTGCAGGCCTGGCACCTCACCAGCTTCTCGCGGCTGGCCCACGGGCGGCACGAAGAACGGGAGCGCCGTGATGCGGTGGATGAAGCAATGGCGGAACCGGAGGACGCCGGCACCCCCGGCGCCCCCGCCATCATTGCCGGGGTTGGCGAGGCCGATGCGACCGGTAAGGCCCTGGACGCCGACGTGCCTCTCGCAGCCTTCACTCGCGGCACCCACGCCGGCAACTGCCTGCACGAGCTGCTGGAGCATTGGAACTTCCAGGACGACACCGCGGCGCTGGTGGACCGAGCCCTACAGCGCCACCGGCTCCATTCAGACGAAGCGGTCGGGGCGGTACGGCACACGCTCGACGATCTCAAGACGGCCCGCCTCGACAGCCTGGACGCCAGCCTCGAGACGGCCGCCGCGGACACCGGCCTGTCTGAATGGGAGTTCCTGCTGCCGCTCGGTCACTCCGGCATCACCGGCCAAGCGCTATCGGACATCTTCGCCCGTCATGCCCGGAACGACGAGGAACGCGACTATGCGCTCGACCTGGCGGGTCTGCCGGGCCAGGCCCTGTCCGGCATGCTGACCGGCTATATCGACCGCCTGGTGCGGGCCGATGGTCGCTGGGGCATCGTCGACTGGAAGAGCAACTATCTGGGACCGCGCTACGCCGACTACAGCCGGTCGGCGATGTGGCGATGCGCGGCGGGGCAGCACTACCTGCTGCAGATCCATCTGTACCTCGTCGCCCTGCGCCGCTACTTGCGGCTCTACGGCCCGGGGACGCAGGTCGTCTCCGGGAGCCTGCTGTTCTTGCGTGGCGTCCTCCCCGAGACCGGCCAAGGTGTGCTCGAGATCACCCCGCCCGAGGCCCTGCTGAACGACCTCGATGGGCTGTTCGTAAGCACTGCCAGCCGTGGCAGCCCTGTCAACGAGGCTCCGGCATGAGCCTGGCAGCCATTCACATGTTGAAGCGCCGGTGGGGCCTTCCCGATGCGGCCGCCCCGGTGCTGGAACGCTTCTTCACCTCGTGGGCCGCCGGTCACACCTCGCTCGAGCTGACCGACGAAGAAGCCGCCCTTCTTGCCGGCAGCGCCGCCGTCACCACGGCCAGGAATGGCAGCGACGGCAGCAGCCCCGCGCCACTGGTCTTGCGAGGCACGCGGCTACAATCTTGGCGCCTCGACCAGGCGGAATCTCGTGTGGCCGCCAGATTGCGCGAGCTGGCCAACGAGAATGCCGAGGGTCCGGCCGGCGACCCGCCCTATGCCCCCCCTGGCGACGGTGATGATCTCGCTCAGCTCTTTCCCGACCCACACTCGGCCCAACGGCGCGCGGCAGAGCTGGGCCTCCGGCGGGCCCTCGCCCTGGTGACTGGTGGTCCCGGAACCGGCAAGACCACCACAGCCGCGCGCCTGCTTGCCCTGCTGGCCAACCGCACAGCCGGTATCCGCGTGGCCCTGGCCGCACCCACCGGCAAGGCCGCGGCCCGCCTCGGAGAAGCGATCGGCCAGGCTGCGAGGGACCTCAACGGCCGGCTAGCGGCCGTCCGTCCCAGGCTGGAGCGAGCCGCCTTCCAGGCCCGAACCCTCCACCGGTTGCTGGGCTGGGATCCGCGCAACGACCGATGCCGCTTCCACGCCGGCAACCCCTTGCCGTACGACGTCGTGGTCGTCGACGAAGCCTCCATGCTCGACCTCGTCCTCTGGGACCGACTGCTGTCGGCCCTGGGGCGCGGCACCCGCCTCGTCGTCCTCGGCGACCATCGTCAACTGGAAAGCGTCCAGCCCGGCCGCGTGCTGGCCGAGATGATCGCCGCCGCCACCGGCGGCGCCGCCGGTGGATCCGATGGCCCCCTGTCCGACTGCCACGTCGAGCTCCACCGCAACTACCGCTTCGAGTCGCACCTTGGCATCAGCCGCCTCGCCGCCGCCATTCGCGAATACGACGGCGATGCCGCAATCCAGATCCTGGCCAGCAAGGGCTATCCAGAGGAACTCCTCCCCTACTCATCCGCCCAGATAGACGACGCGCTCGAACAGATCTGGCCTCAGGTCATGGCCATAGTCAGCGCGCCGGGTCCCGCCGAAGCCCTCGCCGCCCTGGCGCAGATTCGCATCCTCTGCGCGCTGAGGCGCGGCCCCTACAGCGTCGAAGGCGCCAACGCCCGCGTCGAGTCCAGGCTGCGCCGCGAAGGCCGCCCCGCCGGTGAATGGGCGCACGGCCGCCCCGTGCTGGTCACCGCAAACGACCCCCACACCGCCCTCTTCAACGGCGACGTCGGTGTTCTGCTGAACGGACAGGACGGTCGGGGTGTCACCGCTTGGTTCTCCGGCCCCCAAGGGCCACGCAGTGTCCCACTCGCGGCCCTGCCCAGCCACGACACCGCCTGGGCCATGACCGTACACCGCTCGCAGGGCAGCGAATTCGAGTCGGTGCTACTGCTACTGCCCCCCCAGGCGCATGAGCTGGTCGGACCTGAGCTGCTCTACACTGGCGTGACCCGGGCTCGCTCGAAGATTCTCCTAGCTGCGGACGAGGGAGCTCTGCGGGCTGCCTGCCAGCGACGTCCGCCGCGTCGGACGGGGTTGCTAGGGAAGCTCACGGGGCCATAGGGATGGGGTCCGCAAACCACCAGATGCGACGCGCACCAGCACATACGGCATTGGGCTGACGGTGGCGCGACGCGACGCGACAACCTAGTCCTGCTGTGCCGGCGTCACCACCGAGCCGTGCACGAGGAGGAATTCACGGTCGAGCTGCGGGATGACGGAGAGGCTCGCTTCTTCTGGCCTGACGGGCGCCCGCTTCCCGTCGCACCCCCGGCCCCGACCTGGGCGGGAGCGGCACGGGGGTCGACCAACGCGCACCTGGAGACGGCGGGCCTCAGCATCGGCCCGCACACGGCAACACCCGACTGGTGTGGCGAACGGCTCGACCTGGACTGGGCCATCACCGTGCTTCACCCGGGGACGACTGACCCGGTGTACCCGGACGTTCCCGCGGGAACGCGGTCACTCACTAACGGGAACGACGTTCGGCCTGTGACCTGATGTATCGGGTCCATCCATAGATCTGCACGCGACGGCGTGCGCCGAATCCGGGCAGGCTGGAAAGCCCTGCCATTCGCGCCCTGCTCACATCGCAGACAGGTCGATGACGTCAGCATCTGGCGCTACCTCGGTGAACAGGTCGACCATCCACTGGTGACAGGTAAGGACGAGCACCTGATTGGTACGGGAGAGTTCGACGAAGGCAGTGGCGGCGCGCTGAGCATGGTCGAGGTCGCAGTTCACGAGCACATCATCCACCACAACCGGTAGAGGTTCGGCTACGTCGCTCATGCGCTGGATGAGTCCGAAGCGGAGAGCGAGGTAGAGCTGCTCGCGCGTGCTGCGACTGAGCTGTTCTGGCTTCTCCCGGCGTCCGCTGTCGTCGACCACGCTGATTTCCTGCTCACCCAGGGTGACGTGCAACTTGGTGTATTTGCCGCCAGTGAAGCGTTGGAAGAACGCCTCCGCGCGACGCACCACGTCGGGTTGGCGTTCCTCTTCGTACTTCTTACGGGCCCTGACGAGCAGGGACCTGGCCACGACGAGCTTTGACCACTGGGCCGCAAGTGCTCGGAGTTCTTCCTTGAGCTCTTCGCGCCGCCCGCGCAGCCCCGAGGCGGCTTCGTCGCTCGACAGTTGTTGCATCCGCAGTTGCAGCCGCCCACGCTCTTCCTTCTGTTCTGTACTCCGACTCGCCAGATCGGCCAGCGTTGATTCGGCGTGGTGGAGTGCCCGGTCCGTCTCTTCTTTCGTCGTGGAAGCGAAGTCTCGTCGTAGAGCATCCAGGTCTTGCTCGTGCCCCCAGGCGGCACGTAACGCCGACAGATGCTGCTTCTGTTTCAGGTCGAGCTCTTGCCGCTTGAGGTGCTGGCGTGCCCAGAGTCGGAACTGCTCGGGGCCATTGGAGTGTGCGCAGGAGAGCAGATCGCGAATGCGGCCGTCGACGCTCGTCCGCCGGGCGGTTGCCTGCTTCAGGTCGGCGTCACACTTTTCGGCCGCGCGCGCCGCTTCCGCGCGCGCCAGGACCGCCTCCTGCGTCTGGTCGAATCGTTGGACGATGCGGTCGGCGCGTTGCGCGATCGCCATCGAAGAATCGTCGCCGCCGGCGCTGGTGCCGGAACCAGGATGAAGGCCGGTCACCGTCTTGACGGCCGCGTGATAGGCGTCGATGTCCTTCTGGATGGCCGCGACGCGGGCACGCTTTTCAGTCGCAGCCCGGACAACGACGCGTCCGGTCTCGACCCGGGAGAAAAGTTCGGGCACGGTGTCTGGCGTCAGAGTCTCGGGCAAGCCGTGCTGCGTGAGCCATATCTTCCATCCACTGGCTACGGCGTCGAGAGCGGCGTGCTGGTCATGCTGCAGACGTCCAGCGGCGCTGGATCGCTCCTGCGCTCGCTCGGTATCTTTCGCGGCTTCCTCGACCGCGTCGAGAAGCTGCGCCCGTGCCCGTTGCCGCTCTTCATGCCTGACGAGCGCCGTTTCGACATCGTTCAACTGGTCACGTCCCGGCAGTTGCCCGGCCTCGAGGTCGAGCGCCAGCGGTGACAGTGCGGCCAACAGCGCCGCCTGTCTCGCTTCGGCATGACGTCGCGCTTCGGCTGTGAGCTGGCTCAGTTTGGGACCGTCGCCTGGCGTTGCGGACGACGGCGACAGCATGTAGGCGACCACGCTCAAGACGAGGAGCGTGATGCCGATCCCAAAAATCGCCACGTCCCTGTCCGAAACGTAACCAACGACGAGCAGCAGCGCGCCCAGCACGCCCAGCGCGGCTGGCACGACCAGACGTCGGCCGGACGTCGGCGACTCAGGCTCATCACCACCCGCCTGCGCTTCGAGGTCTACACAACGCTGGGCGGCCTGGTCGTATTCGGCGAGTCGACTCCGAGCGGCCTGCAGCGCCGAGCGTTGTTCGCGCAGTGCCTCAGGCGACATCCGGCTGGATGCGCCGTCATCATGCTGTGCCAGTTGGTTCCGCCCGTCCTCGAGCCGCTGATTCGTTTCGTCGAGCGCCCGCGTCGCCTGTTCGACGTCCCGTGTACGATCCCGAACATTCGCATTCGCCGAGGCGAGACGAGTCTTCCACTCCTCCACTTCGCCGCGACGCGGGATGGAGGTATCGAACCCGTGCAGACGCTCTTCGCTCCACCCAGGTCCCAGATCGCGCAGGACTTGTGCGAGCTCCGTCTCGTCGGCACCCAGTTCGGCGTTTCGCTTGGGCAGGTCGCGCACCGACGCGTCGAAACTGCCACGCCCCCGGCGAATCGCCTCGACCTCCGCGGCGACCTGCAGTAGCTCGTCACCCTCGATGGGGCGCTCCGCCGCGACGCGGGCAAGCTGCAATGTGTCCGTATTGGTGGCGACCAACTCGTCGGCGTCACGGAGTCGATCTTCCAGATTGTCGAGCCTGACAATCGGGTCGTCAGGAAAATCGGGTCGCTCCGGAATCTCTGACAGCCGCGTCTCGACGGCCAGCAGGGCGACCGACTCGGCCCACAAGCGCTGCCGCCGCCTCAGCTCCTCGACTCGCGATCGCGCAGCGGTATGGTCTGCGTCGAGCTCGGCGCGTTCTTCTTCGAGCTGGGCGCTTCGGGACACCGCCTCGCCATACTCCTGCGACTGTGCCTGGACGTCCCTCAATTCGGTTTCGATGTCGCGCAACTTGTCCAGCGTCGCGCCCACCGGTTGCTTCCTGCCTCGTGGCACAAAGATGCCTGCCGCACGCTCTTTGAGTTGCTTGAGCGCGTGCGGCAACCGTGCCGCGCCGGTTCCCGCACTGTAGATGTGGCTGTTAATGCCGCTCTCATCTCCCGACTTCAGCTTCTGCAGCGCGTCGAGGTCAAACACAAACACCGACTTAAAGGTGGAGGAGGTTGCGTCCGCCAGCAGCGCGGGCCTGGCGGGGTCTGGGACAAGGGCGCCGTCCTGGTCCGTGATGGTCACCAGACCACCCTTGGGGCCACGGTGGCGTTCAATCGTGAGACGCTCACCGGCATCGGACACCAGCTCAATGCGACCACCGTGGTTGCCGCCGGCACGCGGCGGAAAGTGTTCGGCCGCCCCACGCAGCGGGAATCCGAACATCACCATCCGGATGAAGGCCAGGAGCGTGCTCTTGCCAGCTCTGTTCGGACCATAAAAGACGGTCACCGGCCGGGCACGTGGCGAAAACGACGTCTCGCCATACTCGCCAAAACCGTCGATGTGGATGCGGTCAATCTTCATGGCGCGCGGCTACTCGCCAATCTCATCGTCGACGAGAAGCCCCAGCGCGACATCTTCGGCCACGGCAACAAGAGCCGGCACGTCGTCTTCACGGGAAAGGCTCACCTCCAGATACCGGCGGGCCCGCTCGTCCTTGTAGAGCAGCGCCAGTTCCTGTCGCAGGTCAGCGACGAGACCCTCGTCTCGCGCCACCTCATCCGTCAGCGCCAAGAAGTCGCCAATAAAGCCCTCCCCGTCGAGCAGCGCCGCACGGTCAATCTCGGACCGCGTTGCGTCGACGACCCCACCGCAGAACGCGAAGGGGTCGCGGCTGGCCCACGTGGCGTTGAGTTGGGTGACGAGTTCGTCGATGGTGCCCATTCGTGACAACGACTCGTGCATGGCCCCTCGCCCCTGGAGGCGGATGCGATACACCACATGGCGTCCGTCAGACTGGGTCAGGAGTTCCCCGACTCGGTCCTCTAGGCCGCTGAACAGGGCGCTGTCGTCGTGCATACCGTCAATCTGAATATTCAGATATTCCCATCGCACCGTGTCGACGGCAACGAACGCTGACGATGCGGCCCCCTGCTCGTCCACGTCCACCACGTAGACGCCACGTGGCCCGCGCTCGTTGGGGTGGCGCCCCTGAGTGTTCCCGGGATAGACCACCATGGGGGCCTGGTCGCGTACGATGGTGCGGGTGTGCACATGCCCGAGCGCCCAATAGTCGTATCCGGTCGCAATCAGATCGGCGAGCGTGCAGGGCGCGTAGGCTTCGTGACCGGGGCTGGCGTCAACGTTCGCGTGCAGCAGCCCGATGGTAAAGCGACCTGGCTCCCGGGTCGGAAAGCCCGGCAGCAGGCTGCTGCGAACCTCTCGTGTTGGGTAGCTGATGCCACAAACCACCGGACCGGACGGTGATTGCGGGTCAACCGGGATGGCCTCTGCGCTCTCGCCAAACTGATGAACATTTGAAGGCATCGGTATCCGCGCGCCCCAGCCGTCCAGCGGGTCGTGGTTCCCGTGACAGATGAACGCGCGGATGCCGGCGTCCTGCAGGCGCTCGAGCCCCTTCACGAACTGGACCTGCGCAGCCAGACTGCGGTCGGCCCCATCAAACACGTCGCCGGCCACCAGCAGCGCATCAACCCGACGGTCGAGACACAGCTGGATGAGACTCGCATAGGCATCGAACGTCGCGCGGCGAAGCACGTCGGCCACGTGCGGATCGGTTTCGCGAATGCCCTTGAATGGACTGTCCAGATGAAGATCGGCTGCGTGTACGAAGCGAAACGTCATGTCGCGAGAGCGCCCGCGCTACCAGGCGCGTGCACAGGATTGCCATAATAGTGTGACTCGAGTGTCGCCAGCAGGTTTTCTGCACATACCGATGGGATTGGCGCGTGCATCAGTGGACCCAGAATTCGCTCCTCTCTTTTGACCTGGAAACCACCGGGCTCAACCCCCTTGAGGACCGCATTGTCCAGGCCGCGGTGGTGCTGATTGCCGCCGATGGCACGGTGTCGGACGAGAGCTGGGACGGCATCGTCAACCCTGGTGTGCAGATTCCGCCAGCGGCAAGCAACATTCACGGCATCACCACCGAGCGGGCGCAACTCGAGGGCGTGGCACCCGTCGACGCACTCCGTCGCATAGCCCGCCTGATCGATGAGGCGGTAGAGGCCGGTGTCCCGATGGTCATCTACAACGCACCGTTCGACTGGCCATTTGTGCTGGCAGAAACCCAGAGACACGGCGTGATCCTCCGCAGACCCGACATCATCGATCCCCTTGTCATCGACCGGGCGATGGACCGGCATCGACGAGGCAGCCGCAAACTGGAGGCGGTGGCCGCGCACTACGGGTGCAACCTGCTACAGGCACACGACGCCCGGTCTGACGCCATCGCCGCCGCGGCCATCGTGCGAGCGCAGGGCGCCCGGTATGCGGATGTCGGCGCTGTCGCGCTCGACGCGCTGCAGCCGCTTCAGGCGAAGTGGCATGCGGAACACGCCCAGAGCCTGTCCCAGCATCTCGGCAAACCGATTGACCCGGGATGGCCGCTTCCCACCAACGCCAGCGCCCTTGATAGGTGGCAAGAACCGAGGGCCATGAAACTGCGTTTCGACTGAACAGATCGCGCGCCACGACCGCGTGAG
>Ga0310121_10002726_pt1 | contig 16565 bp, 14 predicted proteins | sample CB27_Tmax_986_MG_FD_203504 | JGI IMG/M metagenome (GOLD analysis project Ga0310121, IMG submission 203504) | Marine microbial communities from Western Arctic Ocean, Canada - CB27_Tmax_986 | ecosystem: Environmental > Aquatic > Marine > Oceanic | place: Canada: Western Arctic Ocean | collected...
AGTAGATTCTGTAATAGCTATTAATCAAGGACTTTTAAAAACAATGTTAGAAATAACAGGTCCAATTCAAGTTGGTAATTTTGGGGCCTTAGATGCAGAAAATTATAATTTATTGTTAAGTTATGTGATTGAAGGAAAAGTTTGGGGAGAAGAAGACCCTAAACATATTTTGAAAATTTTTATTCCAGCATTTAAGGAGGCTATTTTAAAAGAAAAAAATATTAGTAGTGTTGGTTTAAAAACGTATCGAGCCATTCAGCAAAAACACATTATGATGTATTCTCCAGATGTAGAAATTCAAAGTCTCTTCGAAAATTTTGGACTAAGCGGTACGGTTTATAGAAATGAGAAAGATGAAGATTATATAAGTGTGATCCATAGCTCCATTGGTGGAACAAAATCAGATCAATTTATAGAAGAAACAATCCTTCATCATACTGATATAGATAAATATGGAAATATTATTAATGAAGTGACTATAAAACGTGAACATACCTGGACTGAAAAGATATATTATTATTGGAAAAACATTTTAAAGAAATATGGTTTCACAGAAATGCCAGATCAAATAATTGATATCTTAGGCAGAGGATTAAATAAAGTTAATAGCAGAATTTATGTTCCAGCAGGTAGTGTTTTATTAGAATCTAACTCTGAGAATATTAAAACATTATACGACAAAGATCTCAAAAAAACCTTCTTCTTTTTCGAAATGGAAGCCAATGCTGGAGAAACTGCTGAAATTACTGTGGAATATAGGCTTCCATTCACATTAGATTTTAAAGAACCGGCAGATACTTATAAACTTATAATAGAAAAACAACCCGGATCTCTTGGAAGTATTTTTACAAAAACTGTAGAAACCGACGAAGATATATATAATTTAGGACTTTATCCAGAAGAAGCTAGAATGAACATAGATGATGTAATGGTTTACAACACTAATTTAGTATTTGATAGATATTTCTCAGCTATATTTAGTAAATAGTAGTCATTTTTCATTATTTTCTGCCAAACATCTTCTCTAGTTCGCTCAAAGTTAACGATATCATTGTTGGTCTTCCATGTGGACAGGTGAAAGGTCTTTTTAGTTCTTGCATCTGATCTATCAATACTTGCATTTCCTCAAGACTTAATGTTTGTCCAAATTTAATTGCAGACCTACAAGACATATAAGTTAGAATTTCTTCAATTCTACCTTGCATATTTGATGGCGATTTATGGTTTTTAATATCATCTAAAACCCCTTTTATAACTGGGTCTAAATCTTCACCAGATAAACAAGTAGGTACAGCATTAATTACGAAAGTTTTGCCGCCAAATTCTTCAATTTCAAATCCAAGTTTTTCAAAAATTTCTTTGTTTTCATTAATTAAATTAATCTCATCAGTAGAAAGTTCCATTTCCTGAGGTACCAATAAAGGTTGTACAGATTTTTCCTGATTTTCAAATTGATTCATCAACTCCTCATATCTAACTCTCTCATGAGCAGCGTGTTGATCAATTAAAACAAGTCCACTTTCATCTTCAGCAACAATATATGAATTAGCAATTTGAGTAATAGATTTAATGCTTGGTATATTTTCTTCAAGATTCATCGGAGCACGCCCTTGCATAATATTTTTTGTAAAATCAATCGCCTGAGGAACAGTATTTTTAGGAATACCAAAAGAAAATGCTTTAGCTTCCTTTTTAGGAAAGCTATCTGACATATAATTTCTAGATTCGGTGAATCCTTTTGGAATTAAATTAGCTTTATCCAAGGCAGTTTTCACAGCAGAATAAATTATTCGCACAATTGTTTGCTGATCCTCAAATCTAATCTCTAGTTTTCGAGGATGCACATTCACATCAATTAAAGCAGGATCTATTTTGATATTTAAAAGAAAAACTGGTTTCTTGTCTTCCATTAACATTGAATGATAAGCAGCCTTGATACGATTTGCTAAGAGATAATGTTGTATAGGCCGTCCATTAACAAAAACATATTGATGCTGAGTGGTACTTCTACTTAAAAGAGGTTTTCCAATAAAACCACCTAATTGAAATTCACTTCCACCATAAAAAATTGGCAACATTGCATCGGCAGTACTTTTACCAAAAATATCTGAAATTCTCGAAATTAAATCAGTAACTCTTGGCAAATCAAAAACAGTTTTGTCATTATGAATTAATTTAAAAGCAATTCCTGGTTTCGCTAAGGCAATGGTATTTAATAGAGAACTAATATGGTTTAACTCTGTAGAATCTTTTTTAAGATAATTTTGCCTAGCTGGAGTATTGTAAAATAGATTTTCCACTTCAATTTGAGTGCCTTGGCTCATGCCAATTTCATTTTCAGAAATAACACTGCTTGCTTCAATTTTAATCTCATTTCCAGCAATATCATTTTCCATTTTAGAACGGATATTCATTTTGGAAACAGAAGCGATACTTGCTAAAGCTTCACCACGAAAACCCATTGTTGAAATCTTCCATAAATCAGACTCATCAGCAATCTTACTAGTAGCATGACGTTGAATTGCCAGCTTAAGATCCTCTTTAGTCATACCTTTTCCATTGTCAGAAATTCTAATTAAAGTTTTCCCGGCATCTTTAACCTCAATTGTTATTTTATCAGCACCAGCATCGATACTATTTTCAACAAGTTCTTTAACAACACTAGCTGGCCTTTCCACAACTTCACCAGCAGCAATTTGGTTAACTAAATTTTCAGATAAAACTTTTATAATAGACATAGCCCTTTGTTTAGGCGTCTATTATAAGGGAAATTTTAGAGAATACTATCTTGTTTTAGAAAGGTAGATAATAATTTATGGTTCTAGTTGTACTTTCTGTACTACCATCATCAAAATGTGCAGTGAAAGTATAACTATTATCACCTGTAGTTAAATTACCCCATTCAGGCTTTGCTCTGTAAACAAAAGATTCGTCTCCATGTGCAAAATTATTCAATGTGTATACGTCTTTCATATATATATTACCACATAAGTAATCAAGATCTTTTGTGCAATTAGGATCGCCACCAGTAGCAGTCACCACTATTTTAGTTGTATTTTTTGATACTGCACCAGTAAACTCAATTGGTAGTGAACTTGTATTGTCAAAACTACTACCATCTGCTGGACTACTTACACTTATCATGGAAGGGATAGCACCTGCATTTACATAGCTTTCGATACTTAATTCAGTAGATTTGCTGCTACCATCATCAAAATGAGCTGTGAATTTATAATTATTCATTCCACCAGTTAAGTTATCCCATTCATATTTCGCTCTATAAATAAAAGAATCATCACCAAGTTCAAAACTTGCCAGTGTGTAAGTGTCATTTATATATTTAGCACAGGCCCCATCAGTATTTTCATTACAGTTAGGATCACCACCAGTAGCTTTTACCACAATTTTTTCTGTATTAGGAGAAACCTTACCAGTAAATTCAATTGGTTCCGTGCTAAAACCAGCACCATCATTTGGGCTTATTAGGTTTATAAAATTTTCACCTTCATAAGCAACAGCTTCTTCTTTTTCTTCTTCCTTAGCTTCTTCTTTTTCTTCTTCTAAATCTTCAACTTTTTCTTCCAGGTCTTCAACTTTTTCTTCCAACTCTTTAACTTCATCATCCTCATCCTCTTTAGCTTCTTCAACTTTTTCCTCTAACTCTTCAATAACTTCAGTATCAAGCTCTGGTTCAAGAGGAGTAACATCTTTATCAACAGATAAAACTTTATCATAAACAATAAAGGAAACTGTAAGTAAAATAATTACAATTAAAATCCAAACTAAATTTTTCAAATTTTTTTCTTGACTCATAGGGTTAGGTTAAAATACAAAAATGATTATAACAGAAAATACAAAAAAATAAACAGCTGAAATAATTTTCAACTGTTTATTTTATAATAATACTATTTGTTAGATAGCGATTATATATGAAGCTTTCTATGTTTTTAAATTTAATGGGTGTTAAAGATATCTTTTCTTAAAGGCCCTAAAAATCTTTCACGGTCTTCAGCGCGTTTTTTTATACCATCCATTTCTTTAAGAGGTAGATCTTTAATTCTATTCAACTTTTCTAGCACAATTCTTTTAAACAAGCGAGATAATTTAACATAAATTTCATCTTGTTCGTATAAGGTATTTTTACAATTGGCGTATGTTTCTGTTAAGCTTTTTGACCGAGCAAATCCTAACACATCTCTATTATATGCTTTTCCAGATGTGAGATCTGTATTTGATTCTATACAGTTTGAAACATCTTCACTATCTACGCATTGGGAAATCTTAGATGGGTCAGATTTCTTGCAAAAAGGAGTGACTAGAGAGTCAAGAGAGTCTTCTCTTTGAAAGAGTTCACATATTTGACGTAATATTTTATCTTGAGCTTTCGCAATTTCATAATGCGTATGTCCACACAAATTAAGAGAAAGAATTCTTCCATCCTGTTGAGACACACGATCTGATATGTGATCTAATATTATCTCTCCAAGATCTATTTTAAATTGTAGCATAATACGACTAGGCTGATACTCAGATGTATCACCTTTTAAAGGTACTTCTGCTTCATCAGTAGCTTGTTCAGAATCTTCTACTGTAATTTGGCTATCTAATACAGCACTGTCTTGACTTAAGTCCTCATCATTTACTGAACTTAAATGAGTCTTTTCTGTGCTTGTAACATGGGGGAGAGCAGCACAACTACCAAATAAAACTGTTGCAGCAGCTATATTTGTTTTTACATTTCTTAATCTCATAATAAATATGGTTATAAAAATAATAAGTATTATTTCAAACCCTATAATTAGGAGAACGTGTTCACATTTACTTCATTTACTTGGGGGAAAGTTTAACCACCACGAATTTAGCATCTTTTTAGATTTATGTCAATACACCTATAAAAGAAACTTAATTTTGCAAGTCTCTTTTTATCTTATTCAACTTCTCAAGTGCTTGAAGTGGAGTGAGCGTATTTATATCAAGATTTTTAATTTCTTTCTCCAAACCAGAATGTTTTCGAGGTTCTTTAAAGATGCCCAATTGATTTGGAGATATGTTTGAAGATTTTATATTTTTCTTTTCTAATTCTGCAAGAACTCCACGAGATCTAGAAATTATATCCTTTGGTAAACCAGCTAATTTTGCTACTTCAATTCCATAACTTTTATCAACACCACCATCCACAATTTTATATAAGAACACTACTCCCTCAATTTCATTCTCTCTTACAGCAACACTCATATTTGAAGCTTTAGAAAGCTTATCGGCAAGGGCCACAAGTTCATGGTAGTGAGTTGCAAAAATAGTTTTAGCTTTAATCTTGTCATGAATAAATTCCATAATTGCCCAAGCAATACTTACACCATCATAGGTTGATGTACCACGACCAATTTCATCCAGAATTATCAAACTTTTTTCTGTAGCATGATTTAAAATAAAAGATGCTTCATTCATTTCCACCATAAAAGTACTTTCTCCTTTTGAAAGATTATCTGCAGCTCCAACTCTGGTAAAAATTCTATCTACAAGTGAAATTTTTGCAGCCTCTGCAGGAACAAAACTTCCAATTTGAGCTAAAAGTACAATTAGAGCAATTTGTCTTAGGTAAGTAGATTTACCCCCCATATTTGGACCAGTGAGCAGAACAAAGTTTTGATCATTATCAAATTTACAATCATTAGGAATAAAATCATTTCTAATTTTTTCAATCACTGGATGTCTGCCATTTTTAATTTCAATTTCTCCATTCTCTATAATTTCAGGTTTGCAATAATTATTTTTATTGGCAATAAACGCTAGATTGGAAAGTACATCCAAAGCAGCTATAGCTTTTGCGATATTTTGTATTTTTACAATTTCTTTAATTACTTCCATTCTAACTTGATAGAAAAGTTCATATTCAAGTTCTTTAATTTTATCTTCTGCAGTAAGAACTTTTTCTTCATATTCTTTCAGCTCTGGAGTAATAAATCTTTCGGCATTAACTAAGGTTTGTTTACGAACATAATAATCTGGGACAAGATTTAAGTTTGTTTTACTTACTTCAATGTAATAGCCAAAAACTTTATTAAATCTTACTTTTAAAGAATTTATTTTGGTTCTTTTAATTTCTCTTTCTTGCAAATTTTTAATGAATGTTTTTCCTTCACTAGAAATAGATCGAAGATCATCAAGTTCACTGTTGTATCCATCTTTTATCATTCCACCATCACGTAGGGAGTTTGCAGCTTCTTCCAAAATTGCCTTATCAATTAAATTTGTTAAAGCATTCAGTGGTAGAAGGTTTTCTGAAATCTTTGGCAGTTGCTCTTTTATTAATATTTTTAATTCTGGAACTATTTTTAATGATTCTTTTAAAGCTATTAGGTCACGAGCATTTCCACTTCCTAAACTCAATCGGCTTAAAAGTCTTTCAATATCATAAATATTTGAAAGCTTATCACGCAGTTCTCTTAATAACATTGAATTATTTAGAAGGATATCAATTCTATTCAAACGCGACTCAATTTTTTTCTTATCAAGTAAAGGATTAAGCAACCATTTACGAAGCATTCTTCCTCCCATTGAGGTTACAGTTTCATCCAAAACATTTATTAGGCTGCCTTCTTTCTTATTCTCCATATTTGTATAGAAGAGTTCTAGATTCCTGATACAAGATCCATCTAGTGGCATGAAATCGGAAACTTCATAAAAAGAAATTTTTTGAATATGTTTAAGATCCGTTTTTTGAGTTTCTTTTAAATATGAAAAAAGCATTGCTGAAGAGAGTGTTGCAAGTTTGTGGCCTTCAATTCCAAAACTTTGAAGCGAGCTTAATTTAAAATGGTCTTTTAAAAGTTTTTCACTTTCTTCATAAAAATTGTATGGAAAAATATGTAGATTTTCAAAGTTAATTAAAATTTCTTTAATTTTAGGCATAATTTCTTCAGAACAAATAAGTTCTGCTGGATTAACTTTAGTGATTTCTGAAATTAGATTTTTAGTTCCAGAAACTTCAGTTACTTTAAATTCACCAGTAGTTAGATCACTATATGCAATTGAGAAATTTTCTTTTTCAAAAACAATTGCAGCTACAAAATTATTAGATTTTTGTTCAAGGATGTTTTCATCAAATGTTGTTCCTGGAGTTACTATTCTTACAACTTCTCTTTCTACAATTCCTTGTCCATCAGGTTTGGTAACCTGTTCACAAAGTGCTACTTTTTTACCTACTTTTGTTAATTTAGATAAATAGTTATCTACTGCATGAAATGGAATTCCGCACATTGGTATTTTTTCAGCACTGCCTTTGCCACGAGCAGTTAAAGTTATTTGTAAAATTTTTGAAGCTTCTTTGGCATCTTCAAAAAACATTTCATAAAAATCTCCTAAACGAAACATTAAAATACAATCTTCATGATTATTTTTAATCTCATTGTATTGAGCCATCATTGGCGTTAGTTTTGCCATTTTTGTGTAGTCAAATAAGCAGGTGCTTACTTTAGCAGATTTTAAAAAATTTCTAAACTATTTCTAAAAGTTCATAAACATCTATAGCTGGCTCTTCATAAGGATGAACTTGACGAAGAGCATCCAAAACTTCTTTAATTTTCTCTTTAGGACAAATTGTTTCGATTCTTTCTTCTTCAACTTCTTCAATTTCACCTTGAGAACCTATGTGAGGATTTGTATTTTCTCCAGGTCTAAATCTACCAACTCCTTTTACAGAAAAACTACAAAAGTCGTAATTACCAATATGACCAGCTCCAGCATTAGCCAAAGCTTCACGGATACTATTAGCGTTAGCGCTCGGTACAAAAACTACAATTTTAAGATATTTAGATTCCATTTTTATTCTAAAGCATACTTGCTCTATAGAGTAATTTTATAACATCCATTCTTGTCATATAATCTGTTGGATAAAGCTTGCCATCATTTTCAATTAAGCTATTTAAAAAAGCATAATTTGAATAACGTATAAACCATTGAGGAGGGTCTTCAATTTCTACATCATTATAATAAATAGTTTCATCAGGAATATCTAAATAAGATTCTTCAGCAGTTATACCAGAAGCTTCAATAAAAATTTTTAACATTTCAACTCTATTGATTTTGTTTTCTGGTCTAAAATATCCATCTGGATAACCACCAACTATATTTTTATATCTAGCAGTGTAAACATAGTTTGTATACCACAGACCCATTGCAACATCAGGGAATAGTACTACTTCATCAAGGTTATCAATACTTTCTATACCAAAATATTCAACCATAACCTTAGTTACTTCAGCACGATTGATTGGTCTAAATGCTTCAAGCAATCCTTCTCCCGTACCAGTAAAAATACCTGAATCTTTCACATATTGAATAGCTTCACACTCTTCAAAAGTTAACTCAGTATAAATTGCATCTTCAAAGTCACCACAAAAATAAGTCGCTGGATCAAACTCTTCACCTTCAGGCACATCTAACGGGACTAAAGTTTCAGGATGTAGTATTAACTCTGTAGGTTTTATTTCCCCAGTTGTAATGTTTTCAAGAATTGTGCCGTCATATGATGTCCAATCATTATCTCTATCATAATAGTTGTCGTATTGTCCTCCATAATAATTACCACTTTCATCTATAGCAAAAAGATAAAATTCATGATCGATAGGAATATTTAATCCAGATGTTTGACCATTCACGTCAGTGGAAATATATAAAGAATCATAAACACTATCTGCATCTGGATCATAAGTAAATAAACCAAGATCATTTACGTATACATATACCTTAGCAGCTTCAACCGGTTCATGTTTATTAGAGTGTACAGTTACATTTAATTCAAATAAATCATAAGCAATTGGATCTGATACAGTAGTCATTGTTGCTGGATCTGTTGAACTTTCAGTACTTTCATCAAGCTCTAGATCTATCTCCTCAGTACTTGGATCAGCTTCTGGGGCTGTTTCTTCAATACTTGGATCGGCTGGTGTATATACAGCTATAGTTTCACCACTTGGATAAAGTTCAATATAAGGGATCCTTGTATCTCCAGTATCTACATTCTCAAGCACATTTTCACTAAGTACAAACCATATATTATTATCATTTTCAGGGTCTGCAGAATATTGATAAACATTACCTAGTCCGTCATAAGCTTTGGCATAAAAGGTTGTACCAATAGGAATAGAAATATTATTAACAAGAGTAGGACTATTAGTTGAATATCCAGGGGTAGATGTTTGATAGTTTCCTGTATTTTCATCAAGAGTATAAATATTAATTGTTACCTCTCCGAAGGCTTCTCCATCTGAATTAAATACAGTTACAGCTACATTAACATCTCCTTCTGCAGCAAAAGCTATGAAAGTTAAGGAAAACAAAAGAAAAACAGAAGAAAAAAATACAAACAATTTTTTTAAAACTAACATAATTAATAGATAGAAATAACAATCTAATTATATTAGATCAATTAATTGTCAAAAAGTCAAAACATTGCAGCTTGGTCCTGCAATTTGTATTGCTTTGTTCTAAGTCCTCTTTTCCAGCTAGCAATACGATGAGAAAGTGTTCGCTTTTTTACATTCATAGCTTTTCTCCATCCCGAAGCTCGATTAAATTTTTTTTTGTGTAGCCTTAATTTTCTTTTCTGTGATGTGTCGATCGTTAATGTAATAAACATAGTATATGGGGTTAAAAATTTTTATAAGAAATAAGGATGGTTTAAAAACCAACAGCTCAAGCTGTTTTCAAAATTCAAAATTGGTTAAAAATTAATACTTAAGCGTATTGCCTAATTAGGGAAGTAATAACGCCTTGTATAACTAATTCATTAGTTGGATATATATCTTTATATTCACTGTTTTCAGCTTTTAAATAAACTTGTTCATTTCTACGCATAAATCTTTTTAAAGTATTAGAACCATCTACTAAAGCAACAACAATATCTTCATCTTTTGGTGATTTTTTTATATTTACTACAACTAAATCTCCTTCAAAAATTCCAGCATCGATCATACTATTACCGGTAACCTCTAATAAAAAGTAATCCGAACTATTTTTTGCTAAATCTTCTCCCACTTCCATCCAACTATTTACATATTCTTCAGTAAGAACTGGACCACCTGCAGGAATAAAACCTAGAACAGGTAATTTAATAGTTGCAGCACTATTTAATTTTTCTTTAACTGTATTTAGTAAAGCAATACCTCTTGGCGTATCGTCTTTTTTAATAAAACCTTTTTCTTTTAATGCTTTTAAATGTTTTAAAATACTATTATCAGAACTCACATTAAATTCTTCTCTCATTTCACGAATTGTTGGAGATTTACCGTGACCTAATTGATATTCTTCAATAAATTTCAATACTGATTCCTGTTTTTCAGTTAAATGGTTAGCCATAGTTTTTATTGTTAGGTGAGTAACCGCTCACCATAATAGGTGAGTACATACTCACCGTCAATAGTAAAACATAAAAAAAGATCTCTAAAAAATAAAGAAAAGAAGAAATGGCTTTATAGAAACAGAAAACAGCCTCGAAAAATAAACATAAAAACAAAATACGTCAAAACTTTTTGTTTTTAGCCTTAAAGTTCAAACTCAAAAATATTTATTTTTTTATGTCTTTTTAAAAAGGCAATTGGTTTCAAATAAAATAATTTCAAGTCTTTATTGTAATCTCTAACCATGTTGTTAAATTTAATAACTTTTTCATCAATATTATGATTTAAATCTTTAATTTCTTTTTTAAGTTCTAAAAAATTTGTATCACTAGCAAGATTATTGTTTGTGCCAGAAATACCAAAAATCTTATTTATATGGTGACTTAAAATATGTTCACATTCTATTTTTTTAGTTCCAAATTCAATTTCTTTAGCAGCTTTTAATCTATCTTTTATTAATGTTGATATAAATTCTTCTTGAGTTTTATCATAGATTTTTAATGTTTCTATAACATTTGGTATTAAGTTCTGTCTTTTTCTCAAACCTTCATCACTAATTTCCCACTGTTCTTTAATTAAAAATAGTTTTCTTTTAAGATGTCTTGCAGCAACAATAAACCATAAAACAAAGATTATAATTATTGCACTTAAAATTACTGATATATTTACTAGATCCATATAAATAAATTACTTGATACAAGATAACATATTCTTGAGTTTTTTTGCAGATTTTTCCCAAGAATAATTTTTAGCAAGTTTTTTAGATTTGCTTTTATAACTTGTCCGCAATTTTTTATTAGTTAATTTTTTTATTGCATTTTTAATATCAGTATCAACATAAATAGCTGACTGCCCAGCTATTTCTTTATGTACTTTGATCTTTGATAAAATCAAAGGAGCTCCAGAATTAGCAGCTTCTATAATAGGAATATTGAAACCTTCCTCTTTAGAAAGATGAATAAAAGCAAAGGAATTTTTATATAAAGCTGCAATTTCTTCTTCTTCTAAAAAGCCTGTTCGTATAATTTTTTCATAATCAATATAGTCAAAACTTTCATATAATTTATTTTTATACAACTTACCACCAACTAAAACCAATTTAAGATCTGTATTTAAATTTAAATATTCATTAATTAAAAATTTTACATTTTTCCTTTTATCATAACCACCAACATAAACTAAATATTTTCCTCTTTTTATATTAAATTTTTTTAAAACTTTTCTACTAAGATTTTCAGGAACCATTTTTTTATAAACTTCAGAAACATCATTGTATAAAACTGTGATTTTTTTACGATCAACCTTACAAACATCTACTATGTCTTTCTTGGAGCTTTCAGAAACAGTCAAAACAAGATCAGCTTTCTTCACAGCTCTTTTGCTTTGACCATGATACATTTTTGACAAAAGACCTTTTCTATAATGACGATATTTCCAAGGGATACAATCATGCACAGTTAAAATAGTTTTAATTCCACTACGATAAAAATCACCAGTCCATGGATTTGATGGATATGGGAAAAAAGCAATATCTACCTTTTCTTTTATAAAAAATTCAGGAACTATAATTTGTTCCCACCAAGTTTTTCTCATACCTGCTAATCTGAACTTTTTTTCAGGTAAAACTTTTACACGTACATTTTTAGGGAATTTAATTTCTTTAGGGAGTTTTTTTGGTACAACGAATATATATTCATTTTTTTTATCAATTTTTGCTAAAGCCTTTATAAGGTTTTTTGTATACTGACCAATCCCTGTAAAAGGTTTTATTAAAGGCGCTCCATTTATTCCAATCTTCATTTTACAATTTTTAAAATTAATTCCGATATTGGTCTCGCCGCATTTACAATCTCAAAATTTTTATTAATAGAATTTTTATGAGCTAACTTAACAGTCGAAACAAAATCTTCTAATTTAATATCTCCACTTAAAATAGACCATCCAATTTTATTTGCAAAAACTTTTGCATTTTCAATTTGATCACCTCTACTAGCTGAGGTGCCTAGTGGGATTATAACAGCTTTCTTTTTTAAATTTGCAATTTCAGCTAAACTATTTGCCCCTCCACGACTTATTATTAAATCTGCAATTGCATAAACATCTTTCATTTCTTCATTTAAATATTCAAATTGTTTATATCCTTTTTTCTTAATACTGATATCTAAATTCCCTTTTCCACGAATATGAACAATTTGGAATTTTTTAAGTAGTTCATCTAAAGAAGCTCGTACTAAATTATTAATTTGTCTTGCCCCCTGACTACCACCTATAACTAGAATTACAGGTTTGTTCTTATTAAAACCAGTAAACTTCAAGCCTTTAGCTGTAGATCCTTTTAAAATCGAAGTTCTTACCGGATTACCAGTGAAAATTATTTTCTTATAGTATTTATTAAAATATTTTTTTGTTTCCTCAAAACTAATACATATTTTCTTAGAAAACTTAGCCATAATTTTATTAGCTAAACCAGGCACAACATCTGATTCATGTAATACGACGGGTATTTTTAATTTAGCTGCAGCCAAAACAACAGGTAAACTAACATATCCTCCTTTACTAAAAACAATATCAGCTTTAAAAGATCTCAAGGCTTTATAAGCTTGAATAATACCAATTGGAACTTTAAATATATCTATAAAGTTTTGAAGTGAAAAATATCTTCTAAATTTACCACAGTACACTCCTTTAAATTTTATTCCATATTTAGAAACTAGAGATTTTGAAACCCCATTAGTAGATCCAATATAAAGAATTTTAATATCTTTTTTTAATCTAGTGAGCTCGTCTATAACGGCGAGATTTGGCACTACGTGCCCTCCTGTACCCCCCCCGGTGAATACGATTCGCATAATAACTTGTGTTTTGAGATATATTTAATAAAATTGCTATTCCAATTAAAGACGCTAGTAAAGACGACCCTCCATAACTAACAAAAGGCAGAGTAATCCCTGTAACAGGAACAAGAGCAGTATTTACTGCAATATTAATGAATGCTTGCACAGTTATCCAAGTTGTTATTCCTACAGCAAGTAACATTTCAAAATGATTACTTGCCTTGTTTGCAATACTATAGCCTCTCCATGAAATAACAAAGTAAGCTAAAACAACAAAAATAATTCTTAAAAATCCAAGTTCTTCAGAAGATGCTGCAAAAATAAAATCATCAGAAGCTTGTGGTAGCCAATAAGATTTTTGAACTCCTTGAGTTAAACCTTTACCCCAAAAACCACCACTACCAACAGCAATATTAGCTTGTTGAGATTGCCAACAATAGTCTTCCAAACATTCTTCATCAACTCTCAAAAATCCTTGAAATCTTTCCCGGACATGGGGGACTGAAGAAATAATTACTATAGATGCAAGCAAAGCTAAAAATAAACCAAGACCTATATGTCTAATCTTTGCTCCTGCAATAAAATACATACATATACTTATTAAGCCAATTACCATTGTTGAACCATAATCATTTTGCAAAATCACAGGCAAAACTATAATTCCAGAAATTATACAAAATGGAATAAAACCATTATGGAAGCTTTGTACGGCAGCTTTTCTTTTTGTAAACCAATAGGCCAAATATACTATAAGACCTAACTTCGCAAATTCAGAAGGTTGTAGGGAAGTATCAAAAACTCTTAACCAACTTGTTGCAATAGTTCCAAAACCTTGCCCCATTATCAATACTGAAAGTAGAAGTATAAAAACAGCCCCAAAAAGTACAGGTGCTATTTTTTTCCAAAATCTACTTGGTAATTTAAATGCAATAAAAAAAGCAATTCCTCCTACAAACAATCTAAATATATGCTTTTTAAACAAAAGATAACAGTCAACATTAGGGTCACTACAATTAGGATAATCAATACCAGGTGCAGAAAGAGAAATTGATTTTGGTACACCAATACTAGTGATCATAATGAGTCCAAATATTAGCAGAAAAAATACTGCCAAAGCCAAAGTTGTATCAAATTTAAATGCCTTTTTCATGGTATTTATTAGTAGAAAGATATTACTAGTTTTATAGTTAAAGGGCAATTATAATGTACTTATGAAAAACAGAACAATTTTCCTAGCTGCAGCATTATTAGCTCTAATAGATCAGCTCTCTAAAAACTTAATAGAAGCAAAGTTAGAAAGTACAACTAATGTTTTTGGAGAATTTTTAAAATTAGAATATATCCAAAATACTGGAATAGCTTTTGGAATAGCGATTCCTCAAACAATTTTAATAATCATTATATTTTTCATGATAGGTTTTGTGATTTATTTTGCTCACAAAGAACTCAATTTAAAAAGTAAAATTAGCCAAATTTCTTTGATTTTAATTTTAGGTGGAGCATTCGGAAATTTAATAGATAGATTTACTAGAGGATATGTAGTTGATTTTATAGCCGTATTAAAGTGGCCAAATTTCAACTTAGCAGATACATATATTTGTATTGCTGTGTTGTTACTTATAGTTTTCTATGATAAAATCAAGAAAGTAAATAAAATAAAATGACAGAGAAAAAAGAAAATATCGGACCAGAAAAAATTTCATTCACTACTTTTCTATTAAAAATACTTGCTACAGGAGCAGGAGGTTTTGCAGGATCTTTAATTTTGTTTATAATCTTCCTTTTTACTGGTTCAGTTTTTCCATCAGCTGGAGATGAATTTATAAGTCCAATTTTCGTTTTTATTTTACTGATTATGATTTTCTTAGCATCTACCGTAAGTAACATAATAAGTGTTTGGCTTCTAGCTTTAACAGAAAAAGGTAAATACAAAAGAATTTCTTCAGCAATTTATCAAGTTTTTATAGTAAGCATAATCATCCTTGTTTTAATGGTGCCGGTTTATTTGATTTCAGTTAATTCAAATATTGCTTTCACTGGTTATGTAGTAGCTCTACACATTATTATTGCTGCACAAGTTAGTGCTTTGATTTTAGAGATAATTTCAAATTACAGATATGCCCTTTTAGGGGTATATGGTGTGAGTTTTGCTGTTCTAGTAAGTGCTGCAATATTATTTAGCCTATCTGGATCTTTAGAAAGTCCACAACTTTTATTATTTTTAGCTCTTCCAGTTATTTGGGTTTCTATTGCTATAGTTCATACTTTAGTAGTTATAATTTACGGTTGGATAGCTAGAACATATGATAAAGATTTCCTTTCAACACAAACAGTTTATGGAGATGATTATGGTAAAGAAGTAGAAACACCAAAAGAATCACCTAAAGCAAAGGATGAATCAGGTGGAGATTTTCTAAGACACAACTAGATTTCAAATTAAATTGTAAAATACTGCCTTTTTAGTGTTTGTAGTTTTAAATAATCTTCGTATAGGAAAACAAGATGCAATTTATTGCTCTTGTTTGACGTAGAAGTAATTTAAAACTACAAACATCTACTTAAGGCATCCTTCATTACAAGCGCAGGGGCTTCTTTCCCAGTCCATATTTTAAACTGCTCCAAAGCTTGATAATAAAGCATTTTATCACCAGTAATAATATGCTTTTTCAGTTTTTTGGCAGAAGCTATTAGAGGATTATCCAAGGGTTTATATGAAATATCCATGATGATCTCAAAATTTTCAATATATTCAGGATTACAAAATTTTGGAGGAATATTGTAAGCAGTTTTACTTCCTGTTTTTTTTGTCCAAATTGAAGTGGTATGTATTAAAACATCTCCAGTTCCTAAGTCATTTAATGATCCACTATGAATTTCTGATTTAAAAATCTCTGCAAATTCTATAGCAATACTATCAGCTTTAGATTTTTTCCTATTAAATATGTGAACATTTGCGCCTTCTTTCATCACACCATAAGCAACAGCTCTTGCTGCACCACCTGCACCAATAATCACAATTTTTTTATCTTTTAAATCACCAATAATGTTTTTAAGAGCAGCATTTGAACCTTTATAATCGGTATTAAAACCATATAAAAGTCCGCCTTTGTTTAAAACAGTATTACAGGCACCAATTTTTCTAACATCATCATCAACTTGGTTTAAGTATTCTATAATTACTTCTTTGTATGGCAAAGAAACCGATAATCCAGATATAGGCTCATGTTTTACTTGTTCCATAAAACTAGCTAGTTGATTTTCAGGGATTTCAAATATTCCATATTCAGCATCAATACCGGTAGATTGAAAAGCAGCATTAAACATCACTGGT
>Ga0310121_10002728_pt1 | contig 16563 bp, 17 predicted proteins | sample CB27_Tmax_986_MG_FD_203504 | JGI IMG/M metagenome (GOLD analysis project Ga0310121, IMG submission 203504) | Marine microbial communities from Western Arctic Ocean, Canada - CB27_Tmax_986 | ecosystem: Environmental > Aquatic > Marine > Oceanic | place: Canada: Western Arctic Ocean | collected...
AGCGCAGCGAGCGCGGAGGCGCAGCGGCCGCAGGCCGCGAAGCCGCAGCAGTCGAGCGCAGGAGGGGCCGTGGTGAGGGGCCCGAGCGCAGCGAGCTATAACCCAGTCGAGCGCGGGAGGAGGGGAGGAGAGGGGCCGGGGGGCAGCGAGCCCTCAAGCGAGCGCGCAGGCGCAGCGGCCGCAGGCCGCGAAGATGCAGCAGTCGAGCGCGGGAGGGGCCGGGGAGAGGGGCCCGAGCGCAGCGAGCTATAACGCAAGGAGGCGCAGCGGCCGTTAGGCCGCGAAGACGCAGCTGTCGAGCGCGGGAGGGGCGGGCGTGGGGGGCCCGAGCGTGGCGAGCTCTCAACCGCCCCGCGGTTTTAGGACTTCGATCGAAAGCTCTGCCGGGATGCTCCCGCGCGTGACGCTGAGCTTCGGCAGAGGCTCTGGACTGACACCGGCTTCACTGAGGAAGCGACTGAGCGGCTCCAGATCGGCCCGTTCCTGCTCGGTCTTGTAATTCATGGGCACCGCGAGGTGGGGGTCGATCGTCTGCATGACGTCCACCGCGACCGAGGCCGAGAGCGAGGTCCCCGCGCCGACGGGCATGAGGAGGACATCGACATCGTGGAGTTGTTCCAGGACCGAGGCTGCGGGCGGCGCGTCCGGCAGCCCCAGATGGACGATGTTGATGCCATCGATCTCGCAGGCGAACGCCATGTTGCGGCCACCCCCATCGAGGGCGAGGGCGAAACCCGTCACGAGCATGCCACGCACCTCGTATTCACCCGGGGCGTCAAAGACACGGGGTTCGCCACTGACACCCTTGACGTTGCTCATCGCAAGATCGTCGCGTCGGGAGAGAGTCACGATCTCCGCACTCACGCGACCGAGGCTGTGCCCGGTCTCGGCGGCGACGGGGTCGGTGAGGATGGCGCCCTCGCGCCCGCGAAGACGGAAGCAGGTGCGCCCCAGCCAGGTGATCTCCACTGCCGCATAGTAGCGGCCCCGCGAGGAACGCGGAAGGAATTGCGAGGGTTGATGATCGGTTTCGGCTAGCGCTGGAGGAGAACGCTCACGTTCGTTCCGCCCAGGCCCAGGCCGGTGACGAGCACACAATCGAGGCGCTCGTCGCGGAGCTCACGCACGACGCTCAGGTCCGAGCGCTCCGGCGACTCACGGAAACCCGCGGCGGGCGCGACCTGCTGCCGGCGGATCGCCTCGAGGGCGTAGACCAGGCCGAGTGGACCGCTCGCGGCCAGGGTCTGGCCGAGCGCTCCTGCGGGCGCGGTCACGCTCGCGTAGTAGACGTGGCGGCCGAACGTGCGCGTCAGGCCCACGGCTTCGGAGGCATCGCGGGCGGCGCGCCCGTCCGCGCAGGAAGCGACGTGGTCGACCTGGTTCTGGAGATAGCCGGCACCGCCGAGCACGGCCTGGATCGCCCGCCCTGCTTCCGCCGGATCGCTCGGGTCGAGCGGCTCCGCCGTCGGATCGAAGGTCGTGGTCGCACCGACGATGCGCGCGACCGCACGTGCGCCGCGGGCGCGCGCGTGCTCAGCCCCCTCGATAACGACATAGGCGGCGCCTTCGGCGGGCACGCAGCCGTCGGGTGCGGCATCCAGTGGATGCGCGATCTCGGGCGCGATCAGGCCGCCCTCGGCGAGGTGCTGAAGCACAGGGGCTTGCAGCGCCTGCGCTGCCCCGGCCACAGCCACGTCGGCGTCGCCGCGGGTCACGATTGCGGCGGCCTCGGCGATGGCCGCGAGTCCGCTCGCTTCGGCCCCGGCGAGGCCGAGGACCGAGCCGCGCACGCCCAGCGTGCGCGCCACGAGCTGCCCGTAGGGGACGAAGAGCGTGGCTTGCCCCGGGGCGCGGAAAGCCAAGCCGTCGACGACGGCGAAGCGGCGCGAGTCGGCGATGCCCGCACTCAAGCCAGCCGCCTCGATCGCCTGCAGGGCGGCATCGAGGCCGATCATGGAACCGCGATCGAGGAAGTGCGTGAGGTTCCGCGGGATCTCGGGATGGGGCCGGTAGTCGTCGGCGATGGGCCCCGCGCGGAAGGTGTCTGCGTCGTCCGCCGGAGACCAATCGCGTGCGGGCGAGCGGCCTTCGGCAAGCGCCGCCCAGAGCGCCTCGATCCCGCTGCCGTGCGCGGTGACAGCGCCGTATCCGGTGACCACCGGCTCGGCGGAAGCGCCGGGCTGAGGCTCAGTCAGCGCGTCGGGGGAATCGGACAGCTAGTCGAGATCCTCGTCGAGGAAGTCGTCATCGTCATTACCGCGACGCATCACGACCGTCACGGAGCCGGCGATGGCGAGGAGAACGAGGAGGGCAAGGATTCGCTTCATTCGGGGCACCCCTTGGCAAGTCGTATCGTCGAGCGAAGTAGAAGCTGATCAGCGCCGGGCAGGCGCTGTGAGCACACCACAGGAGTATACCAAGCGGTCGCACTGGAGCACCTGGTCGTTTAGGCAGGCGCCTCCGTGGCGATAGGGTGCCCGGCGCGCACGTCGCCGAAGAACGACCCCAGGGCCGCCTCGAATGCACGCGGCGCAACGAAGGGCGCGCCTGCCCCACACCCCGGGATCGTGACGAGCCGAGCGGCCGGGAGCGTCCGCGCAAGAAGTTCGGCCGCAGAGCGGAGAGGATCGCCTTCACCCGTGACAACGAGTACCGGCACGGACAGGCTGGCCAAGCGCGGGAGAGCGTCTTCGCGGGCGGCGCGGGCGGCGACGGCCTCAGCGAACCCTTCGGCATCGAAATGGCGGTAGCGCGCACGTATCGCCTCACGGACGCCGGCGTCGCGGAACGGCTCCGCTGCGATTGCCGCCGCTCGCCTGCTTCCGAATCTCGCAGCGGCGCGACCGAGGGCCCCGCGCTCCTGTTCGCGCCCGCGCAGGTGGTCGTCGTAGGCGGGGTGGTCGGGTGAGGGCGAGGCGCCGCTGAGCACGAGCATCTGTGTCCGGCTGGGGTCGCCGGCCGCGATCTCGAGCGCAACCTCGGCCCCGAATCCCGCACCGATCACTGCACACCGCTCGATCGCAAGGGCGTCGAGGAGGGCGACGACATCGTCCGCATAGTCGCGCATGGAAGGAGCGGCCGCCTCGGGAGGCCGGCCACTCTCACCGAAGCCGCGGAGGTCGAGGGCGACGATGCGGAAGTCGTCGCCCATGTCCCCAGCAAGGGCGTGCCAGGCGCGGCGATCGGCATCGAGATCATGGAGCAGAAGTGCTGGGGGGGCGTCTACGGGGCCCGACAGGGCGTACGAAAGGGTCCAGCCATCGCGTTCCAGTTCGGGCATGGCGGGAGTCTACGCGGCGGTGCTGCGAGGGGCTAAGCGGGCGACGGCGGGGGCTTTCGGCGCAGGCGCGCCACCCGCGATCGCAGCGCTTCGCTCACGCGCTCGCTCACGCCGATACGGTCCAGATAAGCGAGCAGGATCCAGCAGGCGGCAACCACGACGCCCCCCATGATCATGTCGAAGAAGAAGTGGTTCCCGGTGACCACGATCGCCCACCACATCACCACCGACATCGCGACCGCGAGCACGCGCAGGATGAAATTGCTCGTGTTCACCCAGATCGCGGCCGAAGCGAGCGCGATCCAGCCGAAATGGAAGCTGGGCAGGGCGGCGTAGTCGTTCACGAACGGACCGGGCTGCATGTACACCACCTCCGCGCTGCCGTGGACGGTGTCGACGAAGCCGAAGTCGGTCCCGGAGAGGTGGATGAGGCGGGGCGGGGCGGTGGGCGCGATCCAGTAGGTCACGATGCCGATGACGGCGGAAAGGAGGAGGACGTTGCGGACGAATCGGAATCGCAGAGGGTCCTTGATCGCGAGCCAGAGGCCGATCGCGGCGAGAACCGGGTAGTGGCCCCAGGCATAAACCTGGTTTGCCACATCCATGAGCAGGGCGTACTGGAGGAAGGCCTCCTGCCAGTGGACTTCCGCGAAGATTCCAAGCTGCCGCTCGATGTGGATGATCTGAAGGCCACGCTCCAGCGAACCATCGAGATCGTCCGGGCGGATGCCACGAATGAGGAAGTAGATCAGCAGGGCGGCGACGGTCCCCACTATCTCCACGCTGGCGGTGCTGAGGCGGCCCAAATCAAGGTACCAGGGGGGCGCATTCCCGGTGGGAGCGACCGCTTGACGTTGCATCGCGTCCCTCCGAGAGGCCTTTCTCGCGCACTCCACACGCGAAGATGAAGCGATGTTCAGCAAGGCTACCAGATCAGGCGAAGCCGGTCAAAGGTGGTTTCGGCCCGATCGCGTAATCTCTACATTATACTCACCGGACCAGGCTTCGCGCCCCGGCTCTTCCACCGCCAGTACTTGCTCAAGGCGGTGCGATGCCAGCGCACGACAGTATCTGGCTGGACGATCACGAGATGGCGTCGCCACCTCGGCCAGGCCCGCGACAGCCACGACCACAGAAGCCGATCGGCGGGCCGTAGTCTCGGTCGGCCCCGCGACAAGACTTCGAGTTGGTGCCGCAAAGCGATGTTCTCGAGCGCGAGTTCGCTTCGTTCCCGGGCGAGTGCCTGCAGCGCTGCGAGCGAATATCTCAGGACCAGCACAACATCGTCGTCTCCCGCCAGTCGGGGAGCGTCGATTGCTCACGCGCTCAGGTCAATCTGGGGGCGGATCGAATAATGGCACGGCACAGGCTGCCCCTGTGCCGTTCAGCCCCTCGTGGTCTACGTCCCATCCAAGACAACCGGAGGATCCTACGTCCGCCGAGCGTCGCTCGATGCGGCGCCGCTCAGCCGTACCGTCTCGAGCGCTAAGCGAGCCTATCGACGCTCGGTCCCTGCGCCCGCGCATCGAGCGGCGCAGTAACCCGAAAAGCAGCCTGACCTAGAGGCGCATGTCTGTTCTCCTCCAGATCGGCCATCATCCTGGTCCTCAGCATCCCCCGCTGCGCCGGATGAGGTTTTGCCACCCCACAGGCGTCGCGCACCAGCCCTGAGACCCACCGCAGCGCGCGGAACTGATTGGCTCTAGCTGCCCTCTCGTCGGAGGTCTAGCGAAATCAGGCGGGATCGAACTCGAGCGGCAGCGTCAGCACCGACCGCATCGAGGTGCCCTCGCCCATGCGCGGGTTACGTCCGGGCTCGATGCGGATGTTTGTCATCGCCTCGAGAAGGAACTTCGAGCCGATCACGGCTTCGGTGCGCGCCATCTGGTAACCCACGCAGAAATGCTTGCCCAAGCCGAACCCCAGGTGGCTCACTTTGCCACCCCCGTGATAGCCAACGCGGGTTTCCTTCCCGAAGTAGAGGTCGTCCCGGAAGATATTGAACTCATCCGGTTGGGCGAAGACGCGTTCGTCATGGTTGGCGGAGTGCATCGATAGGTGGACCGTCGAGCCGTCCTGGATCGTGACCCCGCAGAACTCCGTGTCGCGAAGCACGTCGCGCGGCTCCCCTCCGACGGGGCCGGAGTGACGCATCGTCTCGGTGAAGGCCTGGTCGATCAGGGACGGATCGCGCTGCACCTCCGCGAGCTGGTCGGGGTGATTGAGCAAGAGCCACCAGAGGTTGGCGATGGCCTTGTCCGTGGTCTCACCGCCAGCGGTGAGCAGGAGACTCGTGAACGCCTTGATTTCGAGCACCGACAACCGTTCGCCATCGACCTCTGCCGAGCACAGTTTTGAGATCAGGTCGTTGCCGGGGTTCGCGAGCCGGTCTTGCACGAAGGGTTCGAGGTACTCGTGGAACTCCTGGTTCGCTGCAACGCCACGACTACGCCGCTCCGGGTCAGGCCCCAGCCCCGCCAGGAAGATCGGATACCAAGAGTGGAAGCGGTCGTGGTCCTCCTTGGGCAGGCCGAGCATCTCCACGATCACGTTCACGGGGAGCCTCGTGCTGAACTGATCGACGAGATCGACCTTGCCCGTCTCGGCGAACCCCTCAATGAGCTCGCGGGCCGCCTTCTCGGTGAACCGCGCGATCAGCTCGCGGGCGTTCTTCTCGATGACCGGAACGAAGGCCTCGAGCCTTCGCCCAACGAATTCCGGCGCGATGATCGCCCGCTTGGTGTCGTGCTCAGCGCCATCCATTCCGGTGATCGAGGGGCCGAAGACGACGCCCTGCGATTGCTCCATGATGCGGCTGGAGAGGTCATCGTGGTTCTGGAAGCCTGCCACGACGTCGTCGTACCGAGTGATCCACCACATATCGGAGCGGGGGTTGTAGTAGACGGGGTGCTCGTCACGGAGGCGCCGCAGCGTGGGGTATGGATCCAGGTGGAACGCCTTGCCTTCCAGCAGGGCGGGATCGAACGCCTTCGCGTGAGTCACGGCAGGAAGCCTCCTTATCGGGCCGATGGCAGGCGTCGAATGCCTTGTCCGGAACCATACGTGACGGGGCACGAGGTGTGGTTAGGCACCGCTTCGGCCGGCCTCGGGCTCAGGAGGCCGGTGATGCCCCTGGCCTCGGAGATACGGCCGTGCTCCGGGAGGGCGTTGAAGCCGCACCTGATACCAGTCCTGGCGGACGATCTCCTCGGCGTCTCGGGCGAGATTCTCATAGTCGTCCTCGACGGAGAAGAAGCGACCGGAGAGGCCGTCCGCCTGACCCGTGGCAAGGTAGGCGACAAGCTTGCCGGTCTCCACTGCTGGGGTTGCTGCGACGGCGAAGTTGTCGTGGAGACGCTCGTAATAGCGACGGCCAACCGGGTGCGTCGTCAGCGACTCCGTGAGTTCCGTGGGAACGAGGCCGGGATCAATGGCGAATACGGGGATCCCGTACTCGGCTGTGCTTGCGGCAAGCGACTCCGTGAAGCGGATCAGCCCCTGCTTCGCCGCGGTATAGCCCGAGCCGCCCGGGTTGGCCGACAACCCAGCAACGCTCGCGACGTTGACGATTCGGCCCTGCCTTCGATCGATCATGCTGGGCAGCACTGCGCGTGAGCAGAGCATCGTCCCGAGCAGGATCGTGGTGACGTCCATCCACCATGCGTCAGGGTCGGCCTCCCAGATCGGCCCGATGCCCTTGAGTGACCCGGCGTTGTTCACGAGGAGATCGACCGGCCCGAAGGCGTCCTCGACGTGAGCCATCGCCTGCTCAACGTCCGCGCGCTGGGTGACATCACAGGGCAGCGCGAGGGACTCGCCGCCCAGTGCAGCGATAGCGCTTTCAGCCTCCCTGATCTGATCGGTGGATCGGGCCGACAGCACGACCCTCATCCCGTGACCAGCCAGGACGCTGGCGATTGCCCGGCCGATCCCTCGGCCAGCACCGGTGACGATCGCCACCTGGCCCCGGAGGAGGGCCTCAGCGCTCACGCCTGCAGTGCGGTGGTCGCTCACTCGAAGCCACGTCGCCGAGGCCATCCGTCTTGATTAAGGGAGAAGGCGACATCGGGGCCTAGGAAGGCGTCGTGGGCCAGGTAGACCTTCTTCTTGCCGCCCTCACCTAAGAAACGCTGGACGTGAAAGCGCCCCTCGCCGAAGGATTCCGGCGAAGCGGGCGCATCTGGAGCGGGCTGGGACGGCGCTGTCGGGTGGCCGAACGTCTGGAGCGCGGCCGCCTCGGCGGCTCCCGCGGGATCGCGAGCAGCCACGTCGACCGAGGCGCCGTTCGGGACCGCCATCTTCAGGGCCGTCGCGGCATCATCGTTCCCCTCGTCGAGCAGCGCGTCGATACGTCGCTGGATGCGTTCGCTTGGCATGGCCGGCAAGGATACGGGGTTGCCGCCCCCAGGACGCGGCCAACGCTACCCCACCACCAACTCAGCCCGGAACGGGACCGACTTTTCGCGTAAGCCCGCGCGGTGTGCGACTCGCTTCGGCGGGGCCAGCTAGCAGACCGCGGCGATGATCAACCCCGCCCCGCCTCCCGCGAGAATCAGCCAGACGGTGCTGGGGTAGACGAGCAAGCGCGAGAGCAAGAGCACGAGCGCCGCCACCACCAGCGCCAACACGGCGAACGCATCATCGATCACCGTCTGTCCGGGGGTCACAACGACCACGGCCATGGTCGCCACAGCGGCGGCGCCTACGCCGTCGATGAAGCCCGAAGCCCAAGCCGATTGGCGCAAGCGGGGCAAGCAGCGCAAGGCGGGTGGCTGAGGGGGACGAACGCGAACGAGGGCAGGAAGATGGCTAGCGTGGCCACCAGAGCGCCCGGGAATGCCATCAAGCACGTAGCCGACGAAGGTCGCCGTCGTGAACGCGGGAGCAGGCGTGAACTGCCCGACGGCCACGGCATCCACGAGCTGCTATCCCGTGAGCCAGCCTCGCTGAGCCAGCCTCGCTCAACGACCTCGATGTCGATCTCACCTGATCCTCTTTGAAGGCTGCGCATCTGGAGCGCTCACAGGACGCCATAGGCGCCCCAGTACCCGGTGCAGTAGTCCTTCATCGCCGCGAACCACGGCGCCGGGGCTCAGGTCGGGTGGGGCTGATCGAGAGGATACCGGTCGCCGCCATCGCGTTGTCCCGCGGGCATGGGGCACGACGAGAAGGCCTCACGATTCGACTGCGCCGCCTGTGGCGGGAGCTTCTCTCCCGAGGAAGCGAGGCACCTACGCGAGACGGAGGCGGAGCGCGTTAGGCGCACTACGGGGGGCTAGGCACTCACCGATTACGAAACGCCCGAGGTCGCCGAGGGCATTCCGACGGGGCGCTGATCTGCGTGTTAGGCTCGGGGCCCAACGCGCCCGTGCGCGATTGCGAGGGACCATGACCTGCCCGCGTTGCGGATCGAGTTCCGTGGTTCGTAACTACCTCACCGTCGCCTGCCTGTCGTGCGGCCACGTCCTCGAAGAGCCATCGCGCGAAGTCTGGGACGCGGGGACTTCTCCTGCCGGCGGCGGCGATCACCTCGGTCCGCCGTGGACCGAAGCGGAGCTCGCGCTCTGGGAGCAGGAGCGCCGGCGCACTCGCTGATCGGGCCAACCCCCCGGTGTCGCGGTCAGTTCCCAGGCGTGAAGCGACTCCTCCACCCTCCTCGCCACCCACGATGGGGAGGGGCAACGAAGCGAACTCGGGCCGACCTCCTCGCGCAGGGATGGTGCGCAGATCAGTGGTCGGTCCTGTAGTTATGTAACGGTGAGTCCAGGGATCCAGCCGGACGGGCGACCGCGGTGTTTGAGACCGTCCCGTCTTTGCGAAACCCCGTGGGATTGGGCGGATGGAGTTTTGAAACACCACAGCTCGACCTCGGGGTCGCAATCGCAGACGCAGGAGCCTGTCCGGCTCCCGCCGGCAAAGTCGTCAGCCGACCCCTGCCCGCCCGCCACACTAACTCACGAGTACCAGCGCGAGGCTGCCTGATCGCTTGGTGGCACTGCACACGTCGATAGATAGATTTTGCGCGCTCACACCTGGGCTGCATGCCCTGGGGGACTGGGACCTTTGGTTGCGGGACGCGGCGGCGGCGGGTCCTTTCGCCTCGGTAGCGAAGACGACAGCCCGCTATCGCCTGCCTAGGGGCCGTGCTGCCAGAGACAAGCAAGCGGGAGCGGCTCCGCGCTCCACGTCGGCGTGCTGTAAGGACCGGACCGAGTCCGCCGTGCTAGTGCCGTTGGCAACTCAGCTTCCGCCTCTCCCCGCTGGGCATACCAACCCGCGGCCGGACTTGCGGCTCGCGAAGGCCGATGGACCCTCGCAGCCGCGAGTTAAGTTGGAGGGGCGCTGGGCGCCGGCCGGGGCCCGCGGGCCTTGCACCGTCGCTGAGCTGGTACGGCGTCCTTGTGGTCTGAGGCGCGTGCGAGGTGCTCGGCTATCGGACCGCGCCGCGCGCTGGCGTTCGCTGCTGGTGGCGCGGCTGGCGACTCGGTCGTGGCGACGCTCCCTGGTCTGCCGGCGTCCGCTCCGGTCGCGTGTGCTTGCGAGGGTCTGCTGCGCGCGGGCTCGCACCGGTCAGGTGGCGTCGTTCGATCCGGCTCTTCATGGCGCGCTCGATGGCGCGGACCGCGGCCGCATCGGACGGCGTCACGAGTGTGAACGCGTCACCGGTCCGCGCTGCGCGTCCAGTGCGCCCGATGCGGTGCGTGTACGCGTCGACCGTGTCGGGCATGTCGTAGTTAATGACGTGCGAGATCGAGGCCACATCGATGCCCCGGGCGGCAATGTCCGTGGCGACGAGGATCTGGTACTTGCCCCGGCGAAAGCCGTCGAGGGCTTCCTGCCGGCGGTTCTGCGAGAGGTTGCCCTGCAGGCAGGTGGCGCTGAAGCCGGCGGACACCAACCCTTCTGCGACTCGCTTTGCGCGGCGCTTCGTGCGCGTGAACACGAGCACCGACTCCGTGTCGTGCTGATAGAGGACCTGCGTGAGGGCTTCGCCTTTCCCCCGCTCCTCCACTGGGAAGAGTGCGTGGGCAACGGTTTCCGCGGGCGTGCTGCGGTCGACCTCGACCGTGACGGGATCGGTCAAGATCTCCTTCGCGAGCCGGCGGATATCGGGGGGCATGGTTGCTGAGAAGAGCAGCGTCTGCCGGTCCTTGGGGAGATACTTGAGGATGCGGCGGATGGTTGGGAGGAAGCCCATGTCGAACAGACGGTCCGCCTCATCGATGACCAGGACCTCCACGGACGAGAAGTCCGCGGTCCCGTGCTGAAGATGGTCCAGGAGCCGTCCGGGGCAGCCGACAACGATCTCGGTGCCGCGACGAAGCCGGCCAACCTGTGGCGCCATGCCGACCCCGCCGTAGACGGTCATGCTCTGCAGGCCCGTTCCCTCGCCCAAGTCGACAAAGTCCTGGTGGATCTGTTGGGCAAGCTCGCGTGTAGGGGCGATCACTAGCGTACGCGTCTGTTTGCGGGGGCCGTCGAGGAGCCGCTGGAGGATGGGAAGGGCAAATGCTGCCGTCTTCCCGGTACCTGTCTGGGCGAGCCCGATCAGGTCTTCGTTCTCAAGTATCCGGGGGATGGCCTCGGCCTGGATAGGGGTGGGTGTGTGAAATCCTTGAGCCTTCACAGCCGCGCGAATACGCGGGTGAAGACCGAGCGATGAGAAGTCCAAGTGGATCCTTTCAGGCGTTAGCGGCGCGATGACTGTAGAGGCCGCCGCCGTTGATGGCGGGGCGGTTTCACTGGAGTGTGTCTGGTCAACGGACGGCAGACTGGAAGGGAGTGGGGTGTGAGTGTCTGCCTACGAACGCTTCGTCACCTAGTACCACGAGTATCGGGCCTCAGCCGCCTGCGCGCTAGAGGCGACGCGTTCGCCGCGTCGGTCGTCGGCGGAGCTGGCCGTCAGCGACAGTCGAGCAAGAGGGCTCAGTGGCATCGGCGGGGAGAGAGATCGCGGTCCAGCTGGCGCCTCGAGCGAGAGGGAGCGGTGGGGCCGCAGGTCGTACAGCCGCGCAGAACCCCACGGAGGTGCTGCTCTGAAGGGGGAGGCGTCGTCGTCCCCGCGACGGCAGGCCACGAATCCAAACGAGAGGAGGCTGATCAAAAAGAAGGTGCTGGGCTGCTTCACAAGATCGAGTCCTAGGCGATCCCCCCAGCCGGCGCTCTTGATGGCGGCTGGGCGTTCGGATGTTGTAGCTACAATCGATGCTGCTGTCTGTCTGTCTGGGACTACTCCTTGGGCGCGCCCATCCTAGGGTCTTCATGCAACCGCGGAGGCACCCTGTGACCCAAGACAGCTCAGTGAAGGTCGATCCGGCTCCGTCCGCCTTCCCCTTCGAATCGAAGTACGCGGACGTGCTCGGATCCAAGATGCACTACGTCGACGTGGGCGAGGGCGACCCGATCGTCTTCCTCCATGGCAGCCCGACGTCGTCGTATCTGTGGCGGAACATCATCCCGTACCTCTCGCCGCACGCCCGCTGTGTCGCCGTGGACCTGATCGGGATGGGCAAGTCCGACCACCCCGGCATTTCATACCGCTTCAACGATCACTACCGATACCTGTCAGCATTTATCGACACGCTCGATCTCGGCTCGAACGTCACGCTCGTTATCCACGACTGGGGCTCGGCCCTCGGCTTCCGGTGGGCGCACGAACACCAGGACCGAGTGCGGGCCATCGCCTTCATGGAGGCGATGGTGCGTCCCTTGTCCCTCGGGGACATGCCCGGCAGATGGCGGAAGAGTTGCCGGCGGGCGTCGGGCCAGCTCGCTCGTGATCGGACGGATCATCCACGGGATCGCAAGATCCATAGGCAGACGAGCCTTGCGCGCGTCGACGCCTGCGGGCTAGTTCGCTGTGCGGGCTAGTCAGCCTCGCGACTGATGGCGGCCTCTCCCCCAACCTTCGACGCGGCGATGCCAAGCGCGATCACGACGGTCACGGCTATCACGGTCGCGAGGAGGGCGTAGGCGTAGAGCCCGATCAAACTGTCCCCCGTGCCGGAGATCTTTTGGATCGTCGTACTGATCGCCTCATTCCATGCGAGGGCAGAAACGAGACCAAGCGACGCTGAGGCGAGCGTAACCATCGTCTGAATGAACACTCGTGGGTTCATGACACCTCTCCTTCGAGTGGAATACTAGATTCGGCGGCCGTAGCGCACGAAAACCCCGTTTTCACCGTGGCCAGGGTTTCGAAACGCCAGAGGGGCCCTCGGCCCTGACTTCGATGACCTGCCGCCGGTCCCGGGCGGCCGTGCAATGCCCTGTCAGGTTGGGCGTGCACGATGCCTCGCCGATCGTGGCGAGCACGACGAAGACGAGAGGGCGCCGAACGTCAGCGTGGATACGCTGAGAAGTCGCCGCCCCCGCAGCGGCTAGCGGGCCGATCCGCCCGAATCCACCATCAAAGCGCTTCCCACCACGTACCCCGCGGTCTGCGCGCTGAGCAGGAAGGCGCAGGCCTCCGCGATATCGCGCGGCCCGCAGATGTCGCCGGTGGCGGTCCCTTGCGCCATCCGCTCGCGTGCGCCTTCCTCGGCGAGGATGTCGGTAGTCATACCGCTGTCGACGAAACCGGGACAGATGAAGTTGACGCGAATGCCGTGCGGCAGCAACTCGATCGCCATCGAGCGCGAGAGCGCCGCCACTCCGCCCTTCGAGGCGGAGTAGGCGGCCAGATTCGGGAGCCCCATCACCGCGGCCACGGACGCGATGTTCACGATCGCGCCCTTACGCCCGTCCTCCACCATGGCCTTGGCGACCGCCTGCCCGATGACGAAGGTGCCGGTCAGGTTCACGTCGATGACCTCGCGCCATGTCTCCAGATCGGCGTCGAGGGTGCCGTCGTAGCGCAGGATCGCGCCGCAGTGCACGAGCCCGTCGAGACCGCCCCAGGTGGAGCGCGCCTGCGCGATCAGCCGCCCGACCGCCTCGGGATCGGTAACGCTGATCGGCTCAGCGATCACGTCGCCGCCAGCGGCCTTGAGTGTGCGCTCGGTCTCGGCGAGCCCCTCTGCCGCGGGGTCGACGATCGCAACCCGCGCGCCCCGCTCCGAGAGCAGCTCGGCAGTCCCTCGACCCATCCCCGAGGCCGCCCCCGTCACCACGAACGCCTTGCCTTCGAACGACTCGCTCATACACCGTCTCCCTCACGAGTTGGGCGCATGGTAGCGGCCCGCTGCGCTTCAAGTCTTCCCTCGGCCAGGCTGGCCTCCCGGGCCTGAGGCCCTGGTGGTCGCCCCGCTGAGGGGACGGTCGCTCGCTGAAGAGGAGAGCAAGGCCACGCCCGGCGAAGGGCGCCCACCGATCGAGGGGGCGTCCCTCCCGCGGCTCGCGTTACGCGATCGAAGCTCACCCGCGGAGGCACCGGAAAGCTGGGCCTGGAGGGCGACGAACCTGCTGTCGCGCGCGGAGGCCCGCGAAGACCGGACGAGCGTGGCTCAGCTGACGCCGAAAGGGAGGTTCATCCCCTGGCCTGGCGTCAGCGTCAGCGCGGCCACCAGTCCGTATCCGGATGCAGCGCGTGCCAGGCGAACCAAAACGATTGGCTGCTCTGAAGGCGGGGCAATTCACTCCCGTCCGGAAGCGTCAAAGCCAACTCACCCGCGACGAGGTCGACAGGATCCGCCGGCCCGGGACTGCCGAGATAGAAGCGTGCCCCCGCTCGTGTTGACACCGCGACGACCAACCTGTCCCCGACGCGGAGCACCTGCAGCGCGACTTCCTCCAGCGCCTCGACCTCGACCGCCAAGCCCAGGCCGTCGAGGACCAACGTGGCCACCAGCGCTTTTGGCGGGAAAACGTCCGGTGGCATCACGATGGGGAAGCGAACCCCTTCCTTGTCCTCGTAGTAGCGCCCGTAAGCCGCTCCGGGCTCGTAGACATCCAGACCCTGTTCCAGCGCGCGGAGCGCTGCCCCGGACTGGGGTACCGCGAGCACCTCTGTTGCGGGGTGCTCCGCAAGCCAGTCGCCCCAGCGGATCGTGCTCAGGAACAGCTGGTCCAGGATCGCGCCCTCGAGTGGGCCCGCGATCGCTTCTCCGCTCAGCTGCAGCCACAGCGTCGAAGCCTGCGCGTCGACCATAAGTTTGTTCGAATTCAACAAGAGCCCCGAGGTCAGGAAGTCCAGTCTCCGCCCGTCGACCGTCCGGCGGAACATCGTCCCCGAGCGGCAGAGGGTGCAGTTCACGACGACGATGTCCTCACCATTGAGCGTGTCATTGGCTAGCTCATGGAAGTCCATGAACCTGAGCGGGTACGCCCGCGCCTGCGCGCCCTGCACTGCGCCAAAGACGGTCTCTTCGTCGGTGAGGAAGGCGGCTTCGGCTCCCGCGATCAGCTTGGGGTTGTTGAGTTCGGGGATCTCGCCCACCCCCACTCCTCCCCAGGTCAGCCGGGCTGCAAGCACGGGGTCGCGTATCTGGGCGATCAGCGCGCCGAGCGGCTCGTCCAAGCGGTCGGCGTAGAGCGCGGCCTTCCATTCGATGTAGTCGGAACCGGGGTCGGTGGTGGTCTCCAGAAGCCACGACGCAGCCCGGAGGTGGGCCGCTGAGTAGCGCTCCTCGAGTTCGACCCCGGTGAGTTCGGTAAAGGCCGATCGCACGTGCTCGGCGGCCAGCGGAGAGCTGAAGAGTCTGAGCAGATCGACGAGATACGGCACGTACCGGGTATTGCCCGATTCGCCAATGCGGTCCGCCAACCCGGGAATGCTCGATTCGTCTGGCGCCGTGGCGAACGCCGCCAGGTCCCCGTCCAGCGAGTCCTCTGCCCCAGTGCCTCCTCCGATGCCAGCAACGCAGGACACGCTCAGAGCCGCCAGGGCGACAACCGCAACGAGCGTTAGGAGAGGGTTCCCGTGCGCACGCCTTCGCTGCATTGGCTTCGAAGGTAGCAGACCAATCTTCCCGAGCGCGGAAAGGCGTGGGGGTGTGCGGAGGCATCACGTCGCCGTTCGCCTCCACGAGCGGGGGGCCCGGGATTGACAGGGCGGGCGTCGCGCGCTTGACTGCGGAGGTAGATACCTTGGGGCCGCTGGCCCCGAAACAGGAGAGCACGAGTGGCTGATCTCGCGAACAGTGCCCCCGCAAGCGAAACCGAGCGGCCCTTCTACCGCCACATCAAGCCGACCGAGTTCCGGCGCGATCCGCCCCTCAAATGGCTTCCCGCGGAGCAGCGGGAGAGCTGGCGCGAGCTGGGCATCGATCTCGCATCGATCCTGCTTCGCGACCCGGAGAAGATGAACATCAACGTGCTCCTCCATGCCCTTTACAACGGGGAGATCGGAGGGGCCGCGGGGTTTGGACGGCGTTACGTCCTCGCCACCGAGGAGGGCTTCGACAACCTCCCCTGGGAGTTCGGCCTCGTCAATGCCCGCCTCTCGTGGGACGAATGCAGGCACACCGAGATAGCCCTCCACACGATGACGAAGTACGGGGTCCACCTGGGCGAACTCGCCGACGGCTATCTACCGCCGATCGAGGAGGAGCCGCCGGAGGCGGACGCGCCAACGGTCGACCCTTCCGGCGTCCGCGAAAACTCGATGGACCTTGCCGAGAGCATGGCCGCGGTTCATCGCGGTGGCGAGGGACTCGCCATGAACCTCTTTACCTCATTGATCGACATGGGCCGCAACCTCGACGACCCCGACTGGGAGCGGGCCTTCGACTACAACCATGCGGACGAAGTGATGCACGTCGACGTCGGCAACTACTGGGTGCCCCGCTTGACCGAGGGCGACCCCGAAAAACAGATGGCCTGCGCAAAAGCGCAGCAAGCGTTCGAGGAGCTCGTGATGGCCCTCAACACGGGCGAGGCGGTCGAGGTGCCCGAGGACTTCGCTGTCTGAGCCCTCGCCCTTTGCCCACCGAAAACCGCGAGCTTAAAGCCCCCGCGTCTTGACTTGCTCAAGATTGCGCCCCAAGATCCGCTGAATCGGCGCGGTCTTTGAGCGCGCCCGCGGACATCGGAGGGATGATGATGACGTATTGGGAAAACTACTGGCGACGGCGACCCGTTTCTCGGCGATCGGTGCTTGCCGGGGGGGCAGCGTTCGGAGCGGGCGCAGCCGGCCTCGTGCTCACGGGCTGCGGCGGCGACGACGACGATGATGACGGTGGTGGTGGTGGGGAAGAGCCAACAGCAGGCGCGGACCCGACAGAGGCTCCCGAGCCGACTGCCACCGAAGACACCGGCCCCAAGGTTGGGGGAATCCTCAAGACGGCAGGGGGCCGTGTAAACTTAAACTTCGACCCGTACTTTTCCAGCCTCCACCCGCAGAT
>Ga0310121_10002733_pt1 | contig 16545 bp, 9 predicted proteins | sample CB27_Tmax_986_MG_FD_203504 | JGI IMG/M metagenome (GOLD analysis project Ga0310121, IMG submission 203504) | Marine microbial communities from Western Arctic Ocean, Canada - CB27_Tmax_986 | ecosystem: Environmental > Aquatic > Marine > Oceanic | place: Canada: Western Arctic Ocean | collected...
TCGGGAATCTCTTTAAAGAACCATGCGTAGACCCCTGACGCTGATGGCACTGGACTTGGCTTGGAGAGAACCTCAGCACGGGTGTAGAGGTGACTGGGACTCGTCAGGGACTCGAAGTGGGCCATGCCCTGATTCTGCCCCTCCCCACTCAGACCCGCAACTCAGGACGCGCAGAACAGTGGATAGCTAGGTGTGGCTGGATGCCACGGAGGGGGGGCTAGGGGGCTAGTTGCCGTCTACGATAGCGTGTTTCGATAGGCGGGACGCAACCCGGTGCACCTCAGATCGGCCTATCAGTCCAGCGCCCACGAAGCGTTAGAAACTGGAGGCTTCTTGTCCAAACTATTCGCTAACGAGGCTGGCGTGTGACGTCTCGTACCAGTGCCCGCCCCGACTGGCGATGACGGGGGGCATCCGGCAGCGAGATTTACCCCAGTTGTGACCCACAAGGGGGCTTGTGCACGCGTAACTTGGCTCGTCAGCCGGCACGCCACATGGATCCTACTACTTCAGTGTCCCGCGACCCCTACAACAGTGGCACGTGGAATCCAGTCTGAGTACTGTTACACTCTCGTAGTCCGCAGGAAGAAGGATAGAGTTCTCCAAACTTCGAGGGGATGGGGTTATGAGGATACTCGCTCCCAGCGCCATGTTCGCAGGGATGTGGCTGGTGGTAGGCACGGGTCCTGTGGACACCGTGCCGCTCCCCTCTGGGCATGAAGCCGGAGCCGCCTTCGCAATTTCGGCTGCCATCCCGCCCGCACCCGCATCCTCTCCTTCTGTAGCGCCGGCGACCCTGACCAAGGTGGTCCAGCAGTACTGTGTGGTCTGTCACAACGACGCCTTGTTGACCGGGAACGTGTCGCTCCAGACTTTCTCGGTTGAGAACGCGGCGGATCAGGCAGAGACGGCCGAGAGGATGATCCGGAAGCTGCGCATGGGAATGATGCCGCCTCCCGGCATACCCCGTCCCGCCGGCGACACCCTCCAGATGCTCATGGAGACCCTGGAATCGACGGTCGACGCAGCGGCCGAGGCCGCTCCCAACCTGGGCGACCGTCGCTTCCAGCGGCTCACCCGCGACGAGTACCAGCGCGTGATCCGCGACCTGCTGGACCTGGAAGTGGACGCGGGCAAGTGGCTCCCTCCCGACATTTTCGTGGGTTCCTTCGACAACGCGTCCGCTGCCCAGGCGCTCTCTACGACCCTCCTGGATTCGTTTCTGAGGGCGGGGAGCGAGGTGGGTCGGCTGGCCGTCGGGGATCCCGAGGCCGTGTCCGCCACGGCGAAGTACAGGAACCCGGTCCAGGTCTCGCAGCACCCCTGGGATCATGTGGAAGGCACGCCGTTCGGGACCCGGGGTGGCATGGTGGTGATGCACGACTTCCCTGCGGACGGAGAGTACGTCTTCCAGGTGGAGACGGACTTGGGAAGGGGGAACGAGACGTCGATGGAGGATGTCGACATCTCCATCGACGGCGAGCCGGTCGGGGTCCTGATGCTCGAGCACGGTCCGCCTCCGACTTACTTAAGCCGAAATCAGGTTTCCGCCATCCGGACGGGGCCGATCTTCGTGCGCGCGGGCCAGCACCGAGTGTCGGCAGCGTTCGTCAACCTCATTGAGGGCCCGTATGAGGATCGGTTCGAGCCTCCCGAGTGGTCGTTCGCCGGGACTAGAGGCGGGCAGTACGGCATCACCGGGCTGGTGCATCTTACCGAGCTGCTGATCACGGGCCCCGGGAACGTGGTCGGGGTGTCCGAGACGGCGAGTCGCCGGAAGATCTTCACCTGCCGCCCGACGTCCCCCGCGGAAGAACGTCCCTGCGCCGAGTCGATCCTTGCTGAGCTCGCTGCAAAAGCATATCGGCGACCGGTTACGAGTGAGGACGTGACGGACCTGATGAGCTTCTATGACCAAGAGGCCTCCGAGGAGGGATTCGAGGTCGGAGTGCGGACGGCGTTGGAGGCGCTTCTCGCCTCGCCCGAGTTCGTGTTCCGGTTCGAGCGCGAACCCGCCGGCGTCCGGCCGGGCCAGCTCTATCGACTGAGCGACACCGACCTCGCGACGCGGCTCTCCTTCTTCCTCTGGGCCTCGGCGCCCGACGAGGAGCTCATAGAGGTGGCCGAGCGTGGCCGGCTCTCGGATCCCGCAGTCCTCGAAAAGCAGGTCGAGCGCATGCTGGCGGATCCGCGGTCCGAAGCACTGTCCACCCGCTTTCTGAATCAATGGCTGCAGCTGCAGGATGTGGGAAGGGTCTGGCCGGAGTCCTACTTCCACCCGGACTTCTCCACCCAACTCGCCGAGGCGATGGTGCGGGAGACCGAGCTGCTCTTCCAATACCTGGTCCAGCAGGACCGGAGCATGCTCGAGCTCTTCACCGCCGACTACACATTCCTCAATGAGCGTCTCGCCCGGCACTACGGGTTTGAGGGCGTCTCCGGAGATGAAATGCGCCTCGTGCAGTACCCGAACGACCAGCGGCGGGGGGTCCTCGGTCACGGGAGCGTGCTCCAGCTGACCTCCATGTCTGATCGGACGTCTCCGGTGCGGCGCGGCAAGTGGGTCATGATGGTGCTGATGGGGACACCGCCGCCGCCGCCGCCGCCGAACGTGCCGGCCTTCGAGGCGAGCCCGCCCGCAGCCGGGGGACAACGTCTGACCACCCGCCAGCGGATGGAGGCGCACTCCAAGGCCCCGGTGTGTAACTCCTGCCACCGCTTCATCGACCCCATCGGCCTGGCACTCGACAACTTCGACGCGGTCGGCAAATGGCGGATCCGCGAGAACATGGCGCCGCTCGACACGCGTGGAGAGTTCTACGACGGCACGCCGATGAGCAAGCCTTCTGAGCTCGCCGACGCGCTCCTGAAGCGTCCGATTCCGCTGGTGCAAAACTTTACTGAGCGCCTGTTGTCGTACGCGATCGGGCGTCCCACGGAGTACTTAGATCAGCCGACGATCCGAGCCATCGCGCGGGCGGCGGCGGCGAACGATTACATGATTTCCTCGCTCGTGATGGGGGTCGTGAAGAGCGATCTCTTCCAGATGAGACAGACTCAGGCCACCGTAAACTGAGGGAAGTGGAGCCATGAACTTCATAACTGGGAAGCACCTTTCTCGCCGGACCTTCCTCCGTGGCACGGGGGCGTCGGTGGCGCTTCCCTTCATGGATGCGATGACGCCGGCCGGGCGTATGTGGCGCGACCCCGCTGAGGGGTTCACGCGCCTGGTCTCCGTTTACGAAGCTATGGGGTGTGCTGGCGGCAATGACTGGGGGGACTCGCAACACCTGTTCGCTCCGGCGAAGGTGGGCCGCGATTTCGAGTTCACGGCCGATAGCCAACTCAAGCCCCTCGAGGCGTATCGGGACTACCTGACGGTCGTCAGCCAGACCGACTGCCGGATGGCGGAGCCGTTCAGGGCCGAGGAGATCGGCGGCGACCACGATCGCTCCACGGCGGTCTTCTTGACCCAGGCCCATCCGCTGCAGACCGAGGCCGACGTCTTCTGTGGCAAGTCGATCGATCAGATCCATGCGGATCGCTTCGGACAGGAGACAGCGCTGCCCTCGCTGGAGATGACCGCCTCGCGGATTGACCGCTCGTGCGGCTACAACTACCACTGCGCGTACACTTTTTCACTGGGCTGGAGGAATGCCACCGATCCGCTTCCGCCGATTCTGGAGCCGAGGGCGGTTTTCGAGCAGCTCTTCGGAGTAGGTAAATCGGCGGCGGACCGCTCCGCGCGGCTCCGCAGGAATCGGAGCGTGCTCGACTGGATCGCGAGCGAGATGGCCGATCTGAAGAAACAGCTTGGGGCGACGGACCGCCGGGCCCTGGACCAGTATGTGACTTACATCCGGGAGCTGGAGCGGAGGATTGAGTTAGTCGAGGCGCAGAACAGCAGCGGTGAGGAGCGGGCGATGCCGGAGGCCCCTTCGGGTGTTCCCGACCGGTGGGATGAGCACATGGAGTTGATGTTCGACCTCCAGGTGCTCGCGCTCCAGGCAGATGTGACGCGGGTGATCACACTTGTTGCCGGAGTCGACGAGGAGAATCGGGCCCACCCGGAGAGCGGGACGAACCAGTCGTGGCACGGGGCGTCGCACCACGGGAACGTGCCCGCGGGCGTCATGGAGTTCAACATGATCAACACCTATCGGCTGAGTCAGATGGCGTACTTCCTGGAGAAGATGAAGAACACCATGGAGGGTGACGTTTCTCTCTTGGACAAGACCGCGATCGTCTGGGGCTCTTCGATGGGTGACCCGAACCTGCACAATCACCGGCGCTGCCCGCTCATTCTGATGGGGAAGGCGAACGGCGCGCTGGAAGGCAACATGCACCTGAGGGCTCCGCAGGGAACGCCGATGGCGAACGTGTTCGTGAGCCTGATGCAGGCGATCGGCCACGACGACTTCCGTCACCTCGGTGACAGCACGGGCGAGTTCCCGCTGAGCTTACCGAGGGGGGTGGCAGCTTCACAGGTGGGCGCATGAACCAGCGCAGGGGAGTGTTCCTGACGGTTGCGGTCCTCGCGATCACGCTGCTGGCCGGAGCGGTTCCGGCGGACGACAGTCCGCTTCTGGAGGCGACGAAGCGGGGTGACGTCGCGGCGGTGCGTTCGCTGCTCGAGGAGGGGGCGGATCCGAACGTGGCCCAGGGGGACGGGTTGACCGCCCTGCACCTGGCCGTGCAGGAGGGTAACCTTGAGATGGCCGAGGTTCTGCTCGGTGCGGGTGCAAGGGTCGAGGCGAAGACGCGCATCGGTGGCTACACACCGCTGCACCTCGCGAGTCGGGGCGCTCACACCTCAGTTGTCCGTGCACTGATCGAGGCCGGCGCCGACCCAGGTGCCGTGACGACGACGACCGGGGTGACACCCCTCCATCTCGCCGCGAAAGCGATGGACGGGGAAGGCGCGGTCAAGGCGCTGCTGGAACGCAGCGCGCCGGTAAACGCGCGGGAGAGCGCGGCGGGACAGACTGCGCTGATGTTCGCTGCGTCCCACGGTCGCGCTGTGTCGGTCCGCGAGCTTCTGGACCGCGGCGCGGATCCGGCGATCAGCACGGAGGTGGTCGATGTGCTCAAGAGGCTGGTCATCGACAGGGCGGCGCAGGAACGCCTTCGTGAAGCCCTCACGGAGATTCGCAAGAGCGCCGGTGAGGGAACCGCCAGGGAATTGACCCCCGCGGAAGAACAGGCGGCCATCGCCGGCCAGCGCGAGTTCCTGCGCTCGGAGCAACGAATGGAGGAGGTGCTCGAGGGTTTCGGTCCGGACGATCTGGCGAGTACCTCAACCTGGTACAAGGGTGGTCCGGAGTTCGTCTCTCGTCCCGCGACGGAGACGCTGGTCGGGATGACGGGCGGGATGACGGCGCTGCTGCACGCGGCCCGTGCGGGCCATATCGAAGCGGTGGAGGCCCTGCTGGACGGCGGAGCGGACATCGACCAGATCAGCGGCGACGGAAGCAGTCCCCTCGTGCTCGCCCTGCTGAACGGTCAGTTCGACCTGGCGATCCGGCTGATCGAGCGCGGCGCGAATCCGAATCTGGCGACCCACACCGACGGCGTATCACCCCTCTTCGCGGTGCTGCAGACACAGTGGGCACTCCTATTCACCTATCAACCGCAGCCGCGGGCGCAGGACAGCCAGCAGACCGAGCACCTCGCCGTACTCAAGGCGCTCCTGGAGGCCGGTGCCGACCCCAACGCGCGGCTCATCACGCACCTGTGGCACTTCGAGTGGGAGGGGAAGGTCGGGCTCGACATCGCGGGTGCGACGCCGCTTTGGCGGGCTGCCTTGGCGCAGGACGTCGAGGCGATGAGGCTGCTCGCCACGCACGGCTCTGACCCGAACGTTCCGACCGCGTGGGGGGATCCCGGCTTGAGACCGAGACGGACGCCAGACGGGCGACAGCAGGAGGATTCGGGGCTGCCGATCATACCAGAGGGTACGCCCAACATGTACCCTATCCACGCCGCGGCGGGTGGCGGGTACATGGGGCTCGGGGCCTTCCAGCAGAACAACGTGCCGAACAACTTCCTCGATGCGGTGAAGTACTTGGTCGAGGAGCACGGCGCGGACGTCAACCTACCCGATTCGTGGGGCTACACGCCCCTTCATTACGCGTCGGTCAGGGGCGGCAACGACCTCATCGAGTACCTCGGGTCGAAGGGCGCCGACGTGACGGCCACCAGCAGGCTCGGCCAGTCCGTGGTCGACATGGCCCGTGGGGGTCAAGGAGGCTTCTTCCTGCGCACGCCGTACCCGAAGACGGTGGACCTGCTGCGGAGCCTCGGCTCACCGTTCAAGTGTCTCGCCACCCACTTCCGGGACACTGGGGACTACTGCCCAGGATCCGGCGTGCCGCCGTTCGATGAAGCAACCGTATACGAAACGAGGGGGCCGCCCGAGTTGTGAAGGCTGCGACGCAATAGGGCCAGAGCCGTTGGGCAGCAGGTGGAAAAGGGCAGCTTCAACCCGCGCACGTTCGATGACACCCTCTACCACCTCCGGCAGCTCTAATGCGGAGCCCTCAACGAAAACGGCGTGGCTGGCTTTCCCGATTTCTTCCTGAACATGGAGCCGCTGTCGGGCATTAGCGAGGTAATCCCCGCGATGGACACGAGGTGCGCTAAAGGCGCCTGGGTGTTCTTCGTGGACTACCTCCAGCTTGTGAGCGAGGGCAACGACGAGGGCATCTACCGCGAGACCAGCATCATCGCCACCGCCATGCGGCGCAACGCCCGCCAGTGAGCGAGCTACTTCGGCTCGCCAGCCCCTTGCCCGTGCCCGCCTCAGCCACAGCGATGGCAATGCCATTCCCCCCCAGTACCCACCGCCGCAACCAGACCCGTAAGCATCCCAACCAGCCCTGCTGCGGCCAGTCCGGCTCCCATAGCTAGGAGCGACACAATTACAGCGAGTCCTTGCACCCTTTCACCTCAGATCAATTCGGTTCCGGACCTTAGTCCGAACGGGGCAGACGCTATCAGAGCGAGCGCTAGTAGCAGGCTTTTCTTCGTGCCTTCATTCTGCCACGCCCCGCTCAGGCCCGCAACTCAGGACGTGCAAAACACTGCTGGATAGCTGGGTGTGGCTGGATGCCACGCCCATGTGGCTTACGCCGTCCCTCCCGTGACCCGAGAGGTGCGGGCCACCAGTGCCAGGATCTACATCAACACTCACTTCAGCGTGAAGCAGCAGACGTTTCTGGACTTCGTGCTCCAGCACTACGTGAGCGTTGGCGTTGAAGAACTGGACCAGGAGAAACTCAAGCATCTGCTGGGGCTCCGCTATCATGACTCCATTGCCGACGCCGTAGCCGATCTGGGCCGCCCGGAGGAAATCGGAGCTATCTTCGCCGGATTCCAGCACTCCTTGTATCACGAGGCGGTTGCATGACAACCGGCAAAATGCGGGCTAACCGGCCCTGGGGTCGAGTGAAACACAGTCGGCAGGTGCGCTAGCAGCGTGCTAGCAGGGCTAGCATGGCGCTAGCAAGACTTCGGCATCTTCGGTGACCAAGACCAACACTGTGAGGCTCCATCTCGCCTCGCCTTGCGGGCTCGCACTGATGGTTACCATCGCTATCGGGTGGGAAACACATCCAACAAATCAGAGAACCTTTCTGCCGATCTGCGTGGCCTAGCACCAGTGACGCCCCCCTGATGGCAGTGACGCCAATCTGACCTTAAAGCACCGATATTGGCGGACTCATGGAGGACTTGGGGGGTTAAGGCCCACAAAAGCGAAGACCCACGAGCACGTAAATGCTTATGGGCCTTCACTTTCCGAGTGCGCCGCCTAGGAATCGAACCTAGAACCTACTGATTAAGAGTCAGTTGCTCTGCCAATTGAGCTAGCGGCGCGTTAGCCTCCCCAGAGGCTAACGGTATCCCCCCGCACGGGGAGAGGGAAGGAGAACTCCGCGTGGACGACACATTCGGGCCCCCGGCTTCCCATCGCGACACCGATCGCAAGTAGGAGGCCGGGGGCCCGATTTGGTGATGAGCCTTACGTAAGTCTGGAGAGACCTATGCCGATGCTTGTTGCCCTAGCACACCACGCATGCGTGGTTGTTCGCCGAGCCGAGCTGCTCAAGCAACGAGATGGTGGCGGGGAACGGCCTTAGTCGCTCCCACGGACTGTTGGCCATATCCGCCGTGGTCTGTCCGCGTCGAGAGACCGCAGTCACGTCCGCGCCGTGGTCCACTAGGTACATGATCATGTCGTTGTCCCCCCTCGCCGCGGCGTGGTGCACAGGGGTGTAGCCTAGGTTGTCGCGGGCGTTGACGTCGCCTCCGAGCTCCTCGACGATATATTTCATCGCGCGAAGCCACCCACCCTGCACGTGGCGATGCGCGTTTGCCGCGAAGCCGCCCCCGTATCCCACACCGGCAGCGGCGTGAATCGGATAGACCCCAGGCCCGCCGACCGGGATGGGATCCAATCCGCTGGGATCGCCCGGCTCTGTATTCGTCCGGCTGAGCGCGCCCATGCCTTGGCCCGTCTTCCAGTACTGAGCTGGGAGGAACGGCGGCTGGCGGGTTGGAACGTTAGAATCCGCGCCGTAGGCCACGAGCAGCCGCATGGCATCGAGATCCACAGCGTACGCGGCGCGCCAGAACGGCGTCGCCCCCCACACGATCTCCAGACCACAATACGCGTTCATGCAAGAGAAGTACGTGTTGTAGTAGAGGTGTGTCTCCAACCTCACATTGGGCTCGGCCCCGGCATCGAGAAGCGCTCGCATCAGCTCGATGTGCGTGGACTTCTGCACCTCATGATCCCGCGGTTGTGGATGCCGTGTCTTGGGTGCCCAAACACGGTCGAGGGCAGCATAGAGCGGGGTAACGCCCCTGCTGTCCACAACGTTGGCATCCGAGCCACGGTCAAGCAGCTGCTGCGCCAGATCGAAGTGTCCGTTGAGCGCTGCCATGAGCAGCGGAGTCGTCCCGTCCCCGGCCGCGCCCTCCAAATCTGCCCCTCCATCGAGAAGAGCCGTCGCCGCCTCGATGTGCCCCTCGCGAACGGCGTGGAGAAGTGGCGTCAGGCCGCCCATCGTTCCGACCTCGACCTGGTAGTCCATGATATAGTCGAACTCACCCTCTTCTTCTTTCTCCTCCTCCTCCTCCTCCTCCTCCTCGACTTCAACCACTACACCACTCCGGAGTATTTCGCGGGCGGCTGAATCCGCCTCCCGTAACTCCTCCAGTGTGGCTCCCCGCGAGCCGTCTTCTGCCCCCGCGGCGGCCAGAATCTGCTTCAGAGCCTCTTGCGCCGTCCTACGAGCCGACTGGTCCAATCGCGCTCGCTCGGGGATGTCGACCACCCGTGTGGCGCGCTCCGGGTCAGCTCCGTGCTCCAAGAGCAGACGAATCACGTCGTCCCGGTTCCATGCGGCCGCGAATACGAGCGGCGTCTGACCCCACTTCGCCTCCATCGCGTCCGCGTCCGCACCGTGCTCCAGCAGCAGCCTGGCCACGTCGGCATGGCCCGCGCCCGCGGCAAAATGGAGCGCCGTCGAACCGGTCGTTGTTTTCGCATCCACGGCGGCATCGGCCCCGGACTCAAGCAACATGCGGCTCACCGACGCGCTACCGGACCGGCTGGCCACGTGCAGCGGGGTGTGCCCCCCGATCCGGGTACCCGCATCAAGGGCGGCGCCCGCCTCGATCAGGAGCACGGCTGCATCCGGGTCGTTCCTCATTGCCGCCCAATGGAGGGCCGTCATCCCATCGCCCTCGGCCTGATTGACATCCGCGCTCTGTTCAATCAGGGCTCGTAAGGCTTCCAGGTCTCCCTGCTTTGTGGCGTCCACGACGGGGTCGCCCGGAACTGCTGCAAGCACCGCCCCCGTGAAGACAGCGATCAGGACAAACACGACACTGATTCGTCTACTGGTCCTCATGTTCGCTCCGGTTCTGGTCGCTCGCCTACACATATGTCAGCGGAAGCTCAAGGATGGAGTCCCCGAAGCTCTGCAGATCCGTATGCCCAAGCCCGTGCAACAGAGTGACGAACGCATTCGCCATGGGCGTCCCGGTGGGAGCCTTTATATGGAGGTTTCCTTCGAGAATCCCGTTACCCTTACCCAGGAAGATCAACGGGCAACGTCGGTGGTTGTGAACGTTGCCGTCCCCCATCGGCGAGCCCCACAGGATTACCGTCTTGTCGAGCAGATGAGTGTCTCCCTCCATGGTACTCTGGAGCTTCTCCAAGAAATAAGCTATCTGGCTGATACGGAACGCTTGGATCACGTTCCAGTCCATCATCTTCTCCGGTGAGTTCCCATGATGGGACGCGGAATGGTACGGTGTGTCCACTCCGCATTCCGGGAACCGCCGGCCCGTATTGTCTCGGCCCGTCTTGAACGAGACCACCCGCGTCATGTCCGTCTCGAACGCGAGCAACTGGAGGTCGAACATCAGCTCCATGTGCTCCTGATATGAGTCCGGCACACCCGGCGGAGCCTCCGGGAGATCTCGGCCCTCGCCACTCTGATTGTACGATTCCACCTGTTGAATCCGACGCTCCACTTCGCGGACGTTCCCCAGGTATCGCTCGAGCCGCTCACGATCCAGGGAGCCCAATCCGCTCCGCAGGGTGCCCATTTGGTCCGTGATCCAATCCAGGATGCTCCCCTGCGTACGGCGACGGATGGCCCGTTCCCGGTTCGTGCCGCCCGCGCCGAAGACCAGGTCGAACGCCACCCGTGGATCCCGGACCACCGGAAGGGGCTGGTCGGGCGCAGCCCAGCTGATAGAGTCCGTATACGCGCAAGAATAATTGTACGAGCAGTTCCCGGCCTGATCCAAGGCCTCGATGCATAGCTGGAGCGAAGGCAACGCTGTGTCCTGACCGAACCGCTGCGCATGCAGCTGATCCAACGACACCCCCACGAACAGATCCGAGCCCTGGGTCTGTTTCGGGTGCGACTGGGTCAGGAACACCGCGCTCGAACGAAAGTGATCACCACCGATCTCGGCCGCCGTGAATGGCTCCGCCATCTGCACGTCCGTGTTGCTCACGATCGTGAGGTAGTCTTGCCAAGGCTCGAGGGACTTGAGCGCATTGTCTTCGACCATCTCGAAATCGCGACCCAGGGTCGCGGGCGCGAACAGGTGCCTTTCGACCCCCCAAGGGTTCGAGCCCGGGAGGCCGTGACACTCCTCGATGCACACGAGTCGCGTCTGATCAATCGCAGCGGAGACCCTCGACCCATGCCGCCCCGCCGGAATCATCGCATCCAATAGCGGCAATGCTACCGATGCGCCGGCGCCACGAAGGAAGGTACGCCGTGGAATGTGCCTGCCTGTCAGGATGCCCGTGGCCATCACTGTCTCCTCATTCGAGTCACACTAGACCGATCTCTTACTGGGTCGCCGTCACCGACGCTGCTGTACGCAACCGAAACTGATCACTCGTGACCACCCCGAGAATGAACGAGGAGATCCGGTATTCGTTCTCTTTCGCTTCTCTAACGATGTCGCGAATCGCCGGCTGATCGAAGTACTCCATCCGACGCGCCAGCGCATACGCCATCAGGTTTTCCGTAAACGTCCGCAGGAGAGGCGTGGGACGACTGAGCAACGCTTCCACGAGCTCCACTGGGCTCGCGACGCTCTTGCCGTCGTACAACGTCCCTCTGCTGTCTACCGTCAAACCGATGTCCTTTTCCCGGAGTCGCCACGTTCCGTCGATGTCGAAGCTCTCCAACGCGACCCCGATCGGATCGATGTACTGATGGCAGGAGTTACACACCGGGGCCCTGGCATGCATCTCCAGCCGCTCCCTTCCCGTCAGAAGCCGCCCATCTCCCGCATCGACGGACGTCTCCTCCAGAGCCGGAATCGCAGGCGGTGGCGGCGGCGGTGGTATGCCCAACAACACCTCCATCACCCATTTCCCCCGATTGACCGGCGACGTCCGGTTCCCCATCGAAGTCAGAAGCAGCACGCTGCCATGACCCAGAACTCCGCTTCGCCCTTCCCCCGCTGGGTATTCGACCCGCCGGAACTCGTCCCCCACCACCCCCCTGATCCCATAGTGGGAAGCCAGGCGCTCGTTCAGGAAAGTGTAGTTCGCGTTGTAGAGCTCCAGGACGTCTCGGTCTTCCCGAACGAGGTTGTTGAAGAACATCTGCGTCTCGCGGCGCATGTCCAGCTCGATTTGTTGTGTGAAGTCCGGATACCAGAAGAGGTCCGGTTTCACCTTGGCCATGTCCTGCAATCGCAGCCACTGAGCTGCGAACCGGTCCCCGAGCGCCTCGGAACGGACATCCATGAGCATCCGCCTCGCCTGCTCCTCGAGCACCTCCGGCTCTGACAGCCTCCCCTCGCTCGCCACCGTCAACAGCTCATCATCCGGAATCGTGCCCCAAAGGAAAAACGACAACCGGGACGCCAGGTCGAGATCGTTCACAGGATAGGGGTCACCAAGGGCGACACCAGCCGGCTCCCCTTCCAGCCTGAAGACGAACTGAGGGCTCGAAAGCACTGCCTCGATCGCGGTCCGCACTCCCACCTCGAAGCCGCCCTCCTCCTCACCCATCTCGTAGAAGCGCAGCAGATCGTCGAGGTCCGCCTGATTGACGGGCCTTCGGAACGCTTTGGTGGCAAGAGCCTGAATGATCTCTTCAGCGCAACCACGCGCTTCGGTGGGTGACGCGGGGCGACAAGAAAATATCCGTTCTCGTACCGCGTTTTCCGACACTCCATCCGCATCATACGGTCCCTCGATCGTCACTTCCCGCAAATGCGGAAGTCCGGTGGTGCCGTAGGCGCTTCGTCCGGCATGCCCCCCGTCTAGGGGTCGGATCAGGTCCTCGTAGGGGCCATCCGCAGTGCGAACGAAGCTGACTGAGACGCTGTGCTCACCCGACGGAATGAAGAACTGCCCGGCTTGCATGATGGCATTCGCTGCGTTCCGCTCCACGAGGTCGTTGGAATACGGAATGACGGCGAGATTCTCGCCGTCGACTGAGATGTCGATGTCCTCGAACCACGCTTCACCACCACCTCTATAGAACGAGAGATCGAAGGTGTAATTTCCATCGGCCGGGAAGTTGTGGCTCACGACGATCCCACCCCGCGTGCCGTACGGCGTCCCCTCCACCTCCTCCCACTGGTGCTGTGAGTTGGATTCGAGCACTCTGTAGCTACGTGCGATCGGTGGAGCATCCTGGTACCCCACGGCAAGGCGGCTGATGTCTCCGGCGGCATTCAGATAGGCTGTGAGCAGCGTGGCCGACATGCCCTGGACATAGGCCATGTTGTCGAAGTTGGCCTGAAACTGGTCCAGTGGAAGCCAGTCGCCCGCGTCGATGCGAAGCCCTAGGATGTCGCGGATCGCGCGCTCGTACTCGCGGCGATTGAGCCTCTGGAACGGGCGCACCCCCGGATTGGGACGGCTGTCCCAGTATTCGTCCAACTCATTCTCCAGCGCTTCAGCCAGAAGCTGAAGCGTATCACCACCGGGCCTAGGGATCCCCGGGGGCGGCATCATCTCTGCCCGCAATTTTGCGATGACCTTCTCCGCCGACTCTGCAGCCGCTCCCGCATCGCCTACCTTGAAGGATTCGAGCGAGAGGTTCCCGGTCATCAATTGGTCGTTGTGGCAAACCACACAGGTTCGCTGGACGACGGCGGTAAGTTCCTCGTCGGCCGCGTCAAGGTCCCTGCTGACTGCCGCGCGCATCGCCAGGGCTGGGCTGGCCGTAGTCGCCAACGCCACATCAGCATGCGCAACCGAAGGACCAGGGGAGGCCTGACTACTGAGAATGACGACGACCCCCACGGCAGCAGTCCCGATCGCAAAAGTTCTCATTCCCAGCCTCCTAGAACTACCCGATGGAACTCAACTCATAGCTACCTACTCACCTTAGGTGCAAAAGTCAAACCTAGGCCCCAGCGACCCCGCCACCCTAACCGTGGACGCGACCCCCACTCCCGCCGTATCCTTGCTCGGATAGGGAACCTGAAAGGGGGGGAGAATCCGTGGATAATCTAGCCATGCTGAGCCTACTGGCGCTGTTACCGCTGCTTTCGATCGGAGTGCTTTTGGTCGGCTTCCGGTGGCCGGCGAAGCGAGCGATGCCGGTGGGATACGTGATCGTAGTGTTGATCGCGGTGACAGTTTGGGGAATGGACCTGGTGAATATCGCGGCAGCCTCCGTGGAGGGGCTGATCATCGCCGGAGGGCTCCTGTACATCATATTCGGTGCTCTCCTTCTCCTCGCCACGCTGACAGCGAGCGGAGCGATACAGACCATTCGTGCGGCGTTCACGCGGATCAGTCCGGACCGACGGGTGCAGGCGATCATCATCGGGTGGCTCTTCGGGAGCTTCATCGAAGGAGCGTCGGGATTCGGAACACCGGCGGCTGTGGCGTCGCCCCTCCTCCTCGCGCTGGGGTTCCCCGCGATGGCCGCTGTAATGGTCGGGCTCGTCATCCAGAGCACGCCGGTGAGCTTCGGGGCGGTGGGCACGCCGATCCTAGTGGGAGTGGGGGGCGGGTTGACGGGATCTCCGGAGGTCGAGGCGCAGATGGCGGTCTTGGGGCTGGCATTCCCGGACTACCTAGCGCACATCGCGGTGCGTGTGGCGGTTCTCCACGCAACGGCGGGGACACTGATCCCCCTCTTCGTATCCTGCATGTTGACCGGCTTCTTCGGGAAGAATCGCAGCTTCGGTGAGGGACTCGGGGTCTGGAAGTTCGCCCTCTTTGCGGCCTTCGCGATGACGGTACCCTACATCTCTGTGGCGATCCTCCTGGGGCCGGAGTTTCCCGCGCTCCTGGGAGGACTCATCGGACTCGGGGTCGTGACCTTCGCGGCGCAGAAGGGCTTTCTCCTACCGAAGGACCCGTGGGACTTCGGTCCCCGTTCGGAATGGAAGACGGAGTGGATGGGGAATGTCGATCCCGCCAAGGAGTTGGCTGCCGACCGGCCCACGATGGGGATCGTGCGGGCCTGGCTCCCCTACGTGCTCGTGGCCGTCGTCCTGGTCGCGTCTCGGATCCCGTCGGTGGGACTGCAACCGATGCTGGCGGGAGTAAGGTGGGCGTGGCCGAACATCTTTGGAACATCGATCACCGGCGCGTTCCAGCCGGTTTACCTCCCTGGGTTCATGTTCCTCGTCGTGATCGTGGCGACCTACGCGATCCACGGGATGAAGATGACCCAGATCAAGGAATCGTGGCGCGTAGCGGGGGGCCAAGTCGCGGGAGCGGCGTTCGCACTCCTGTTTGCGCTCCCTCTTGTGAGGGTGTTCATCAACTCAGGACCAAGCTTCAACGGCTCTGGGCTTGAAAGCATGCCGCTGACCCTCGCGGAAGGAGTCGCGTCGCTGGCGGGGAACAGTTGGCCATTCTTTGCCCCATGGATCGGCGCGCTAGGCGCATTCATCGCCGGCAGCAATACGGTGAGTAACCTTACCTTCTCCCTCTTCCAGTTCGCCACTGCGCAGAACATCGGGGCGATCCCTGAAGTCGTGGTGGCCGTGCAAGCAGTAGGGGGAGCCGCCGGCAACATGATCACAGTGCATAATGTGGTTGCAGCAGCGGCGACAGTAGGGCTGATGGGAAGAGAAGGGGCGCTGATACGTATGACGGTCTTCCCGATGACGTACTACTGCATCTTGGCGGGGTCGCTCGCCTTCATCTGGGTGAACGGGGTCGGATTCAACCTGGGGTCCATCGGGTTGTCTGTGCTGGTCGTCGTGCTCGCGACATCGATCATGAAGATGCGACGCAGGACGGCCGGAGGAAGCGCGGGGTGAGGTGATCGCGGGATCTGTGGTGCTAGCCTAGCGAGCAGACATCTGGATCTGCGTTAGACGGGGCCGGATTTCTTCCATTTCGTGCCGGCAGGCTCCCGCTCGCTCGATGAGCTTCACCTCGCAAATGTTGCAGCGAACACATTCTGGGAAGTCGATCTCTGCCCCTCGGATGGCCCTCGTTGGACAGCTCTGCTCGCATACATTGCAGAGCGTGCACTGCTCCACGCGGCGAATGCGGAAGGGGGCGACCCCGGAGACCACGGCCAAGGCCGCGCCTAGGGGGCATACGTACCGGCAGTAGAAGCGTGGTACCACCGCCGAGGCAGCCAAGAAACCGACGGCGATGACCCAGAGTAGGACCGAAGAACTGAGGAAGAAGACAGTCCCGAACGGCTCGGCAAACTGATAGAGGCTGATGGGATCCTCGACTAGCGAAGGTGCCAGAGACGCAATCGCCGGCGGAATGAGCACGAGGATCAGAATCAGGTACTTAAGGAGCGATGCCCGATCGTGGAGCCACCAGGGCATCTCACGCTGAAAGCGCTGGGGCACGACTATCTCTATAAGGTCTTGGAGGGCACCGAAGGGACAGAGATACCCGCAGAATACGCGCCCCCAGAATAGGGTCGTGATCACCGTGAACCCGACCATAAGGAGAAGAGAGATGTCGTTGAAGAAGACCCCCGGACCCGCCTCGATCGCGCTCGTGATGTGGGACACCGAGAGGAAACCTCCGTCGACGAAGCCCAGATAGCCGAC
>Ga0310121_10002734_pt1 | contig 16543 bp, 13 predicted proteins | sample CB27_Tmax_986_MG_FD_203504 | JGI IMG/M metagenome (GOLD analysis project Ga0310121, IMG submission 203504) | Marine microbial communities from Western Arctic Ocean, Canada - CB27_Tmax_986 | ecosystem: Environmental > Aquatic > Marine > Oceanic | place: Canada: Western Arctic Ocean | collected...
GCATCACGCGTCTTAACGGCGTCAGGATTCACTTCCCCAAGCAAGGCCGCATAAGCCGGGACTTCACGCTTGGCATAGCGTAATTGCTCACGCAACAACTCAAATTGCTCGGCCTCACGCTGTGCCGCATCGCGTGTTTCCAGAGCGTCGTAGTAATCGCTCATCTTAATCTTAGGGTTTGATGTTGCTCGTACTTGAACAATGGGGGTGACATGCGATCCGGACTCAGGAACACAGGCTGAGACGCTATTAACTCAACCAGCGCTTTCTCCGACGATAATGTTTTACGTTCCTGAAACTCTTTCTTTCTCCACCGCTAACCCCAAGGTAAAACTCTTTTACGTCCTGGTTATCCAGCAGTGTTTTGGCGTCGCCATCCATGACGACTCGGCCATTTTCGAGGATATAACCATAATGGCAATAACGCAGTGCCATATTGGTATTTTGTTCTGCCAACAGGAAAGTGACCTGCTCTTTCTGATTGAGCTGCTGCATGATTTCACAGATTTCTTCAACCAGAGTCGGCGCCAACCCCATCGAGGGTTCATCAAGCAGTATCATTTTCGGCCGAGCCATCAAAGCCCGCCCCACTGCTGTCATCTGTTGCTCCCCGCCAGAGGTATAGCCGGAAGTGCTGTTACGCCGATCCTTGAGGCGCGGGAAGTAACCATAAACCAGTTCCAGATCCCGGCGGATCGAAGACGCGCCATCGGTACGTGTGAACGCACCAGTTAGAAGGTTTTCTTCCACAGTCAAATGTTCGAAGCAGCGGCGACCTTCCATAACCTGAATCACGCCACGCTTTACCAGCTGGTTAGCTGAGAGCCCCTGAATAGATTCACCGCGAAACTCAATGGTTCCCTTGGTAATGTCGCCGCGCTCCGCCATCAGCAGATTGGATATCGATTTGAGCGTAGTTGTCTTACCCGCTCCGTTGGCCCCGAGGAGGGCGACAATGCCCCCCTCGGGAACCTCGAGAGATACACCTTTTAGAACCAAAATCACATGGTCATACACAACCTCAATGTTGTTCACACTCAGCAGCGTTGCTGCTTTTTCGTTCAAGGTTGCTTCCATGAGACTCTGGCCTGTACTGGTTAACGTTAACCGCAGTCCGAACCCATCGACATGCCAGAACGGGGCGTAATGCCCTTCTCTTTTGCATACGCAGCGGCAGAGGCCTCGATCATTGGACGAGTTATATCGTCGAGTGGCTCAATCCAATCGGAAACAAAGTTCCATTGCCTTCCATCCCACTGCTGGAAACGCGCGGAGCCACCACCCTCATGATCGTCGCAAGTGATCTTAAACGGGGGTACCACATTGGTCGCACCCAGTTCAGCGATCCTTTCGGCGGTGAGATCAAGGTTCTCCATCGCCCAGCGGAATTCTTCGCCGCTGATTGGCCCCACACCGTATTTCGCATGTGCATTGCGAATGACTTCGGTGACAACGATACCAGCAGCGACGCCACGCAGGTGATACACGCTACCGACACGTGAAGACGCAATATTACCTTTCATAACACCATAGACGTACTCGAATATGTCAGAGATAACTGGAAAATCGGTACCGGTTCCATGGAACGCTGCACTGATATACCCTTTGGCCGAGGCGCCCGCGGGTATTGCATCTTCTTCAGCTCCGCACCACCAGACCCCAATAATATGATCTGCCGGGAAACCCATTCGGGAAGCTTCACGCAAGGGTACTGTGCATGATATTCCCCAATTGCGGTTGATTACGTAGTTTGGCTGGATCTTTCGGATCTGTAACCACAACGACTTCTGGTCGATACCCGGCCACGGCACAGGAATATGTGTGACCTCAAATCCAAATTTCTCGGCCATCGCATTCCAGACTGGAATGGTCTCAATTCCATAGGGGTGCTTCAGATGCAAATTGACGATCTTCATGCCCTTGAGTTTGTCGAAGCCACCTTCTTGTTGCGCGATATAACCTACTTTTGTCGTACTCTGGTTCCAGTAATTGGTGATTGCCGGGAATCCCCAGGGGAACACTCGGCCATCGGTGGCATCTGTACGGCCATACCCTAGAAAGAGCAAAGTGATCTTGTCGGCAGCAGCTCGTTCCAGCAGCGCATAGGTCACACCCGTTGACAGCGGCTGAAAGACCGGCGCGCCTTTGAGACCCTTGCCTTTAAGGCGTTCGTAGCACTCCACTCCACGCTCGGTGTTGTAGCCAAAATCGCACTCTTCCCAGACCAGTTTGATACCGTTAATTCCGCCATCGCGTTGATTTAACAGAGTCATATAATCCTCGTACCCGCCGGCAAATCCACTGCCGCCGGCTGCGAATGGTCCGGTTTTGTAAGTCAGCACCGGTATGAACTGTTCTTTATTGGGATCCGATTCTTCAGCAGCCATAACTGGCGCCGCAAACAACGCCGACAGCACTAGGCCAGAAATGAATGGGATTACTAATTTTCTAACTTTCATATTTCGCCTCCTTAGGTTTCTTACAGCCTCACAAACCTACTTTGCGAGTAGCCATTACAACATTATCACGTTTTTAAACACGCTTTTACGCATAAACCGGCATTGCCGCTCCTAATGCGGGAACGGCCAAAGCCGAAGCTTCTCCTTTGTCGTCATCCACAGTCTCGCAAGACCATGGGGTTCGACGATCAAGAAGAAAATAATTAATCCACCAAAAATCATATGTTCAATATTGCTCAGCAATGCCGACGGAATCCGTCCAGCAAACAGGTGCGCGATTTCATTGAGGATAATCGGTAAGGCCACGATAAAAGTAGCCCCGAGGAAACATCCAAGGATGCTCCCCATGCCGCCGATGATGATCATGAAAAGAACCTTGAGCGATACGAACAAGTCAAAGGCCGTGAAATCCACAGATTTAACATAGCAAAATGCATACAGCGCACCAGCAACACCACCATAAAAAGAGCTGACCGCGAAGGCAGATAACTTGGTATAGAGCGGTTGAATGCCAATTACCTCGGCAGCAACATCCATGTCACGGATCGCCATCCAGGCGCGTCCGATTTGGCTGCGTACCAGGTTCTTCGCAAAAAGGGTTCCGGCCACCACGAATCCAAGGATCAGATAGTAATTATCCAAAGTGCTCGTTATGTGGTAACCGAAGATAGTCATCTTGGGCGTATCGATGACCATGCTGGCCGCGCCCCCCACAAACCACGGAAAAGTCGCAAAAGCCCACTCAACAAAGAACTGGGCAGCCAATGTTGCCACCGCGAGATAAAAACCTTTGATCCGCAAACTGGGGCTACCCACAAGAACGCCAAAAATCGCAGCGATCAAACCCGCCAGCAGAAACACCAGTATGATCGGAAGTTCAGGAATGCGAGAGGCGAGGTTATAGGCGGCATAGGCGCCCACTGCCATGAATGCCCCATGCCCCAACGAGAGTTGCCCGGTGTAACCAGTCAGTATATTCAGACCAATAGCTGCGATAGACCAAATTAGAAGCGGAATCAGGTAGCCGGCTATCACATGCTCTGTCGCTAGCAATGGCACGACGACCACCACAAAAATCAGTATCGCAACCAGAGCCCAGCGATCCTGGCGAATCGGAAAAATCGCCATATCCTTCTTATAAGAGGTCTTGAACTGACCAGTTTCTCGATAAAGCATAGCTTTTAGACTCTCTCTATGATCTTTTCGCCAAAAAGGCCCTGCGGCCTGGCAATAAGGAACAGCATTGCAATGAAGTAGGCGACCCACGACTCAATGCCACCACCGATGATTGGTCCCAAGTACACTTCAGCCACTTTCTCGCTGGCTCCAATAATCAAGCCACCGATAATGGCGCCGGCAATTGAATTAAAGCCGCCGAGTATCAATACCGGTAACGCCTTAAGAGCGATCAGGGAAATACTGAATTGCACTCCTAATCGTTGACCCCAGATCATGCCCGCCACCAGTGCCACCATGCCTGCAGTCGCCCAGACGATCGCCCAGATTAACTGCAGCGGTATTCCAACCGACATTGCTGCCTGGTTATCGTCTGCCACAGCACGAAGTGCTCGACCGATTCGCCCCTTTTGAAAGAAAAATGCAAGGAAAAGCACCAGCACTCCACAGATAACCGCCGACCAGACATCAAATAAACTAATCAAAATATTCGTCGACTCCAATAACCACATCCAGGGAACGTCTGGTATACCGATATCCAGGCCATGCACTTGAGAATCCCAGATTCCCTGCGCTAAGCCTTCAAGAAAATAGTTAAGCCCAATGGTCGCCATAAAAAGAATAATCACCGGCTGAGCCACCAATGGCCGCAGCATAACCCGCTCAATAATGATGGCGAGGACTATCATCACGGCCAATGCGATCGCGACGGCAAGCCAGAAATTAACGCCCATCTCCAGGATCCGGACAAAAGTGAGCGCAGCAAACAATACCATCGCACCCTGGGCAAAATTGAAAACCCCTGAGGCTTTAAAGATCAGAACAAAACCGAGTGCGACAAGTGAGTACATCACGCCTGAGAGCAAGCCAGCAACCAGAACTTCGATGAAAAATGCCAACTCCACATGCATGTTATTTACCCCTCAACTCGCACATCAGGTTAAATCGAGCAGCCCCTAGTGGGGCACTCCCAGATATGCATCAATGACCCTCTGATCGTTACGCACTGCGTCGGGTTTTCCTTCAGAGATCTTACGTCCGTACTCGAGCACAATCACCCGATCGGAAATATCCATCACGACGCTCATATCATGCTCGATGAGCACGATGGTAGTGCCTAATTCTTCGTTGACATCAAGAATAAAACGACACATGTCTTCTTTTTCTTCAAGATTCATACCTGCCATAGGCTCATCGAGTAACAGCATGTCTGGTTCGGCGGCAAGCGCGCGGCCAAGCTCAACACGTTTTTGCAGGCCGAAAGGCAACCGCCCAACGATGGTCTTGCGTACAGACTCAATCTCCAGAAAATCGATAATCTTCTCTACTGCCTGGCGATGAGCAATTTCTTCGCGCTGCGCCGGCCCCCAATACAAACCCTGCATGAGAAGGTTAGATTTCATCTTCAGGTTTCGGCCCGTCATAATGTTATCTACGGTATTCATACCTTTAAACAACGCGACGTTCTGAAAGGTTCGGGCAATACCCTGTACGGCGGCCTGATGGGGGCGCATGCCTTGTCGCACCTCGCCCTTGTAGGTAATCGTGCCTTGTGTTGGCTGATACACGCCGTTGATCACATTGAGCGCTGTCGTCTTTCCAGCACCATTTGGTCCAATGATCGCAACGACCTCGTGCTCAGGGACCTCAAAACTGACTTGAGTTAATGCCGTAACCGCGCCAAACGAAATACTGACATTATCGAAACCTAAGATAATATTATCGGCTTGTGATTCGCTCATTACATAGACTCTAAAGACTCAACTCGCCTTAGCCAGCGGCTCAGCCTGTCGTTCTACCCGTGACAGATCTAAGATTTGCAGATTTGCGCTGACTGACCCCTTGGTGCCGTCCTCAAAAGTCACCTCAGACACAATGTCAGCATGCTGCTGATTAGAATACAGCGCATCGATCAACCCTTGATATTTTTCCTGAACAATTCTCCTGCGAACTTTTCCGGTACGAGTCAATTCACCGTCATCGGCATCGAGCTCTTTATGTAATATTAAAAACCGCAGAATTTGAGATGAAGCCAGGTGTGAATCCAATACAAGGTCGCTGTTCATCTGCTGAATGCACTTCTGGATCAGCTTGTAAACGCCCGGGTGCGCCGCCAGTTCCTGATAACTCGCGTACGATATATTATTGCGCTCTGCCCAACTTCCGACAGCAATAAGATCAATATTAATAAAGGCAGCTGCAAAATCGCGCTTGTCGCCAAATACCACAACCTCTTTAATCTCAGGGAAAAATTTAAGCTTATTTTCCAGAAATTTTGGTGCAAACATAGCGCCATCGTTGAGTTTGCCGACATCCTTAGCTCGATCGATGATCCGCAGATGCCCTTCATCATCGAAGTAGCCGGCGTCTCCAGTATGCACCCAGTTATCCGAGGTCTTGGTTTCAGCTGTCGCTTGTGGATTTTTAAAATACTCCTGAAACACCCCTGGACTGGTATACATCACTTCACTGTCATCTTCGATTCTGACCTTTACACCAGGTGGCGGTTTGCCAACAGTATTCGAGCGCACCTCGCCATCGGGCTGCATCGTGATAAAAACCGTTGCCTCAGTCTGACCGTATAGTTGCTTTAGATTAATGCCCAAAGAGCGATAAAAATCAAATAACTCGGGGCCAATAGCTTCGCCGGCGGTATACGCCAGTCGCACCCGACTCATGCCAAGGGTATTTTTTAAGGGGCCGTAGATGAGAATGTCGCCAAGCGAGTAATGCAGTCGATCAGCAATAGAAACTGCCCCACCATCCATTAGGGAAACGCCGACACGCTTTGCCACCGCCATGAAGTGATGAAACAGCCAACGCTTTATGGCGCCAGCATCTTCCATACGGATCATCACGCTGGTCAGTAGGTTTTCAAATACCCGCGGTGGCGCGAAATAGTAAGTTGGGCCGATTTCACGAAGATCCTGCATTACCGTGCTCGCGCTTTCCGGACAGTTAACGCAAAACCCAGCCACAAACGCTTGTGCGAACGAGAAGGTATTGTCACCTACCCAAGCCATTGGAAGATAAGCGAGTACCTCCTCATTAGCAGAAATATTATCGAAAGCAATACTGTTTTGCGCTGTCACCATCAAGTTGCTATGTGAGAGCACCACACCTTTAGGCTTACCGGTAGTGCCAGAGGTATATAGGATGACGGCAGCATCAGCAGGAGTGCCCTTATCAATCTGGGCATCTATCTCACCTGGATGCGCTTTAGCGAACTCCCGGCCGCGCCCCATCAGGTCTTCGATGTTCACAACGACCTGGGGATCGTAGTCGCGCATCCCTCTGGGGTTGGAATAGATTACTTTCTCGACTTGGGGATATTTTTCGCGTATCTCCAGCGCTTTATCGACCTGCTCTTGATCCTCCGCAAGGATAAAACGTGCCTCAGCATGCTCAACGACATACTGGATCTCATCCGCTGCTGAGTCTTGGTATGCAGGTACCGGAATACCACCAAGGGCCTGGGCAGCGACCATTGCGCCATACAGGCGTGGGCGGTTATCACCAATAATGACCAGTTTGTCGTTAGTGGTGAATCCCAGTTGAGCTAATCCACCAGCGAAGGCAAAGGCCTCCTCGGCAAAACCGTCCCAGGTCCAGGTCTGCCAGATACCATAGGCTTTTTCCCGCATCGCGGGCCGCCCAGCAGACTGCTTGGCACGCATTCTGAGGAGTTTCGGGAACGTCTCCGCCTGAGATTCTTTCGAATCTGTCATATCCTGCCTTTGGTCATTTGTCGCCCTGCTTCTCGAATCCTGGCCCAACTGGCTAGATGGGGACTCGTTTTCCAGGCTTGGTCAGGAACGCTTGCTCCGCTAAGCCTCGCTCATCGGGCCTAGTGTAGGGTAAAAAATCCATAGGCGCTAATCTTGAAGACTCATTTTTGTAAGCGGCAACCGAATTTAATCTCCTAGAAGTGCCCACAGAAACCGCTAGTTAGATCCTGGATCGTAATGTTGGGCGTGTAGGTCACACGCCGCCGAGCGATAACATCTTTCGACCGAACCATGCCGAACCATAGATGTACGTATCGGTCATCTTCGGCGCCGACTATCAAATGGTGCGACTGATACCAAACAACTGCTTAAGACAGTGCGCGATGCCGACTATATGCTGGCCAGTGAAGTAACCTACAAGGACCTGGCAGTCTGATGGGCGGTCTTTTAATGGTCCGGGCTTGGCTAAAGAGCCTAGCCAAAGCCCGCGGACCTTGATCTTTACAAATTAGCCGGACAAGTCCGCCCGATACGACGCCTTCCTAGAAGGGAATGTCATCGTCAAAGTCACCATCTTGACCTCCACTCCCACTCCCACTCCCACTGGCCGGCGCTGCCTCAGCCTGACTGTAGTCAGGCGGTGGGCCGCCCTGCGAATCGCCACCACTGCGGCCTCCTAGGAAGGTCATATCCCTCGCAACAATATCGGTTGACCATCGATCAACACCTTCTTTATCCTGATATTTGGTTGTCTGAAGTCTGCCCTCTATATAAACCTGCGACCCTTTCTTTAAATACTCGCCTGCAAGCTCTGCCAGCCTGCCAAAAAGCTTGACCCGGTGCCACTCTGTTTTTTCCTGTTGTTCTCCAGTGTTCTTGTCCTTCCACCTTTCGGAGGTCGCGATAGAAATACTGGCGAACGCATTGCCATTTGCTGAATAGCGAATCTCAGGATCCCGCCCCAGATTCCCAACAATAATCGCTTTGTTAACGCCTGCCATTTTTGACACCCCTTTATATGCTACGACAAATCTGTCGGGGCATGGATCCGGCCACAGTACTCAAAATTGTTGCCTGATCCCGCTCCCGCCACTCGATCAGGCGAGTATACCGCTGTTTCTACAACCCGTTGGTGTACGAATTACCCTTGACTTTTTGGCCGACTATTATTGACAAAACATCCACTTCAGAGGTGAACACACATCAAATACACCACCAGGAAAGTTGTGATCCCGATTGATCAAACCTGTCCATCAACTGGCTTCTTCGAGCGTAATTGACAGTTACAAATACGATCAGCCAGTATAGGCCCTGGTTCGAAAAGAACAATATTAATGCCGGCCCGACTCATTGCTGTCGACCAGAGCCGGTTTCATACCAAAGGGGCGTACATGAACGACAATGTTGCGATCACGGTGCGTGGGGTTTCCAAAGTATTTTCCCAAGCGACAGAGCACGAAGTTCGCGCATTAGACAACGTATCCGTCTCTATCGCAAAAAACGAATTCTTCACTCTGCTTGGGCCTTCCGGCTGCGGCAAAACCACTTTGTTGCGACTGATTGCTGGGTTTGAACACCCGACCAATGGGGCAATTCTGCTTAAAGGATGCGCGGAATGTTGAGGAAGCCAAGACTTTCCTTAATTTCATCATGCACCCGGAGAACGCCGCGATGATTTCCAACTTTGCGCGGTATGGCAATGCCATCGAGGGTAGCGCTGAATACATGGACCCGGAAATGAGCAAGGCGCCTGAAATCATTGGCTACGAAGGGGCCAGCATCCCGCAGTTTGTACCGCCGTGCTCACAGGAAGTGACCGCGATGTACACCAAGATCTGGAACAACCTACTGAAGTAAGTCATCATTAAGGCCGCCAGTGCCCGATTCTATTTGGGCGCTGGCGGATACTTATCTCTCGTTCTGATTTGTACCGCGAGTTGTTCACGCTGACCGGATGATATGCCAATGACAAAAAGACCGATGCAAGGATTGCCGGTTGCAAAAGAGAACCGCATTCCGCGTGACCTGTGGGATAGGTCGCCTTGGAACCGATGGTCGTTTCAACATATTCGCGAAATTCTGCCAACAACCGAAGTCTGGCGCGGTAGTGGCCCTAAATGGCAGATTCCCGAACACCCGCTTGATCTGGGTCAGATCAAATTTTCAGATCATCGTGGCGAGAAAACCTGCGTTGCCAATTGGCTGACCAACAATTACGCAGATGGGATCTCCGTAATCCATCATGGCGAGATATGTTATGAGCGCTACTTCAACAACATGACCGAGCGCACCGTGCATCTGTCGCAGTCGATGGCCAAGTCGATTACCTCCGCTGTCGCAGGCATTCTGGTCGGACGTGGGCTGCTTGACCCGCAAGAATCCATCGCCACTTACCTGCCCGAACTCAAACGGACCGCCTGGAAAGGTGCGCAATTGCGCCATTCCCTGGATATGACTTCTGGCGTTCGCTACAACGAAGACTACGAGGCACCTGACTCGGACATAGCCGCCACAGATATCGCCTCAGGCTGGCGCAAACCCCACCGCAATGTCCGAAACTTCCAGTGCATATGGGACCAGATACTAAGCCTCAAACAGCTTACCCGCCCCCACGGAGAACTTTTCGAATACCGATCGATTGAAACCGATGTGCTGGCCCATTGTATGGAGCGCGTCACCCGCACTCGGCTGGCAGATCTCGTCAGTCAGGAGCTTTGGCAACCGCTTGGGGCGCAGGAAAATGCTTGCTTCACGGTCGATTCTGCCGGCTACTCCCTGGCTGATGGCGGTTTCAACGCCACACTGCGAGATTATGCCCGGTTTGGCCAGATGCTCTGTAACGGTGGCATCGGCAACGGTAAACAGATCGTACCTATAGAGTGGCTCAACGATACCTTTAATGCAAATCCCGAAATATTCCGGGAACCCTACAACGACGGACTTCAAAACGGCGCTTACCGCAACCAATTCTGGATTCGCGATGTCGATCGCCGGGTGCTGATGGCGCGCGGTGTTTTTGGCCAACTGATCTACGTAGATATAGATAACCAATTGACGATAGCCCGCCTGGCGAGCTGGCCGGAGTTTTTATCAACGGAGCGCAACCTGGATGATTATTGCGCTATCGATGCCATTACCAAACATCTGACGGGAGTAACCCATGAGTGACCTGGAACTATGCTACCTGCCGGCTACTGAAGCCATTAACCGCTTCAAGGCCAAAACACTGTCTCCGGTGGAATTACTAACTGCCCTGATCGACCGGGCCGAGCAAGCGGAGCCAGTGATCAATGCGTTCACTTACCGCCACTTCGACGAGGCGATGGATAAGGCTAGAAAGGCTGAAGCGAAGTACATGTCTGGTAAACGCACTCGAGCTCTGGAGGGCCTGCCTGTTGGCATCAAGGACGAAAGCCACATCAAGGGCAAGCCGACATCCAACGGCTCACTGATCATGAAAGATTTTATTGCGTCAACGACCTCGGTCGGTAATGAGCGCATCCTACGTGCTGGCGGTATCGTACACGCGCGTACCGCAACACCGGAATTCTCATCGGCCTTCTGTACACACTCCCGCCTGTGGGGTGTCACCCGAAACCCCTGGAATCCAGAATTCACGCCTGGGGGATCATCCGGTGGCACAGCTGCCTCGCTGGCGGCGGGAACCAGCACCATTGCGACGGGGTCCGACATTGCTGGATCTATTCGTAACCCCGCTGGCACCTGCGGGTTGGTTGGGTACAAACCGCCTTATGGACGTAATTCAGACGATCCCCCGTTTAACCTGGATTTTTACTGTCATACCGGACCGCTTGCCCGTAATGTGCGCGATGCCATCCTGCTGCAGAACGTATTGTGCGGTCCTCATCCGAAGGATATCTCTACCCTGCGACCTAAGCTGCGCCTACCCGTAACCTACCCACCCATTAAAGACTGGAAAATTGCCTTTTCCATGGATCTGGGATTCTTTGAGGTGGACCCTGAAGTTCAAAAAAATACACTTGATGCGTTGGATATCTTTCGCGATCTTGGCGCTAGCGTCGAAGAAGTCGACCTTGGCTGGGATCACACAGCGCTGGATGCCGGCCTCGCCTACCTGACACATCTTTTTGGCGCCCACATGGGGAGTCTGTTAGATGATCATGCCGACAAGATGACCGGTTACGTACGCCAATGGGCGGAAACATCCCGGGAATCGACTGCCGCAGATTTTCTGCACACTCTGGAGGTGGCCAATGATATGTATGCCACACTCGGACCCCTGTTGCAGAAATACCAGGTGCTGGTATGCCCGACTAATGCTCTACCCGCCGTAGCTGCGGATTTTGATCACTCCCGGGACGCTGTGAGTATTAACGGTATCCAAGTTAATCCCGCGCTAGGCTGGGTTATGACCACGCCATTTAATATGATGAGTCGCTGCCCGGTACTGACGGTACCTACAGGACACGCCAGTAACGGTGTTCCAACCAGTATTCAGATTGTGGGTCGAACCTACACTGACAAGGATGTTTTTCAGGCCGGCATGGCTTATGAATCCGCTGCGCCACAGTGGTTTTCAGACACCGGTCATCGTCCCGGTCTTGCCGATTCATGACCAAGGCAAACCCGCCGTCGTCGCGAACCGCCATCACTTTGGCCAACTGGCGCCATACCCCGCATAACCGTTTTGCTTTTCATCGCGTCAGTGAGTTTATCGGTACAGCGCCGATCAGAAAATCCAGGCACACGGCGCCACTGCACCGTGACCTTGTTAGACCGGAAGACTTTCCTGGTGAAATCACCAGCTCCTCGCTGGAGACCTGGTTAGCGCGCAGTGATACCGATGCCTTTGTGGTTCTCAAAGAAGGTGCGATTGTGCTTGAGTGGTATGCGTCTCACTATGAAGGGGTCGAACCTCATATTCTGTTTTCAATCAGCAAATCCGTAACCGGCGCCCTGGCTGGCATTCTCAACGCCAGCGGTATATTCGACCCAACTGCCAGAGTAATGGACTACCTTCCGAAAGCCGCTGCTTGTGGCTACGGCGAGTGCACAGTTCAACAGTTACTGGACATGCAAGCAGCAATTGCCTTTGACGAAGACTACCTCGACCAGACCGGGCAGTTTGCCCGCTACCGAGTGGCAACAGGATGGAACCCGCCGCAGGCCGGAGTAACGCCTACCGAGGGGCTGGCGGAATTCCTGATGACATTACAAGCCAGCGACAAGCCTCACGGAGAAACTTTTCGCTACCTTTCTCCAAACTCCGATTTGCTTGGAATCATCCTGGAGCGGGCAACTGGAAAGCGCTATGCGGACCTGCTCTCGAAATATCTATGGCAACCACTAGGCTTTGAGCACGACGGGTATGTCACAGTGGATAGTGTGGGCACTGCTCGCTCGGCCGGAGGCGTGTGTGTGCATCCCCACGATCTTGCCAGGCTTGGCCAGGCAATCAGTGTCGCCACTTCAGGTAGGGGTAACGGGGTTATTCCAGATCGATGGATTGACGATACCTTAACCGCCGGCAATCAACGGGCGTGGCGAAACGGTGAATTTGTGCAGTTGCTCCCCCAAGGCAACTATCGCAACCAGTGGTACCTAACTGGGGGGCAGGCCCAGGCGATATGTGCTATCGGCATTCACGGCCAGTGGCTATATATCGACCCCAGGCGCAACATCACCATTGTCAAGCTGTCTTCCCAGATCGACCCACTTAGCGAATCTGTGGAGATGGAATCGATCGAAACTTTTGAGCGTATCGCAACGCAATTCCAATCCTGACCGGCTAAAACGATTTGCCCTTTCGAGAACGACATTGATTACGATGCCGATAGAACACCTCTAAGCGCATAAACCTGGCTTGATTCAAAATGTTCGTCGTCGACCTTGATATAAGCAACCCGGTCCGGTGGCAGCACGGTCACATCATGCACACCGGTGATTGCCCACAGGCGACGCTCAAGTTCCTGTAGATCAAGCTCTGACTCGTCTTCAAGCTGTAGCGTAATGCTGTTGCGCAATGGCGGTGTTCGACCAACCCAGGCAATCACCAGCCACAGCGCGGTGGCCGTAGCGCACAAACCAAACACACCGCCTGCTCCCCACGCCCCATACGACACGCCGCCCAGAGCGCCACCGACAAAAACCCCGGCAAATTCGAAGGTATTGTAGATACCCATTGCGGTTCCTTTGGCATAGCCGGGGGCCAAACGACTCATCATCGACGGCAGCATTGCTTCTAGAAGATTAAACCCGACAAAAAATAATCCCAGGCCTACCACCAACGGTACCGTTTCGGCAGACCAGCCAAAAAGGAGTGCTTGCGCCGCCAATAGGATCGCAATTGCCAGCCGAAAAACCACGAAAGTCCAACCCCGGCGCATTCCAAGAATCAGTAAAGGTGCCATCAACACCACCGAGGCGACGAGCACCGGAACGTACACCTGCCAATGAGCATCGCGTGCCAGACCCAAAATACTGATCAGCTCGAAAGGGACCGCCACGAACAATGCGGTCAATACCATATGCAAAATGAAAATACCAATATCCATGCGCAATAACTGGGGATCGAAAAAGGCCTCCTGCAAACGTTCACGACTCGGCTGCACACCTGGATCACGAACCATGCGCTGTGGTGTTGGGACCACCCAGATAACCACTGCTGCTGCTGCGATAGCAAGCACCATAGTCAGCCAGAACAGGCCGCTGACGCCTACCCACCGGTCCACTACCGGACCGGCCATCAGCGCGACTAGAAAAGAGGCGCCAATACTCATCCCAACCAGCGCCATAGCCTTGGTCCGCTGCTGCTCACGGGTGAGATCTGCCAGAAGGGCCAGTACCACGGCAGCAATCGCCCCACTGCCCTGCAACGCCCGACCGAGCACTACCCCGGTAATGGTATCAGCCATCGCGGCCACCACGCTGCCCAGAGCAAAGATCGCAAGTCCTATCACGATCAGTGGCTTTCGGCCGAAGCGGTCAGAGAGCATGCCGAACGGTATCTGGAACAAAGCCTGGGTCAGGCCGTAAGCGCCCAATGCCATGCCAACCATCAGCGGTGTTGCCCCATCCAAGGCGCTCGCATATAAAGCCATGACGGGCAGCACCAGGAATAACCCGAACATACGCAGGCCAAACACCGCGGCGAGGGCCGTTACCGCACGGCGTTCCGATCCATTCATAGGGTCACGATTCAGGTCTGACTCCAAAAGTGTTCTATTTACAAAGGCAATTCGGCCAGTCCGCCCGCACAATCAAGCGAAACCCCAGCAGTGGACTGAAACCGACCATACGCCTGTCTAACGAAAAAAAAGAACAAAGACTTTGAATACAGGCGCTCAAGACACGTAATATTAACAGTTTGCTTTTTCGCGACCTACCTATGCGTACCATCAAGATCCGCGGCGCTCGAACGCACAACCTGCAAAGTGTCGACCTAGACCTGCCACGCGACCGATTGATCGTCATTACCGGGCTGTCGGGCTCGGGTAAATCTTCACTCGCTTTCGATACGATTTATGCCGAAGGGCAACGCCGATATGTCGAGTCACTATCAACCTATGCCCGTCAATTCCTATCGTTGATGGAAAAACCCGATGTGGACCTGATCGAAGGGCTGTCACCGGCGATCAGTATTGAGCAGAAAGCGGCCTCCCATAACCCCCGCTCTACCGTGGGCACAGTTACTGAAATTTACGATTACCTCAGGCTGTTGTACGCACGGGTTGGAGAGCCGCGTTGCCCAGATCACGGGGTAACACTCGCTGCCAGCACTGTAAGCGAAATGGTTGATCGAGTGTTGGGTCTGCCTGAGGGTACCCGCATCCTGCTGCTGGCACCTGTCGTGCAGGATCGTAAAGGGGAGTACCAGCAATTGTTACGCGCCCTGCTTGCGCAGGGATTCATCCGGGCCCGTATCGATGGCGCTGTTTGTGAGTTGGATACACCTCCAGATCTCGATCGCAAACGCAAACACAGCATCGAGGTTGTAGTCGATCGGATCGTCGTTCAGTCCAGCGATGCCCAGCGGCTGGCTGAATCCTTCGAGACAGCACTCGCCGTGGCCGATGGTCTCGCCCTGATTGAAGTGCTGTCAGACGAGGGACACGACCGAGGCGCCGACCTGCTGTTTTCGGCACGCTATGCCTGCCCGCACTGCGGCTACAACCTGACTGAACTGGAGCCGCGCCTTTTCTCTTTCAATAACCCGGCTGGCGCCTGCCCGGATTGTGACGGCCTTGGCGCGCGTCAGTTTTTCGATCCAGATCGTGTCATTCATGACGATAGTCTGAGCCTCGCGGCAGGTGCAATCGCCGGTTGGGACCGACGCAATGCCTTCTACTTCCAGATGCTGAGTTGTCTGGCGGAACATTACGACTTTGATATCGACAAGCCATTAAATCAGCTGCCCAAGAAAACCCGCGAGGTCATTCTTTACGGCAGCGGCAAGGAAAAGATTCCGTTTGCTTACCTGCGCTCCCATGGCCGGCGCCCGCGCAAACGGAATCATACTTTCGAGGGGGTCATCCCCAATATGGAGCGTAGATACCGGGATTCGGAATCCAATACCATTCGCGAAGAGCTCGCACGCTATCGCAATACCCAGGCCTGCGACAGCTGCTCCGGCAGCAGGCTTCGCACACAGGCACGTAATGTTTTTATTGGGGAGCAACCGATACACCAGGTAACCGCCATGCCGATCGAAAGATCATTGGCCTTTTTTGAATCGCTCTCACTACCCGGACAGCAAGGAGAGATCGCGACGCGCATTGTGCGTGAGGTTGGCGAACGCCTTCGATTCCTGGTTAATGTTGGCCTGGAGTACCTCACCTTGGATCGAACGGCCGAAACCCTTTCCGGGGGCGAAGCACAACGCATCCGCCTCGCATCCCAGATCGGATCTGGTCTGGTTGGGGTGATGTACGTCCTGGATGAGCCATCGATTGGGCTGCACCAGCGCGACAATCAGCGCTTGATCGAAACTTTGTTTCACCTACGCGATCTGGGTAATACGGTGATCATGGTTGAGCACGATGAGGAAGCCATTCGTAGCGCCGACCATATCGTTGATATTGGGCCAGGCGCTGGCGTTCACGGCGGCCACATTGTCGCTCAAGGTTCTGTCGATGAAATTCTCCGATGCCCCGAATCAGTCACCGGACAATATCTATCAGGTAGCAAGGCCATAGCAAT